>ERZ650305.1295-NODE-1295-length-10217-cov-3.313521_pt1 | contig 10217 bp, 6 predicted proteins | sample MGYA00376241_ERZ650305 | MGnify/ENA primary metagenome ERZ650305 (study PRJEB26733, sample SAMN07839276) | wastewater metagenome | biome: urban; feature: artificial channel; material: waste water | place: USA: North Carolina | collected 2016-02-25 ... | reverse complement strand
ATTATAAGGAAACCATTTTTTTGTACTTTCTAAAGCTTCTATATTGTTTATAGCATCAAACTTTGTTTTTTCTAAGGATACTTCACTCCATAATCTTAAAAAACGATTATTATCTGCCGTTGCTAAACCTTGTTTTGCATCCCCAACTTCTCCAAGTTTCTCACTCTTTTCAAATATCTCCTTAACCCTATCACTTACCCAATAAGCTATAGGTGAACCTGGGATTTTGTGGAAGTCTTGTTGGGAGGTTTGGTAATAGTTTTCTTTATTTGAAAATTGTTTTTCTTTTTCATCAGCATTATTATAATCTGTTAATCTTATATAAGTATTTTTCTTGTTCTCTTTAATATTTTTCATATTCCAAGCAACTGTTTGAACTACTTCTCCCCCAATTTCTGCAAAAGCTCTTGCACCTAAGTGAACCAAAGTATCAATTTCTCTTGTATCTACAATTAAATTTCTTAAATTTTCAAAACTAGATAAAAACATCCAAGAATGCATAGTTATCATTGAGGTATATCTATTTTCTTTTGTCAGCTGCATACACTTTTCTATAAATACTGCAAACATATCAGCTTTAGAATCTTTAAAATTACTTTCTACATATTTTTTAAGTTTTTCAGAATACCCTTTAGTTCCCATATAAGGAGGGTTAGTCACTGTTACATCATATTTTTGTGACATTATTTTCGCTTGTTTAATTAGAGTTTTTAATAACCTTTTCTCTTCGCCATAAAATAGGGCTTCTCTACTTTCAAAAATTCCAAACTCTTTTTCTGCTTTTTCAAGGTCTATTCCTTCTATTTTTAGTATACTTCCATACTCTTTTGCATCATCAAAAAGCTTTATTAATTTAATAAGTTCTAATAAATTATGACTTTTTAAACTGTCTATTATTCCGTCTTCCAAGCTATTACTTTCTTGTATAGAAAGTGTATTTATCTCTATTTCTTCATTGTCCAAAGCACTAAATATTCTTGGGAAATACTCTCTCCCTTTCATTACAAGAGCAAAACTTGCAAGAGTTGCTGCCCTGTCATCTATATCCATTCCATAAAGATTATTGTTAATAATAGAAGCTACTGCTTCCCTTCTGCTATATCCAAGCTCTTCATATATTTGATAAAGTACGTCAAAAGCATAAACCAAAATATGCCCAGACCCCATAGATGGGTCTAGTATCTTAACATCTTCTATTTTCATTCCTTCTGTACGGGCGTTATTAATAACGCCCTTACTCTCAGCCTCTATAAAGTATTTCCAATTTTCCTTTATACTTTCCCTTACTCCTAACTCCTCAAGAGCTAGTTTTCCAAGGGAGTTTTCCACCATATATTTTACTATCCATTTTGGAGTAAAAAGTTGTGTTGCAGCAGGTATTGTATCTTTTGTCAGTTTCTTATTATTCTTTAATCCTAAAAAAACTTCATCTTTTTTCTCAGAGTTATAAAACTGATAAAGCCAACCTATTATCTCTATCTCTTTCCAGTCCTCTTCTGCTATACTAGTGTTTATCTTTGCAATAATCCCGCTATCTCCCAATATTTTCTCAGGGAAAACAAGGTCACTAAAATCATTCTCTTTAGCAAACATAAAAGGCATTATTTTACTTAATTGATGATTTTCCATAAGAAACAAGTATCTAAAAACACCCTCTGTATCGTGGTTAAGGATTCCGTTTCTAATAAAGTTTTTATCAAGAGTGTCTGCATAACCAAGATACTCGTAGTTCATAATTATGTCAGGTTCCACTCTTCCTGTAGTACTTGTAAGGATATTTATATTCTCAGGTAAATATCCATTAACTTCCATATATTTAATCCCAACTATTCTGTTGAACCAAATATAAGCACTTTCCTCTACAAGTTCGTTGTACCAGTTATCTCCATAAGATTTTTTTAACCCTGTTACATATTTTTTCAGAGCTTTATATTGTATAGCATTTATTGGTGCAGAAAGGTCTGTTACTCTTACCTCTGTTTCAGTTTGTTGATGTACTCCCGAAACTCCATCTTCTGTAATCCCTAACTCACTAAGCTTTGCTTCTATCTTTTCTCTAAGCCATTTTCTGGCATCTATAGCAAAACTTTTGATTGCATTTTTATTCATTATTTGTCCCCTTTTATTTGGATTTACCGACGGCAAACGTCTTACATTTTCTGTACGGGTTCCCATCTGGGAAACCCTATCCTATATATCAACCTCTTCATCCACTATTTTCTTCAACTCTTCTTTTGATGGTAAAATAGTAAGATATTTACTTGCAAATATTTGTTCATTTCCTTCTGGTAGAGTTATCTCCACAAGGGTATCATTCTTTTCTTTACATATAATTATTCCTATGGTTTTATTCTCATCATCCATTTTTACATATCTATCATAGTAGTTTACATACATTTGGATTTGCCCTATATCTTGGTGTTTTAGCTTTCCTATTTTTAAATCAATAAGTACAAAGCATTTTAAAATCCTGTTATAAAATACTAAGTCCACAAAAAAATGTTCTTCCTCAAAGCTAAACTTTACTTGTCTACCTTGAAATAAAAATCCCTTTCCAAGTTCCATAATAAATTTTTCAATATGATTAATTATCGCTGTTTCCAATTGATTTTCTGAATAATGTGGTAATTGGTCAAGCCCTAAAAATTCCAAAATATATGGGTCTTTTATAAGGCCTTTTGGCTTTTCTATTATTTGCCCTTTCAAAGAAAGCTCTTTTACTTTTTCTTTATCTCTGCTTAAAACAAGCCTCTCATACAAAGCAGAATTAAATTGCCTTTGAAGTTCTGCCAAAGACCAATCATTATTTACAGCTTCAATTTCATAGAAATTTCTTTCTTCTATATTTTCCATTCTCATCAAAATTAAATAATGAGAAAAACTTAGTTTGAATTCCGCAGAAGCTGTCTGCGTAATTGAATAAGCTGAATAAAATTTTCTCATATACTCAAGATTTCTTCTTGAAAATCCCTTTCCGTATTCCTTTGTAAGCTTTTTAGATAGGTTTTCAATTATATTTTTCCCGTATTTTGCTCTTTCTTCTCCATTCTGTTCTTCTTCTACAATGAGTTTACCTACTTCAAAATATGTAGAAACCATAAAAGTATTAACTGTTTTTCTTAAATTTATTCTTGATTTTTCCAGCAAAATAGAGACTTTACTATATAAGTCTTCAATATTTGTTAGTTCTTTACTCATACTAACCTCTTTCAAAATTATGTGTTTTATTTGGATTTGCTGACGGCAAACGCCCTACATTTTCTGTACGGATTCCCATCTGGGAAACCCCTTATTCTATAGAAAAGGCAGAAATAATTCTGCCTTAACCTAATATAACTTTTTTACCTGATAAAATTTCGTTTCTCAATTTTTTTCTAAGTTCTTCCACATAACTATCTACATCTTCTATGTTTTCAAACTCTTTATAACTAAGTTTTGGATTCAATATTATTTCAGGCTTTTTATACTCCACACCATCAAGGATATATCCCCCGTTTACTTCGTAATCATTTATAAGACTTAAAATAACATCATAATCAGAATAGTTATTGATAGTTTTTACTCTATTTGAAACATTAGTATAACTTTCGTTAAGTTTAGCTTTTATGCTAGAACCAATATCTTTTCCTTGTCCTTTAGCTGAAATGTTTTTTTCTGCCTCAGAAAGTTTTTCATTTAAAGTTTTCTTTAATATTTCCAATACATTTTTCTCTGCATTTTTTATCTTATTTGAATAGTATCTAAGTCCCTCTTCATTAATTTGTGGCAACTCATTTGTTAACTTTTCAAATTCATTTTTTACTAAAATGACAGAATCAAAATTATTTAAAGTTCCTATTGCAACTTCAAGTTTATTTTCAATATCTTCTTTAATTTCATTTTTCCACTTATCTATTATAAGTTTTATTTTTTCTTCAATTTTACTTGTAAGTAGATTTATTTCATTTATTCCTCTAACAGGTTCATTAGAATTTAATATATCTTTTATTTTTTGAAGGTCGCTATCACCCTCTAAAGAAATATCTAATGCAAAATAATTCTTTGCTTTTTTTAGAGTTTTTATTCCCAAATCAAAGACTTTATCATACTCTCTATTAAAGAATTCATTAAAATGTTCAAACCTCTCTTTTAAATCAAATAAGTTTTCTGATTGCTTTGAAAAGTTTTCAAAGAATGTTTCATTTTCTTTTATATCAATTATCTTAGTTAAGTCATTTTTATAATCTATACTTGCTTTGTATCCTGGGTATATAAACTCAGCATCTAGATTAAATTTATATAAAGTCTTATTAACCTTGTTAACTTCATTTTGAAGCTTACTCTTAATAAAAGTTACTATTTCTTCCTCTGTAACAGCCACTATAAGCTCTCCAAAGAAGTCTTTGGCTATTCTCTTAACCTTTGTTAATAGAACTTCGTCTACCTTCTTATTCTTCTCTATAATCGTTATAGCTCTATCTCTTTGACCTCTAAGTGTTTTTAATATATTCTCTTTCTCCACTTTTGCCTCAGATAAAAGAACTCTTAAATCTCCACAAAGAACCATCTCAGAAAGTAATCCTGCAATGTCTTCATCAGAAAACCCGTATGGAACAGCTTTATACCTGTCATAAACCTCTTTTAGGCTTACTCTCTTAAAACTGTCTATGAAGTGTTTAAGCTCGTTAAATGCCAAATAATTACTATGCCCTGAATAAATATTTGCTGCGAATAAAACATTTTCATCCATGAAAAGTTCTTTCAAAGATTTTTCATCATAATGTTTTGTAACATAAGAATTTTTAGAATAAACTTTATTTACTAAAATTTCCAAGGCATCTGATATTTTATCTTTTGCATTAGATTTTGATATGCTTAACTTTTCTCCTGCAACAAAGAAATCTCCATTTGCTATAGCAATCTCAATACTTGTTTCTATATTTTTTTCTCTTTCTCTTGCTTCTTCTCTTTTTCCCTCTATAATTCTTCTTTTTTCAATATCGAGATCAGCAAAAGGTACTTTATCTGCATATTGATTTATCTTTATGATTTTCTCAATTTCTTCAAGAAATCTACAATCATTTAGTTTAATAAAAAGAGTTTTTTCCTGGTTACTCAATGTCACTAATCTTGCCTCATTATGATTAATCGAATTATTTTCCGAAACTATAGCAAGAGTTAAATCTTCTGATTGTCCCCCCTGTAAATTGATCATCAAACTTCTTATTAAAGTTAAAAGTATTATTCAGAACCTTTGACTTAATTTGATTTGATACGAATATTCTTTTAAATATTTTATCAATTACTTTTTGATTAACTTGAGAGGGCGTTACCGACTCTTCGTCTATATATCTATTAATTGTTTGCTCTTCATCTGTAAGAAATTTATATACACCATTGTTTTCTGTTACTAAATGCTGTTTGCAAAGTCTGTTAAGTCCGTCTTTAACTTTTTTCTCAAGTTCTATTTTATCTTGATCCAGTTTATTTAGCATTAAAGTAGTTATGTTCTCCATATTAAGGCTAACTCCCACAATATCCTTTACCATAAACAAGACTTTCAATATTTCTACATCGTATGGCTCAATATTAACGTTGTTAGACGCTTTCCCTATGGTTCTTGCTATATCTGGGTTGATAAAATTCTCTATCGGCTTATAGAATGAATTAAAAGGTATCATTACGTCTATCTCTTGATCCATTACGCTGACTACAGCATCTTGGATAGAAGTCAACATAGACCTTTCTCCCTCAGACATATGTTTTCCTGTATATCCTTGTTTTCTTATATTTTCAAATACTTGTTGAAGCAGTTCAAATTGATAAGGAACTAGCGGATAAAATTCTGAGAACTTGTTGCTTGTTCTAAATTTTTCTAAGGATTTTGTTCCTTCTGAAAAATGGATTCCATTATCTATTCTGATTCCGTTATCACCATAGTAATTTTCTAAATAACTTTTGTGTAATTCTTTTTTAGATAGAAGTCTTTTTTGTATAACTTCATCTACATTCTGACTTGTTAATGATAATTTAGTTTTGAATCTACCTTGAATCTTAGAAAACTCCATTCTCTTTATGGTATTTTCAGTAATCATATTATCCATAGTTTCTTGTGCCGTTACAAGAAGCCATACTCTCCCTTTACAAACTGTTCCAAGTTTTTCCGATACTGTTTGTAGGTTAAGCATTAACTCTTCGTTATCACGAATATACTGCCCTATTTCATCAAGTAAAAACACTACTCTAAATTTATTTCCTTTTTTGTTAATACATTTTTTAATAATATCTGCAAATTCCTCTATACTAAGGCTATCATTTGGGTTCTTAGCTAGACTCATCGCCTCATCTTCTGTTAAATATCCATTTTCACTAGCTACTTTAACAAAAGCATCATATTTTAATGTCATTAAATCTCTATATTCTTCCCAAGTTTTGTCTGGGTAATAAGCATTAAATTTTTCTTTAAACTCTTCATACTTATCTTCTAACCAAAGCTCTCTTTCAAAAGTAGCTATTTTAATAAATTTCTTAGTAAACCCTAATTTACCATAAAATTCTTTTAACAGGACAGGAGCAATATTATTTTTTTCTTGTTTTATATTTTTATTTCCTACAGCATCTATATTAAATAAAATAGATAAAGTATCTGTATTTTTTAAAGCATCAAAGCTTTTTATAAGCTTTGCGTCTGTTGTTTTTTCTTTAAAATATTCTAGAGGCAACTTTCCTTCGATTGTTTTATTTCCTAGAAGTATTCCTAACATTTTTAATAAGTGAGATTTTCCTGATCCAAAGAATCCTGAAATCCACACTCCAACATCTTCCGTTTGGGTCGATAGCGACCCGATATATCTATCCAATAATTCGTTAAATCTACCTGTAAGTTCAGAAGTTATTACATATTCATCAATTTCTTCTTTAAATTCTTTTTCCTCTTGGCTATCAGCCTTTATAACCCCATTAATTCTTCTATCAATTTCTTTTACAAATAGTTCTCTAATTTTTGCCATTATAGTCTCCTAAACTGTTAATTTGTATAGAACATTAATTTAGTATACTCTTTTTCACTTGCTAATACAAAGAAAAAATATTACTTTTTCAAGAAGAAAGGATATATTGTGTTACTCTACAAAATAAAAATAAGACAGTTTGATTACTGTCTTACTTCATTTATTAACTTTTCTATTCTTTTAAGTTTCTTTATTTCTTCATTTGTCGCATATCCATTTATTTTATTTCTAAGATTAGTAAGTGCTTTTGCAATATTTTCGAATGTTTTTTGGGGTGATACCGACCCATCTTCTGTTTCAGAAAATATTTCGGCACCTGCCGAATTATTTTTCCTTATATTTCTTATTTCTTCAGCGGTGGTTACTTCTCCACTAAATATTTTTTCCAATAAGTTTTCAGGGTTTTTTTTATTTATAGATTCTTTTATAACTCTGTCGGATAAAGAAATTATTCTATCTTTAGCTTCTGGGTGTTCAAGAGTAAGCGTAAATCTATTCATAAATATACTTACTTGATCCTTCTTTAATCCAAGAGCTTCATACCACTCCATAAAACTCTCATTGTGATTTTTAATAAAAATTTCTCTTGCTTTATGTAAATGTTCTCCTACTTTTATTGAAATTCTATTTAATGACTTTCCTTGCATTAAAAGAGCTTTTTCATGTTCTTGAAGTTCTTCTAAATCATTCGATTCCAAATTTAAACTTAAATAATTAAAATTAATTTCACTATTTCTTATATCATTATTTATAATCGCATTCATAGCTCTTTCAGTTGATTCACTCGTACTTGCTCTCATAGCATTTCTCAACTTATTTTGTATATCATTTTTAGCCATTTATTATCTCCTTAGCAACATCCATGTAATCTTTAGCCCCATTTGATTTTTTATCTATTTCGAATATGCTTTTCTTTTCTATTCCTAAATCACATAATTTCGAATTACTTCTAATAGGGGTAAAAATTTTATGTTCGTCATAAGTTTCAACTATCATTTCATAAATACTTTTAGATACAGATTTTCTATTATCAAGAAGCGTTGGCAAAATTCCTTTTACTTTAAGGTTTTTATTCAATTTTTTCATTGGAATTTTTAAAGCCTCAAATAATATTGATAAACCTTTCAAAGATAATAACTCACATTGACAAGGGATTATTATGCTATTTGATGCTGTTAATGCATTAAGGGTAAAAACTCCCATACTTGGTGGACAATCAATAAGAACATAATCATAATTATCTGATATGCTAGATGCTTCTATAGCTCTTTTTAAACTATATTCTTTACTGTACTCTGCATTAAGTTCTAACTCTGCAAAAGTAAGCTCTAAAGTGCTTCCTATATAATCAAAGTTTTCTCCAACAAGTATACATTCATCAAGTGTTTTCGTATCAAGAAGAACATCTTTTGTTGTTACTTCTATTTCTGCATCTGTTATTAAAAATGTTAGACTACTCTGCGGGTCTATATCAATCACTAAAACTTTTTTCCCTAATTCATTTAATGCTGCTGCAATACTATGAGTAGATGTTGTTTTCCCAACTCCCCCTTTTAAATTGTACATACTAATAACTTCCAAGTTCTATTCCCCCTTCTTAAAACTTTTTATAGCTTCCAATATTATTTTTTAATAAGTATTTTAATTCTATATAATCATCCTCATACTCGCCAAACAATTCAATAGCTTCTTTTAAACTTTTCATATCTATAGTTGGTATATTTTCTCTTACTAAAGGTGTTACCTCTACTAAGAATTGTGATAGACTTTTATATTGCTTTTCATTTTCTGTTTTTATAACTTCCATTTCTTCTTGTTCATCTATATTTTTTAAATCTTTTTCTATTTGTTTTTCTTTAAAATTATTTTCATTAAGCCAATTAACAATATATGATTTTTTTCCTTTTTCAAAGAGCTTTAAATAAAATGGTGAATTTGTCCCAGTTGATTTATTTAAAAAATCTATATATACTTTTTCAACAATCTCTTCTTGTTCTTTTGACGACATTTTTTCAAAAAAATCATAGTCTAATAGATTTTGTTTTTCTTCCACCACAACGGCTTCTTCAATAACTTCTTTTTCTATAACACTAACCTTCTTTACTTCTTTAGATTTTTTATTTACTATGTACTCATCTGCAAAATTCTCTTTAAGAGCTTTATCCAAATAAGCTTTAAACGAAGTAGGCTTTTTCATTATTACATACTCACAAGTTCCAATAACATATTCAAAACCATATTGTTTTATTGAGTCTTCTATGAATTTTTCTATAGTCTTCATAGCCTGAACTCTCTGAGGCAAAATACTTATTATTTCTTTAGCGTTTTGAGAATCTAAATCTATTATTCTTGTTTTTCCTTCTGTAGATGTTATAAAAAGTTCTACCTCTTTAAACTCAAGTCTTTCAGCATAAAAAGTTTCTTTTTTAATCTTATTATGAATTTCATCAAATATTATTTCTATCTCTGCTAAATCCCATTTTTTATTCTTAATTATATTAAATTCCTTAATTAATTTAAGTTCTTTTAATTCCATAAAAGCTTTTTCAATAATTGCAAAACCGGTACTTTCGGCCAGTTCAGCAACCCAGTCGCAGGCTTGATCATTGCCAAACGGCTCATGTGACCACGCTCCCATATTTCCTCCCACATCAACTCATTAAATAGATGAGATAAAATGCATCAACTGACCATAAAAATAAAGCTTAATATTTTCAAAGATGAAGGCCGGGAAGCGTTTCTGAAGCTTATGGAAACCACCGATATTTTCATTGAAGCCAGTAAAGGCCCGGCCTTTGCTCGCCGCGGTATTACCGATGACGTGCTGTGGGAACATAACCCGAAACTGGTTATCGCCCACCTTTCCGGCTTCGGCCAGTTTGGTACCGAGGAGTACACCAATCTTCCGGCGTATAACACCATCGCACAGGCGTTCAGTGGCTATCTGATCCAAAACGGTGACGTGGATCAGCCAATGCCAGCCTTCCCGTACACCGCCGATTACTTCTCCGGGATGACCGCGACGACAGCGGCGCTGGCGGCTCTGCACAAAGTCCGCGAAACGGGTAAAGGTGAAAGCATCGATATCGCCATGTACGAGGTGATGCTGCGCATGGGTCAGTATTTCATGATGGATTACTTCAACGGCGGCGAAATTTGCCCACGCATGACCAAAGGCAAAGACCCGTATTACGCTGGCTGCGGCCTGTATAAATGCGCCGATGGCTA
>ERZ650305.1294-NODE-1294-length-10228-cov-6.211442_pt1 | contig 10228 bp, 10 predicted proteins | sample MGYA00376241_ERZ650305 | MGnify/ENA primary metagenome ERZ650305 (study PRJEB26733, sample SAMN07839276) | wastewater metagenome | biome: urban; feature: artificial channel; material: waste water | place: USA: North Carolina | collected 2016-02-25 ... | reverse complement strand
AATTATTGCTGATAAACTTTGCCAACATGATTTAGATATTACAGCTTTTGGTCATGCTCATGGTTATGTTCCTGGTGGAAAAGTTTTTGTTGAAACTACTAAACATTTAAGAGAAGTTGCAATCAAAGTTGCAAATGAAAATGGTATTAAAGTAATTGAGGGAACTATTGCAACTGGTGATCAATTTGTTCACTCTACTGAGAGAAAAAACTTCATCGAATCAACTTTCAAAGCTGATGCTTTAGAAATGGAAGGTGCAAGTGTTGCAGTTGTTTGTGATGCTTTAAATGTTCCATTTTTTATTTTAAGAGCAATTTCTGATAGTGCTGATATGGATGCAGGATTTGATTTTGATGAATTTTTAAAATCAAGTGCTAAAAATTCAGCAGACTACTTAATCAAAATTTTAAAAGAGTTAATAAAATAACTCTTTTAATTTTCTACAATTTATTTAAACTTCAATTCTAATTCTTTAAAAGACACTTTTTACACTCTTTTCAATGATAAAGTTTCCCATACACAAAATAAGGAGATAAAATGTTTGCAGAAATTAACACATTTCTAAATAATCTTATCTGGGGAAATATATTAATTTATTTACTACCAGCATTGGGGATTTTTTTTACTATAAGTTCTAGATTTGTTCAGTTTAGATATTTTTTTAAAATGTTTAATATTTTAAAGGGTACAGCACATGATAATAATGGACATATAAGTTCATTCCAAGCTTTAATGTTAAGTGTCTCTGGTCGTGTTGGTGTTGGTAATATTGCAGGTGTTGCTGTTGCTATTACACTTGGTGGTCCAGGAGCTGTATTTTGGATGTGGCTTATTGCTTTAGTTGGAATGGCTACAAGTTTTTTTGAATGTTCTCTGGCTCAACTTTATAAAGAAAAAGATGGAATGGATTCTTGTCTTTATAGAGGAGGTCCTGCATATTACGCAACTAAAGCATTAGGACAGAAATGGTTAGGTGTAGTAATCTCTGTTTTAATTTTAATTACTTTTGGTCTTGCGTTTAATGCTACTCAATCATTTGTTATTTCAACTTCTTTTGAAGCAACATTTAATTTACCTACTTGGATAAGTGGGATTGCATTAAGTATTATTTTTGGAATTACTATTTTTGGTGGAGTTCGAGGAATTGTTAAAATGTCAGAAGTTATTGTTCCAATCATGGCATTGGGATATTTATTAATAGCACTTGTTGTAATTGCTTTAAATATAAATGAAATTCCATCTTTAATTACTATGATTATTACAGAAGCTTTTAGTCCAAGTTCTGCAATTGCAGGAGGAATCGGAGCTGTTATTTTACAAGGTACAAAACGAGGTATGTTTTCAAATGAAGCTGGACTTGGAAGTGCCCCTAATGTTGCAGCAGTTGCTTATGTTGCCCATCCTGTTCAACAAGGTATAGTTCAATCTTTTTCAGTATTTATTGATACAATTGTTATATGTTCTTGTACGGCATTTATTATTCTATTATCAGATGTGTATGTTCCTGGAGTTTCTGGTGTTCAAGGAATTTTATTAACTCAAAATGCATTAATAGAACACATTGGACCACTAGGTGGATATTTTGTTACAATCGCACTATTATTATTTGGCTTTTCTTCAATGATTTATAACTATTATTTAGCAGAAAATAGTTTGAATTTCTTTGTTAAAGGCAATGTTTTAATATTTAATATTTTTAAGATAACTTGTGTGTCACTTGTTGTTTGGGGTTCTTTTCAAGATTTAAGTTCTATTTTTGCTTTTTCAGATTTAAGTATGGGATTATTAGCAATTATTAATATGATTGTTATCGCATTATTATATAAACCAGTACTACAATTAATAAAAGGTTATGAACGACAATTAAAAGAAGGTAAAGTTCCTGTTTTAAGATATGATGATTATAAAGATTTTAATTTTGATATAGAGACTTGGAAAGAGATAGCTGATAATATAAATGACAAAAATCAAAAGGGTAAGAATTAAATTCTTGCTCTTTTTGAGTAATTATTGAGAAAGGATTTTTATGTTTAATAAAGAAGGAATACCTTTTTTTACTGTGGTTATACCATTCCTTTGTATTTCTATTATATCATTCCTTTCTATCTCATATAATTTAAAAATATCTGAGAATAACTTACAAATAACATTAAAAGAGTATAAAGAGCTCTATCTCCTGACTTCCGTAAAAGCACTACAAATACGCACAATAAACTCTAAAGAATCCCTTGTTTTAGCACTATAAATATTTTATGATCCTTGTAGTGCCCCACTATATTTATATATTGACATTTATTATAGATTATGGTAAAATTCTGTTATGTTTGTAAGAATAAAAAGTAAATCAAAAGATAAATATAATAAATCAGTACAGTTAGTAGAATCATCAAGGGTAAATGGTAAGGTAGTGCAAACTATTGTAAAGCATATTGGTGTTGCTTATAATGATGAGCAGCTAGATGAATTAAGATTATTAGCTAAATCTATCCAAATAACTTTGGAAAATGTTGATAAAGAATCATTGTTTCAAGCAGAAGAGTTGATAGAAGATTTAACTTTAGAAGGTAAATATGATCAAAGTATCTATAGTGATGAAGATTATAATGTTGATATAAGAAACTTAGAAGAGGAGAGTAGAACAATAACTGGTATTCATGATATATATGGAAAGTTATATGATGAATTAAAAGTTGGTTCAATCATAGCTAATCCTGCTAGAAATGTATCTGTTGCTAAAATATTCAAAGAGATGGTGATCTCTAGAATAGCAAATCCTGATAGTAAAAGGGGAAGTGTTGCTGCTTTAGAAGAGAAGTATGGTGTAGAGATCGATTTAGATAAAGTATATCGTATGATGGATAAACTTGATGATATAGCTATTGCTAAACTTAATACCCTTTCTTATAATAAAACTAAAGAACTGTTTGGGGATAAGATAGATGTAATATACTTTGATGCAACAACTATCTACTTTGAATCTTTTACAGAAGATACAGGTGAAGATGCTTTAAAGAAGAACGGTTATAGTAAAGATTTAAAATTTAATCAGCCTCAAGTAGTATTAGCACTTATGGTAACTAAAGAGGGATTACCAATAGGATATGAAGCATTTAGTGGTGATACCTTTGATGGACATACTTTAATTCCAAGTTTAAAGATACTAAGAGAGAAATACAATATAGATAATGTTGTATATGTAGCAGATAGTGGTATGTTTAATAAAAATAACCTACAAGAGCTAGATCAACTAGAGGAACATAAGTTTAATTATATCGTTGGAGCAAGAATAAAAAATATCTCCAAAAGTATTAAAGAGCAGATACTTAATATGAATGATTATCTCCAATTAAATGAAGATATAAAAGTAAAAAATATCACTTTGGATAATGGTAGAAAATTAATAGTAACACATTCCCTAAAAAGAGCACGAAAAGATAAAACTGATAGGGAAAAGGGGATTATAAAACTAAGAGAGAAACTTCAAAAAAATAGATCAGTTAAAACACACCTATCAACACAAGGATTCAAAAAATATCTCCAACTAGAAGAGACAAAAGATGAAGCAACATCTTGTGATTTTACAATAACACTCAATGAAGAGAAGATTGTTCAAGATGCCCTTTGGGATGGATTAAAAGGTTTAATAGTCAACAAAGACTCCAAATTAACTAATGATGAGATACTTACTCAATATTCAAATCTATGGCAAGTTGAAGAGTCTTTTAGAATCACAAAATCTGATTTAAAAATAAGACCAGTATACCATTGGAAACCTAGTCGTGTTAAAGCTCATTTAGCTATAAGCTTTGCTGCACTTTTTTTAGTACGACACTTAGAATATAGAGTAAAAGTACAATATAAAAAACTTTCTCCTAAAAAGATAAAAGAATTACTACTATCTGTACAACACTCAACATTAGTAGATAAAACAAGAAAAATTAAATACGCAATACCATCAAAAACAAATGTAGATATAAATAAACTCTACAGAATTATGGGATTAAAGAAACATACAACACCCTATATTCTAGGAAAATTCTAACAGTAAATATACTAAAATCTATAAAAAGTAGTGCCCCTTGAAAATTGGGAATCCCTTAGTTAAGGCGTTTGTTTGAAAAATATGCGGAAGTCGGGAAAGGTTATGAACGACAATTAAAAGAAGGTAAAGTTCCTGTTTTAAGATATGATGATTATAAAGATTTTAATTTTGATATAGAGACTTGGAAAGAGATAGCTGATAATATAAATGACAAAAATCAAAAGGGTAAGAATTAAATTCTTGCTCTTTTTGAGTAATTATTGAGAAAGGATTTTTATGTTTAATAAAGAAGGAATACCTTTTTTTACTGTGGTTATACCATTCCTTTGTATTTCTATTATATCATTCCTTTCTATCTCATATAATTTAAAAATATCTGAGAATAACTTACAAATAACATTAAAAGAGTATAAAGAGCTCTATCTTACAAATAATATTAATAATAAATCATTAGATTTGATTATTGAGAATAAAATAGTTGAACACAAAAAACAACAGAAGATTTTTTCTAATTTTATTATCGTTGTCACAGTAACACTTTTTCTTTTTATGGGTTTTTTTTCATTTCTTATGATTTCAATTATTAAAGATGTGATTAAAAGATATAAAAATGAAGTTCAAAATAGGGAAGATGAACTTAAATCTTTAAATGATAATTTATTTATGAAAGTTCAATGTGGCATTCAAGAGGCAAAACAAAAAGATAAAAAGATATTAGAACAAGCAAAACTTGCAAGAATTGGTTCTATGATTAGTATGATCGCCCATCAATGGAGACAACCTCTTAGCCAATTATCAGGTATTCTAATGGAATTAGAAACGGCAACTAGATTTAAAAAAGTTGATGAAAATCATATTTATAATGCCATTGAAAAAAGTGATAAAATGATTGAGTTTATGTCGAACACAATAGATGATTTTAGGAATTTTTATAAACCAGATAAAATAAAAGAGGAATTTTTAATTTCACAATCTTGCTCAAAAGCTATAAATATTATAGATGCAACTTTGAAAAATTTTGGAATAGAGTTGAATATAAATATAAAAAGTGATAAAAAGATTTATGGTTATCCAACAGAGTTTGCACAGGTTATTTTAAATTTACTTAGCAATGCAAAAGATATATTAGTTGAAAAAGAGATTAAAAATCCACGCATAGATATGAGCATTGAATCAAAAGGAATTTTATCAATAATAACCATAAAAGATAATGCGGGTGGAATTAATGAAAAAAATCAAGAATTGATTTTTGATCCATATTACAGCACAAAAGAGTCATCAAAAGGAACTGGATTAGGACTTTATATTTCAAAACTTATTATAGAGAGAAATATGGGTGGAGAACTCAGTGTTTATAATGATGAAGAGGGTGCTATTTTTAAAATAGTAATTGCAGGATAAATTATGCAAGAAGATTTATTAAAAGAGTTAAAAGATATTTCAATATTATGTGTTGAAGATGAAGATGGTATTCGTGAAATGATTGTAAGTACTTTAAAATTTTATTTTAAAGAAGTTTATGAAGCCATAGATGGAAATGAAGCCTATGAGTTATATGATTATTACAAACCTAAAATTGTATTAACTGATATTCAAATGAAAAATTGTAATGGTTTGGAATTTGTAAAAAAGATTAGAAAAAATGATACTGAAACCATGATAATAATGTTAACTGCTCATTCTAAAGAGGAGTATTTAATGGAATTGATAAATTTAAATATTAATCATTTTATTTTGAAACCTTTAAATTCAAAAAAACTAAATGAAGCTTTAGGAAAATATTTAACTAGGACATTAAAACCAATTTTATTATGTGAAGGTTTAGTTTTAGATTTACAAAAAAGAGAGTTGATTTATCAAGAAAATGAAATTATACCTCTAAGAAAAAGAGAAAAAGATTTTTTATATCTTTTGTATAAAAAAAAGTATTCTTTGCTAAAATATGAAGAAATAGAATTTGAACTTTGGAATGATAAAGATATGACAACTCATGCTTTAAAATCATTTATAAAAGAGTTAAGAAATAAAATACCAATAAATGTAATCAAAAATGTGCCACAAGAGGGATATACTTTACAAGTATAAAATTATTTAGTTTAAAATTTATTAATTATTAAGAGGAAAAAAATGAAAGAATTATATAGAATTGAAAAAGATTTTTTAGGTGAAAAAAATATAGAAATAAATAAATATTATGGAATACAAACTTTAAGAGCAAAAGAGAATTTTGATATTACAAAAACAGACATATCACTTTTCCCAAGTTTTATAAAATCCCTTGCAAAAGTAAAAAAAGCTTGTGCTATAACAAATTATGAGTTAGGCGATTTAACTGATATTCAAAAGGATGCTATAGTTCAAGCTTGTAATGAGATAATTGATGGAAAATTTCACGACCAGTTTATTGTTGACCCAATTCAAGGTGGAGCTGGAACTTCTACAAATATGAATGCTAATGAAGTTATTGCAAATCGTGCTTTAGAGATTTTAGGGTATCCAAAAAGTTCATATGACATTATTCATCCTAATAATCATATAAATATGAGTCAATCAACAAATGATGTTTATCCAACAGCTATAAAAATCACATTACATGAATTGGTTTTTATGTTAAAAGATACCTTGAAATTTTTAAGTGATTGTTTTGAAGAGAAATCAATAGAATTTAAAGATGTTTTAAAAATGGGAAGAACACAACTTCAAGATGCTGTACCTATGACTTTAGGACAAGAGTTTAAAACTTTTGCAGTAATGATTAATGACGATATTATAAGATTAAAAAATGTACAAGCACTTTTGAAGAAAGTAAATTTAGGAGCAACTGCTATTGGTACAGGGATTAACACAAAAGCTGAGTATCAAAGAAAAGTTATATCAAATTTAAGAGAAGTAACGGGTGTTGATTATGTAAGTGCGGGAGATTTGATAGAAGCTACTCAAGATACTGGTTCATTTGTACATATTTCTGGAATGCTAAAAAGTATTGCAATAAAAATATCTAAAATATGTAATGATTTAAGACTTTTAAGTTCAGGTCCACGTGCAGGATTTAATGAAATAAATCTTCCCGCACTTCAACCTGGAAGTTCGATAATGCCTGGAAAAGTAAATCCTGTAATGCCAGAAGTTGTAAATCAAGTAGCTTTTGAAGTAATTGGAGCAGATGCAACTATATCAATTGCAAGTGAGCATGGGCAGTTGCAATTAAATGTATTTGAACCGTTAATTGCCTATAAGCTATTTACTTCAATTAATATGATGAGAAGAGCATTTCAATCTTTAGGAGAGAAATGTATAAAAGGAATTACAGCAAACGAAGAAGTTTGTATGAATAATATTTTAAACTCTGTTACTCTTGTGACTTGTTTAAATCCTATTTTAGGTTATGAAAAAAGTTCAGCAATCGCAAAAGAAGCACTTAAAACTAATAAAAGAGTTTATGACATTATCTTAGAACAAGAGCTATTTACAAAGGAAGAATTGGATGAGTTATTAAAACCTGAAAATATGGTAAATAATTTCATTAAGGAAAGAAAATGAAAATAACTGTATTAAATACGGGCGGAACTTTTAACAAAAGATATAATCCTATTCTTGGACAACTTGAAGTTCCAACTGATAATATTGCCTTAGACAAGATTGTGAAATCTTGTTTTAATGTAGAGTTTGAGATTAAAAATATTGTTTCAAAAGATAGTTTGGATTTTACACAAGAAGATAGAGAGATTATTTTAGAAAATATAAAAAATAGTGCAAGTGACAAAATCATCATTATTCACGGAACTGATACTGTTGATTTGACTGCAAAATTTATTGAAGATAAAATCCAAGGTAAAAAAATAGTTTTTACAGGTGCGATGGTTCCTATGAGTATTGATGAAGTTGAAGCGACTATGAATTTTTCACAAGCAATAGGATTTTTAAATGCACCAATAGAAAATGGAATTTATTTGTCTATGCACGGGAGTGTTATTGAACATTCAAAATTAAAAAAAGATAGAAGAGTAGGACAGTTTTTACTGAAAGATTAAGTGTTTTAATAGAATAATATGCCAATAAAAAAACAGGATGGTTACCATATGGAAGAATTGATAGAAACTTTAAAATCTTGCGGTTATGATGCTTTTTTTGTAAAAACAAAAGAAGAAGCTTTAGAATTATCAAAAACATATATAAAATCAGGAATGACAGTAGGACTTGGTGGAAGTGTAAGTGTAAATGAAATTGGATTATTGGATTATATTTTAAATAAAAAAGATATTACAGTTTTTAATCAGTATGAAAATGGCATTTCTATGGAAGAAAATGTTAAAAGAAGAAAACAAGGTTTAGTTTCTGATATTTTTATTACAAGTACAAATGCAATTTCAAAAGATGGAAAACTTATAAATGCAGATGGAAGTGGAAATAGGGTAGCTGCATTCTCTTATGGACCAGAACATTTATTACTGATTGTTGGAGTAAACAAAATAGTTGAAAATTTAGAAGATGGTTTTAAAAGAGTTATGGAAGTAGCTGCTGTTAAAAACATAGATAGAATAAATAACAAAGCAATAGAGATGGGAAAAGAACCAAAATATAATCTTGAAAATATTGCAAATAAATTTTCATGGGTAAAAGCAGATGATGAAAAGGGAAGAATAATTATTATATTAGTTGATGAAGAGTTAGGATATTAAGAGTTAGAAAAATCTAACTCTTAAGCCGTAGCTGTTGGATCTACAAATACCCTTGTAGCTAACTCTTGGTCAATTACATAAAGACCATAACCATTATCTCCAATAAGCTTCATTTTGTCTATAATAGTGTTTAATGTAGCTTCTTCTTCAACTTGTTCTGTTACATACCATTGAAGCATATTGTAAGTTGCATGGTCTTTTGCTTTCATACTTAAATCACTAAGTTCATTTAGATTTGAACTCATAGATATTTCATGGGCTAGTGCTTTTTTGAAAGTATCTAAAATTGATTTAAACTCCACACCAACTTTTTTAATTTCAGGTAAAGTAATACTTACTTGCTGATCTTCTAAATATTTGAAAAGTTTCATTGCGTGGGCAAGTTCCTCTTGATATTGGATTAAAAACCAATTTGAACAACCTGCTAAACCTTTTTTTGAGGCAAATGCAGACATTCCTAAATATATATAAGCCGATTGAAATTCTTTATTTAATTGTATTATTAATGCGTTTGCAACTTCTTCTTTTAACATAATTAACTCCTTAAGTTTAGTTGTTATTTATATGCAAGAATCATTCTTTAAAAGTAAAATAACATAACTTTAGATAAAATGAGAAAAATTTAAATTAGGACTTTATAAAATGGCATTATATACATGTGGACACATTATTCCAGATTCTGACTCAATTTGTTCAGCAATCTCTTTATCTTATCTTTTAAATAAAATAGGAAGACCTGCAACTCCTGCAAGACAAGGTGAAGCAAATCCTGAAACTCAATATATTTTAGAAAGATTTGGATTTGAATTACCAGTTTTAAAAACTTCTTTTGCTGGTGATGAGTTATTTATCACAGATTATTCAGATGTTGCTCAAGCTCCTCAAGAACTTGATAAAACTACAATCGTAGGAATCGTTGACCACCATAAACTTGGTGACATCACAACTTCAGCTCCACTAGAGTGTTGGATAAGACCAGTTGGTTGTACAAATACAATCGTAAAAGAGATGTATGATTTCCACAAAGTTGAAATTCCTGCAAACATAGCTGGAATTATGATGTGTGCAATTTTATCAGATACTGTTATTTTTAAATCACCAACTTGTACAGAAGCTGATATTAAAGCAGTTAGAGAATTAGCAGCAATTTGCGAAATTGAAGATTTTGGTGCTGTTGGTATGGAAATGTTTAAAGTAAAATCACAAGTTGCAGGAACTCCAATAAGAGACCTTGTAATGAGAGATTACAAAAACTTCGATATGCATGGAACAAAAGTAGGTGTTGGACAACTTGAAGTTGTTGATGGAAGTGTTTTTGATGAAATCAAAGATGAATTAATGGCTGATATTAAAAAAGTAAAAGAAGAGAATAATCTTCACACAGTTGCTTTATTATTAACTGACATTATGAAAGAGGGAAGTGAAGTATTAGTAACTTCTGATGATGCAACTATTTTTGAAAAAGCATTTAACTGTAAACTTGAAGATGGAAAAGTTTGGTTAGATG
>ERZ650305.1293-NODE-1293-length-10235-cov-4.020629_pt1 | contig 10235 bp, 14 predicted proteins | sample MGYA00376241_ERZ650305 | MGnify/ENA primary metagenome ERZ650305 (study PRJEB26733, sample SAMN07839276) | wastewater metagenome | biome: urban; feature: artificial channel; material: waste water | place: USA: North Carolina | collected 2016-02-25 ... | reverse complement strand
CTGGAACTTTGAACCCAACTAATAGTGTTGAAATAGGAGTTGAAGTATCAGGAACAATAAAAGAGATTTATGTGGATTTTAATGATGAGGTAGAAGTTGGACAACTTTTAGCAATTCTTGATACAAGAAAACTACAATCAGAAGTTGATGGTCAAACAGCAAGTTTAGGTATTTCAAAAGCTAATCTTAAAGAGAGTGAAGTAAATCTAAGAAATAAAAAAACAGTTTATGATAGAACTTTAAAAATGTACAATAGTTCAGGTGGAAAATATCCTTCAATAAATGAACTTGATGATGCAAAATTTGCTTATGAAAGTTCTGTTTCTTCTTTTGAAGCAGCAAAAGCAAAAGTTGAACAATCTTCTTTTTCTTTAAATACTGCAAAACAAAACCTTGATAAAGCTTATGTAAAATCTTCTATAAAAGGAATAGTTTTAAATAGAGCTGTTGAAGTTGGACAAACTTTGGCTGCTTCTATGAATGCACCAAAACTGTTTACTTTAGCAAAAGATTTAACTCAAATGGATTTAATAGTAAGTATTGATGAATCGGATGTAGCAGATATTAAAAAAGATTTAGATGTAACTTTTACAGTTGATGCATATCCTAATAAAAACTTTAAAGGAAAAATAAAACAAGTTAGACTTAATCCTGTAACTGTAAATGGAGTAGTAACTTATGAAACGGTTGTTGGAGTTAATAATGAAGAATTACTTTTAAGACCAGGAATGACAGCAACTGCTCAAATTAATACTAAACAAAGTTTTGATAAATTGATGATTCCAAATGTAGCATTAAGATTTAAACCAAAAATTCAATCAGAACAAAAAGCAAATACTATGAATTTAGTGCAACCTCCAAGACGAGTTGCTGGTGAAAATGCTTCAAAAGACTTAAGTAAAAAAGAGTTTACTCCTATATATGTTTTAGAAAATAATCAACCAAAAAGAGTTATGGTAAAAATTTTAGAAACAGATGGAAAAGTAACAACTATTGAATCAAATGATTTAAAAGTTGATGATGAGTTGATTATTTCACAAAAGAGTGATAATGGAAAATAAAAAAACTATTATTGAATTCAAAAATATAGTTAAAACTTATGGTAATGGAGATGCAAAAACTTATGCTTTAAATGGAGTAAATTTTTCTATAAAAGAAGGAGAATTTGTAGCTATTATGGGAGCTAGTGGAAGTGGAAAATCAACTGCTATGAATATGATAGGATGTTTAGATAAACCTACAAGTGGGGAATATCTTTTTAATGGAATTAATGTTGAAGATTTAAATAGAAATCAAATGGCACTTTTACGAAGAAATTTTTTAGGATTTGTTTTTCAAAGCTTTAATCTTTTAGGAAGAACAAGTGCTTTAGAAAATGTAGAATTACCTTTAGTTTATAGAAAAATTCCAGCTATAAAAAGAAAAGAAATGGCATTAGACGCCCTTACAAAAGTAGGGCTTCAAAGTGTAGTTTATAACACTCCTGCTCAACTTTCAGGTGGGCAACAACAAAGGGTTGCGATTGCCAGAGCAATAGTTTCTAATCCTTTAGTTCTATTAGCAGATGAACCAACTGGAAATCTTGATAGTATAAAAAGTATGGAAATTATGAACTTATTAAAACAATTAAATGAAGAAGAAAAAATCACTGTAATTATGGTAACACATGAAGAAGAAATGGCAGCTTTTGCTTCAAGGGTTATATATTTTAGAGATGGACATATTGAAGATAGTTTAAAAAAAGGATTTAAGTAATGTTAACAAATGCTTTTTTAATCGCTATAAAAGAGATAAAAAGAAATATTTTACGATCTTTTTTAACTATTTTAGGAATTGTAATTGGAGTAGCTTCTGTAATTGCGATGGTAATGATTGGAGATGGAACAACTGCTAATGTAAAAGAGAGTATTTCAAAACTTGGAACTAATATGCTAACTTTGAGAGTGGGACAAGAAAGACGTGGACCACCAAGGGAAGATAATAGTGCAAAACCATTTACAGAAGGTGATATAAGTGCTATAAAAAATGAAGTTCAAAATATAAAAGCTGTTGCTTCTGAGAACTCAAGTAGAATGAATATTGTTTACGGAAATAAAAGTAATAGTGCTTCTGTAATTGGAACAAATAATGATTATTTTATTATAAAAGATTGGGAAGTAACAGATGGAAGAACTTTTGATGAAAGTGAACTTAATAGTGGGAAATCTTCTTGTATTATTGGAACTACAATAGTTAAACAACTTTTTGGTGAAGAAAATCCTATTGGTACAAATATTAGGCTTAAGAATTTAAGTTGTAATGTTATTGGAGTTCTAAAATCAAAAGGAGCTGCTGCTTTTGGAAATGATCAAGATGAAATAGTGATAGTTCCCCTTAAAATGTTTCAACAAAAAATAAAAGGTGATAAAGATATTTCATCAATTTTGATTTCAATTACAGATGGTAAACACATTGAAAATGCAAAAATTGAAATTACATCTTTAATGCAAGAAAGAAGAAGTTTAAGAGTTGATGAACCTGATAATTTTCATATTCGAGATATGGAAGAGATGCTTTCTGCTATGACTTCAACAACAAAAATGTTAACTTATCTTTTAGGTTCAATTGCAGCAATTTCTTTACTTGTTGGAGGAATTGGGATTATGAATATTATGTTAGTTTCAGTAACTGAGCGAACAAGAGAAATAGGAACAAGACTTGCTATTGGAGCTATGGAAAATGAAGTTTTATTACAATTTTTGGTTGAAGCAATAGTTTTATCAACAATGGGCGGAGTTATTGGAATAATTTTAGGTTTAGGAATTGGTTATGGAATAGTAACTATGATGGATTTAGCATTTATTTTAAATAATCAAATAATAATGATATCTTTTTTCTTTTCAACTTTAATTGGAGTTGTTTTTGGATATTTTCCTGCAAGAAAAGCAGCAAGATTAAATCCTATTGACGCTTTAAGATACGAATAGATTTGAAATAAAATCTTTTCTTAAAAGAGAAGATTTTATTTTGATTGAAGAGTTTCAAATTTTTGAATTAAATACTCTATTTTTAGATTATGTGCAAGATTTAAAGCACTATTTCCCAAAAAGTCTTCATGGAGTAAATTTGCACCATTTTCAATTAAATAGTTGATACTATTTAGTTTATTATACAAAACAGCATAAATAATAGGTGTAGAGTTTACATCGTCTATTTCATTTATATTCACTCCACAATTTCTAAGGCATTTTATAATCTTTACATTGTCTTTATAAACGGCATAATTAATAGCAGATAAATTAGGTGAAACTTCTGTACTAATATTAAGTTGCATTAGCTTCTCTATTGCAACAATATTTCCTTTGTTAATTGCCCAAAACAAAGCATTTCTTCCTCTAAAATCTTTTGTGTTTACATTAATAACTTCAAGAGATAATATTTCAAATAAAGTATCCCATTTATCTTCATTTATTAAGGTGAAAAAGATTTTATTTAAGAGTTGTTCATCTAAATTGTTATTTAAAAAAATATTATTAGACATTTTGATTCCTTTATATTGATAATCATTATCATAATATAAAGAATCTTAACTGAAGTTTAAAGTTAGTCTATTTGAGGTTTTATTTCTTTTATTTTTTTTGATTTTTTTGGTTGATATAACATATGATGCCAAAGTGCAAAACCACAGAACGCAACACCTGCAACAACATGAACTTTTTTAGCAACACCATTTTTCATAAACATAGAAGTTACAACAGTAGCACCAAGTGTTGCTGTCATTCCAATTTTTGCAGCTTCTTTTTGAAATTCTAAATCAACTTTCATCTCTTTCTTTCCTTTTTTTTCTTCGTTCTATTGTTTTCATAGTTTTATTTACAGTTTTTACTGTTAAAATCGCCGTTAATGCTGTTGCAAGTGGTAATAAAATAGGCATAGTAATCCTTTTGATAATAATTATCACAATTCTATCAAAGAAATCTTAAATAAAACTGATAACTATTATCATATTACTATTTTATATTAACACCTTTTATTGAATTAAACAATAATCCAATAGTAGTTCCATTATGTAAAACTGCTGTTACGATTGGAGAAAAAATCCCAAATGTAGCACCTGCTAAAATACAAGAGTTTATTCCAACTGTTGCATTAAAATTATTGTTAATTAAATTCATTGTTTTATTCGCATACTCTTTTGCTTCAACAACAGCCATAATATCATCTTTTAGTAAAGAAATATCAGCAGTTGCTTTTGCAATATCAGCACCTCTACTCATTGAAATTCCAACATGAGCTGAGATTAGTGCTGGAGCATCATTTATTCCATCACCTACGAAAGCTACCTTTTTACCACTTTCCATAAGTTCTTTTACTATTTTTGCTTTATCTTGAGGTAAAAGTTCTGCTCTTACTTCATCTATTCCTAACTCATTGGCTATCATTTCTGCTTTTTGTTTTGTATCACCTGTTAACATTATGATATTTTTTACGCCTAATTTTTTTAGTTTTGAAATGGCTTCTTTCGAATTGTGTCTTAACTCATCAGCTAATGTAATAGTTCCTAAAAGTTTTCCATCATAAGCTATATAAAGTAAAGTTCTTCCATCTCTTAAAGAGTTTTCAATTTTATCTTTATGTTCAGTGAAATCAATTTTTTCATCATCTTCTAAAAAGTGCCTACTTCCAATAATTACAGATTTCCCTTTTACTTCTGTTTTTACTCCATGAGCCACAATAAATTCGACTTCTTCATGGTGCATATGAACAAAACCTCTTTGTTTTGCAGCTTTTACAACAGCTTCTGCAACTGGATGAAAATAGTGTTCTTCTGTTGAAGCTGTAAGATTTAAAAGTTTATCCTCACTCCATTTTTCATCATAAGATTCAACACAAATTACTTCTAATTCTCCACCAGTTAAAGTTCCTGTTTTATCAAAAACAAAAGTATCAGCATTACTTAAAGCTTCTATTGATTTTGCGCCTTTTATCATAATTCCATTATGACCAGCTTTTGAAATAGTAGATTTAAAAGCAACTGGAGTTGCAAGTTTTAAAGCACAAGAATAATCAGCTTGTAAAATTGAAGCTACTCTTTCAAAATCTTTTGCAAAAATATATGAAGCCGTTGCAAGTCCAAGAGTTACAGGGACTAATTTATTTGCTAGTTTATTTGCTTTTAATTGAACTGATGATTTTTCATTTAAAGAGTTTTCAATATAATGTTTTATTCTTTGAGTTGCTGTATTTGCTCCAACATGCTCAGCCCAAATTCTAAATCTTCCTTCTTCAACAATAGTTCCAGAAATAACCCTATCACCTCTATATTTTACAACAGGTTCAGCTTCTCCTGTCATTGAAACTTGATTTACGCTACCAGTTCCTTCAACTATATGCCCATCAACAGGAATAGTATTTCCAATTCCTACTACAACAATATCTCCAATTTCAATATCATTGCTTTTAACTAAAATTTCAGTGATTTTTCCATCAATTTTTTTTTCAACCCATGCTTCTTCAACATTTGGTTTTGATAACTCTTTTAATAAGTCATCACTTTTATGAACTGTTGTTTCTTCAATATATTCACCAAGCTCAAGCATTGCATTTGTTGAATTTGCAGCTAAATAATCTTTTCTATAAATAGAAATAGCAACAGCTGCACTTTCTAAAACTTTTGATGTTAATCCTTCTTTTAATAACTCTTTTGAACCTTCAAGTAATAAAGGAATTGATGCACCAGTTGTAATTCCAGCTTTAAATAAATCATTAGCTACAAATCTTTCAGCAATTAAAGCACTAGTTGCTCTTACTATTCCATTTATTGAGGGTTCTTCACTACCAACGCAAGATATACAAACAGCAGCAACTTCATCTTCACAAGATTTTAATAAATCTTCAATAGTAAGTGTATTTAGAATTTCTTCTATTTTTTCGCTTATATCCTTATGTAATTCAAAAATAATACTAAAAGCTTTTTTATTTATTCGTACACTTTTTATATCTTTTATTTTTTCAAAATAGTTTTTTAAGATATTTTCATCTATAAACTCATCTTTTAATAAAAAATATTTATATCTAGTTCTTAGATTTGATTGATGTACTTTAATAAATTTGTTATTCATAATTTCTATTCTTGATTAGCTTGCATTTGAGCTTTTGCATCTTCATATCTCTCTTTTAGCTCTTCAATTCCAGCACTAAAAAGTTCACTTCCTTTTCCAAAAGCTTTAAAAAGACCTTCTTGAGCATTTTTATTTGTTAGAAAATATGTTAATGCAGCACCTAATAATGCACCTTTTATAAAATCTCCATTACTAAAAGTACTTTTAGGAGCATTTTGTTGAGGATTTTGTAAAGGACTAAAGTTTTGATTAATATAAGGATTTTGGTTTATATTAACACCATTTTGAAGATTTTTAGGTCTGCTATTCTCAATATTTATATCATATTGATTTGCTTGATTTGAATTATTCATAATCAGTTTCCTCTACGGGACAATTTTCATTTGTTAAATATTTTTGATCAAGTTTTTCTTCAATCACTTCAATTGCATAAATTCCCATCATTCCAATAGATGCAGCTGTTATTGCTTTGAATAATCCACCTTTTTGACCTAAATAATTTGCAGTTGCAATTGCACTTCCTGTTGCTATTGCACCTTGAGAAGTTCTTTTAATAGTGTCTTTTATTGCATCTTTTTTTGTAATTTGTCTGCTTTTTGCTTTTTTGTAATTAATTGCACCACTTACAACAGCACTTGCAATTGCTCCACTTATTACATGTCCTAAAACATTTCTTGGAGTTCCTGTATCAATAACTATCTCTTTCATTCTTCTTCCTTATTTTTTAGCTCAACTTTTTCTTCTGAAGATTTCTTCATAGGACAAATAGAACCTTTTAATTCTTCTAAATTTTCTTTTGTTTTTTCTAAAGTAGTATTTGCAAAATCTTTCGATTTTTCTAATAGTTTTGAAGTTTTTTCTTTTAAATTATCTCTATTTTTAAAAGCAATAACAGCACCAGCACCAACAGCCAATCCTAATATAAATGGTAAAGCCATTTTTTACTCCTCTTCTTCAATATTTTTTTTTGAAAGGTAATTATTTAAAAGTGCAATTGTGGCAGCTCCTAAAACAGCTCCACTAACCATAGATAAATTTAATTTAGAGAAAATATTTGAAATAGAACTTTCATCAATATTTCCACTCATAATATCGTCTAAAATAACTTGATATTCTCCAAATTTTTCCATAATATTTTCTGGATTAATATTTGCTGTATTTTCATTAGTATAATGATTTAATACACAATTTCTAAATGCTGGTAAATGGTTATTAAATGAAGCTGCTTGAAGTCTATAAAGAGTATCTTTTATGTCATTTTCAACAGCAAAACCAAGTAAGTTGTTGTACATAGCAATATTATCTATTTCACCAGCAACTCCCATTTCACAACATTCAATTAAAGTATTTGGGATTTCTATTTTTGAAGCCCAATTATTTATTGGAACTTCAACTCCATATTTTTCCATCAATTTTATAAGTGCAGCATAATGAACAGCTTCTGCTTCTTTGATATTTACAAAAGGTTGAACTAATCCAAACTTTTCAATTATTTTTGTGTAAGTTTCATAAGCTTTGAATTCATCATAAACAGCAATTCTTAAAATTTGTGAAGTTATGGGAACCTGACTATTCACATCTACTCTTGCAGATATTAATAGTGCTTCATCAATATTTGTTTCCAATTAAATAACCTCCTTTGCAAGTTCATTTATTAATATAGATAACTCTTCTATATTTTCATTTTTAACTAAATCTTCCCAATGTTTTGGTTTGAATATAGTTGGTTCATAAATAATTGTAACAGAAGCAATAATTTTATTTATTTTAATACTAATTATTCCATCTATTTTATTTGGTAAATTTTCAATATCACTGATAGTTATATTTCCACCTGAATCTTTTATTTTTGGATTTACTCGAACCCTTAATCTTCCAGGTGTGTGGGCAATAATTGAAAAAAAACTAGCAATTTTAATAATATCTTGTGTACAAATCAAAATAATCCTTTCATTATTAGCATTCTTTCTTAGTTAGTCTTAAGTTAAACTTATTATAAAGTAAAAATCATTATCACTTTTTATTTTGACAAGTTTCACAAACTCCATAAATAGTCATTACGTGTTCTTTTAATATAAAATTATTTTTTTCAGCAACTTTAATTTGATTTAATTCAATTAAATCATCAGAAAATTCAACTATGATACCACATGAAGTACAAATAAGATGATCATGATGTTCTGTAATACTAAGTTCATATCTAACAACTCCATCACCAATATCCAATTGATTTACTAATTTCATCTCGTTTAAAAATTTCATTGCACGATAAACAGTTGCAATTCCAATTGATACATTATAGTTTTTTTTGATTTTGTTTGAAATTTCTTCTGCTGTTAAATGTTCTTTTGAAAAATATAAAATTTTTAATATATAATCTTTTTGAATTGAATTTTTCAAACCTATTTTTGATACATTATTTTTAAAATTCTTTAAAAAAATGTCAAATGATATTTCTTGATTGTTTTCCATTAGTTAAAACCTTTTACAAAGATGAATATAATACTCAAAGAGAGGGTAACGCCATATAATTTCCATAGATTCCTATGTATTCTAACATTTTTTTTGTACAACGGTGAATTTGTAATGTCTATTTGATTAAATAATTCTTTCAAAATAGCTCCTTTTATAAAAGTAAATATTATCATTAGTTATCTTAAAGAATATTGATTGTAATTATCATTTTAAATCTAAATTAAGTAATTTATATCTATAATCAAAAAAAATTAAAAAGGATTTTTATGTTAAATGTTACACTTTTAACATCTGTTGCAAAAAGTGCTTTAGTTGGTGCTGTTGCTACAAAATTGGTTGATACTTTAATTTCTTCAAAAATAAATAATAAAATAGAACAAAATAAATGGCTTAGAAACACAAAATTAGAGCTATTTTCAAAACTAACAGAAGATATTTTATCTACTGATATTTCAAATATCGAAACTCAGCTAAGAGAAATTAAAAAAACATCAGCAAAAATAATATTACTGATAAATGATAGAAAACTAAGCGATAAAATAGAAAACTATACAAATGCTTTGATAAGATTTAGTGAAAATGAACGAATTGAAAAAAATGCATTAAGTTTAGTAAATAAAGATATGATTTCTTTTTTAAGTAGAAATATAAAATTATAAATCAAATTTAAACTTTGATTTAAATCATTTTATAGAAATAAATTCTTAGATACACTTTTTTATTAAGTCTAAAAGGAAACAAATGTTTGGTTTTATTTTTGGTAAAAAAGAGAAAAAAGTTAGAAGAGAAAGAACGTTTGTTTGTAAACATTGCAAATACACTTGTCAAGGCTGTTATACCAGATTTTGTTACTCTTGTTATTCAAATTCTGGTAATCCTTGTCCTAAGTGTGGAAAAACTAATTTACAAGAAAAAGAAGTTTAAACTTCTCTACTAAAAGAAGACAATTACCTCATAAATCAATTTTAATAACTATTATCAATTTTATAAAAGATTAAGTTTTACTTTGTTAGCATTCCGTTAATATTTTGTTAACAAAGTATAAATTTTATTAATTAAATAAAATATTATAGGGTATTAAATTGAAAGAAAATAAAGATAAACACCTAGACTCAAAAGAAATTTTTGATAAAGAAAAAACTGTTGAAATAAAACATGATGGACAATCTTATTATCTTAAAATTACAAAACAAAACAAATTAATACTCACTAAGTAACTACAAAATAATTAAAATATAGCCAGCAACAGTAAATAGTTCTCCTACACATAGCCAGCCAAAAATTAAAATATCAAACAACTGTTATCAAATAAAAAATAAGTTATTTTTATTTGAGAATTATTAATTTCTTGGAGGAAATGAGTGAATAAATATATTGTAAGTAAAAAACACAAAACAGCTAATTATATCGGTGCCTCAGTTGTAACTGCTGCTGTTTTATTAACAACGCCTATTATGCTAAGTGCAGAAACAGTTTTACCAAATGTTGAAGTTGAAACAGACAAAACTATAAATTATAGTGAAACTTATAAAGTAGATAAATCTTCATCTTCTAAAGTTACTCAAGATTTAGTAGATACTCCTCAAACTATCTCTGTTATTACTAAAAAAGTAATGGAAGAACAACAAGCAACAACTCTAGTTGAAGCTTTAAGAAATA
>ERZ650305.1280-NODE-1280-length-10281-cov-11.295423_pt1 | contig 10281 bp, 8 predicted proteins | sample MGYA00376241_ERZ650305 | MGnify/ENA primary metagenome ERZ650305 (study PRJEB26733, sample SAMN07839276) | wastewater metagenome | biome: urban; feature: artificial channel; material: waste water | place: USA: North Carolina | collected 2016-02-25 ... | reverse complement strand
AGGCGATAGCGGCATTGCCCGAATAAAAGCGGTGGGTGGTTATGGGGGGGGCGTGCATGATGCCCCCCGCCACCCCCACAAGGCCAATCTAGGGGTTTTGCGCTAAACTTTGCCGATTCTGCTTCCATCCTCCACAAGGGTTTTTTATGCACATTCACATTCTTGGCATTTGCGGCACATTTATGGGCGGCTTGGCCGCATTGGCCAAAGCCGAAGGGCATACCGTCACCGGCTGCGATGCCAACGTTTACCCCCCCATGAGCACCCAACTGGCCGAGATGGGCATTGCCTTGACCAGCGGCTTTGGCGCGGAACAAACCGCCCTTGCCCCCGATTTGTATGTGATTGGCAATGTGGTGAAACGCGGCACCCCTTTGATGGAAGCCATCATGGACCAAGGGCTGCCCTATGTTTCCGGCCCCGAATGGCTGGCACAGCATGTATTGGCGGGGCGGTGGGTGCTGGCGGTGGCCGGTACGCACGGCAAAACCAGCACCGCAGCCATGTTGGCGTGGATTCTGGAAGAGGCCGGTCTTGCGCCTGGCTTTTTGATTGGCGGCATCCCTGAGAATTTTGGCGTATCGGCCCGCTTGCCCCGCGCCCCTCGTGCCGATCCCAACAGCCAAAGCCCCTTCTTTGTGATTGAAGCCGACGAGTACGACACCGCGTTTTTTGACAAGCGCAGCAAGTTTGTCCACTACCGCCCCCGCACCGCCATTTTGAATAATCTGGAATTTGACCACGCCGACATCTTCCCTGACCTTGCCGCCATCGAAACCCAATTCCACCACTTGGTGCGCACCGTCCCCAGTGCGGGGCGGGTGATTGTCCATGCCGACCACGCCAGCCTCGACCGCGTTTTGGCGCGGGGCTGCTGGACACCGGTCGAACGCTTTGGCGCGACGGGAGACTGGACGCTTGGCACCGTCGAAGCCGAGGGGCGGTTTACCGTCTGCTTCCAAGGGCAGGCCGTGGGGCAGGTGAATTGGGCCTTGCTCGGCGAACACAACCGCCACAACGCCCTCGCCGCGATTGCCGCCGCCCGCCATGTGGGGGTGCCGCCTGCCGTGGCCATCGACGCTCTGTCGCGCTTTGCCAATGTGAAGCGGCGCATGGAAGTCAAAGGCATTGCGGCGGGGGTCACGGTCTATGATGACTTTGCCCACCACCCCACCGCGATTTTGACCACCCTCAACGGCCTTCGCGCCAAGGTGGGCACGGCACGGGTGCTGGCCGTGCTTGAGCCGCGCTCCAACACCATGAAACTTGGCACCATGAAAGCCGAGTTGCCCGCCAGCCTCGCCGCCGCCGACCATGTGTTCTGCTATGGTGCCCACCTCGGCTGGGATGCCGCCGCCGCCCTTGCACCCTTGGGCGATAAAGCCACCTGCTTCGACGACCTTGAGGCCTTGGTGGCTGCGGTTACCGCCCTCGCCCAGCCCAACGACCATGTGCTGGTGATGAGCAATGGCGGCTTTGGCGGCGTGCATGGCAAGCTGCTAAGTGCGTTGGCGGCTAAGGTTTAGGGCGTGCTTAAATGTTTTTAAAATCAGTGGCTTGCTTCTAATTCCCCGCCGCTGGTGGCCGCTGGGCTTGGCCGTGACTTTTCGCCACGGCTGGCGGCGGGCGTAGGACGTGGCGAAATCGGGCTGAAGCCCGACCTACGGGGGGCGGCTAATGACACTGTTGCTTGAGCTGGGCGGTGAGCTGGCCGGTACGGCTGGGCTGCTATTCCCCGCCGCCGTTGGCCGCTGGGCTTTGGTTTTATCCCCCTCCTTTCGGAGGAGGGGTGCCCCATCGGGGCGGGGTGGTTGCCTTTGACTTTGGGTTTGGCTGTGGCTTTTGGCTCTGGCAGCCTCGCCAGCCACCACCCCGTCCGGCCTTGCCGTCCACTCCTCCTTCGCCGACACGGTAGGTCGGGTTTCAACCCGACAACGCAGCCGCACCCCATCGCGTCGGATGGCTGCCCGACCGATATTTGGCGTCGTTTTCACCGCCCTACAAGCCTGCGGTGTGTGCCGTCAGCTCGTTCACCTTGAGTATCGCCGTGCGTGCTCAAGCACAAAACAGAAAGCCCCACCATGTCCGCTTCCCCCACGCCCGCCCCGCTCACCCTGCCGATTAGCGGCATGACCTGTGCCGCCTGTGCCGCACGGCTGCAAAAGGTGCTGAACCGCCAAGCGGGGGTCGAGGCCAGCGTCAGCTTTGCCAATGCCGAGCTTCGTGCCACGCTAGACCCTAGCAAAGCCCAAGTAGCAGAAGTGCTTGCCCAGATTCAGCAGGCGGGGTTTGACGTGCCACAGACCAAGACCACCCTCCGCATTGACGGCATGACTTGTGCCGCCTGTGCCGCGCGGCTGGAAAAAGTGCTGAACCGGCAAGCAGGCGTGACCGCGCACGTCAACTTTGCCACCGCCACCGCCGCCTTGACCTACCCCATTGGGCTGAGCACCACAGAAGTGCTGGTCGCCGCCGTGGCTGGTGCGGGCTTTACCGCCACCCCTACCGAACGCCAAGACACGCAGACGCTGCAAGCCGCCCAAGCCCGCCAAGACCGGCGCGATACCTTTTGGCTTGGGCTGGCCGTGCTGCTATCGCTGCCCTTTTTGGCGGAGATGCTGGCCATGCTGTGGGGGTCGCACGCCTTGGTGCCGCCGCTGTGGCAAGCCGCCTTAGCCACCCCTGTGCAACTTGCGGTCGGAGCACGGTTTTATCGTGGGGCATGGCATAGCCTCAAGAACGGCGGGGCGAATATGGATGTGCTGGTTGCGCTGGGCACGAGCATGGCCTATGCCTTGTCGCTCTGGGTGCTGTGGACAGAAGGCGCACACGGTCACGTTTATTTTGAAGCCAGCACCTTGGTGATTACCTTGGTGCTGCTGGGCAAGTGGCTAGAGGCGCGGGCGCGTCGTCATGCCGCCGATGCCATCGGCGCGTTGATGCGGATGATTCCCCCCACCGCCCGCGTCTTGGTGCAGGGCGAAGAAAGCGAGCAGCCCTTGTCGGCTGTGCAGCCAGGGGACATGGTGGTGGTGCGGCAGGGGGACAGTGTGCCGGTGGATGGCGAGGTACTGGAGGGTGCCGCGCAGCTGGATGAAAGCCTGCTGACCGGCGAAAGTGTGCCCGTGCAAAAAAGCATCGGCAGCCCCGTGTTTGCAGGAACACGCAATGTCGAAGGTCGGGTGGTGTGCCGTGTGGTCGGCGTGGGGGAGCACACCCAACATGCCGCCATTGTGCGCTGGGTCGCCGATGCCCAAGGCTCTAAAGCCCCGATTGAGCGACTCGCTGACCGGATTTCGGGGGTGTTTGTGCCGGTCGTGGTGGGCTTGGCTGTACTGACGCTGCTCCTGACCGGCGGGCTGACGGGCAACTGGGCGCAAGCCGCCCTCCATGCTGTCGCGGTCTTGGTGATTGCCTGCCCCTGCGCTTTGGGCTTGGCCACACCAGCAGCAGTGATGGTGGCGGTGGGGGTCGGTGCCAAGCATGGAATGCTGTTCCGCAATGCCAGCGCGTTGGAATCCGCCGGACGCATTACCACGCTGGTGCTGGACAAAACCGGCACGCTCACCACCGGCAAGCTGCGGGTGGCCACCGTCCAGCCGTGGGCAGGCAGCGAGGCCAGCCAGTTGCTCACCCTTGCCGCCAGCGTCGAAGCCGGTGCAGACCACCCCCTTGCCCATGCCCTGCAAGCCGAAGCGGCGCAGCGCGGTCTTGGTGCGTTGCCACTGGTGAATTTTCGGGCGGAGATTGGGCAGGGCGTGACGGCAGACATTGAGGGGCAGACCGTGCGTTTAGGTCGCCCTGATTGGATTGCCCCCGACCTCAGCCGCCACCCCGACTGTGTGCAACTGGCGGCTGCAGGGCAAACCGTCTTGGCTTTGGCGCGAGGGGAGACCGTGTTGGGGCTGATTGCCTTGGCCGACACCCTGCGCCCCGAGGCACGGCGCACCTTGCAGCGGCTACGCGACATGGGCATCCACCCCCTGATGCTCACCGGCGACAACGCCACCACTGCCGCCGCCATGGCCGCCGAAGCAGGGCTGGACGACTGGCAAGCCGATTGCCGCCCTGACACCAAAGCCAATCTGATTGCCGAGCGTAAGTTGCGGGGAGAGCGGGTGGCGATGGTGGGCGATGGCATCAACGATGCGCCGGCCTTGGCGGTGGCCGATGTGAGCTTTGCTATGGGTGCGGGCAGCGATGTGGCCCGCGAAACCGCCGATATTGTGTTGCAGGAAGACAGCTTGGCGCGGGTGGCGGATGCCATTTTGCTGTCTCGCCGCACCCTGAGCAAAATCCACCAGAACTTGTTTTTTGCCTTTTTCTACAATGTGTTAGGCATTCCGCTGGCGGCATTGGGCTGGCTGAATCCAGTGATTGCGGGGGCCGCTATGGCGGCCAGCTCGGTGTCGGTGGTCAGCAACGCGCTGCTGCTGAAACGCTGGCGGGCAGGGCGGTGAGCGGGTCGGGAGGGGATTACCGTGGCGGCAGCCGTCCCCGCACCGCCGCATCTAGCTGCGCCTCGGTGAGCCGCCCCAGCAGCCGTGCCACAGGCTGCCCAGCGGGGTCGAGCACCACGGTAAACGGCAAGCCACCCTGCGTATTGCCTGCTGCCCGCATCCACTGGCTGGTTTCGGCATCCCCCAGCAGAATCGGGTAGCGGATGCCAAATTCACGGACAAAGTTGCGCACCGCAACCGGATTGTCGAGCGCGACTCCCACCACGGCGACCGCACCGCCGTAGCGGTCTGCGTAGCGGTTGAGCATGGGCATTTCCTCGCGGCACGGGTTGCACCATGTCGCCCAAAAGTTCAGCACCACCACTTTGCCCCGCCACTGGGCGAGCTGGCGCGGCTGCCCATTAAGGTCGGGGTAGCGCAGGTTTTCTAGGTTGAACGGGGCGGACGGCGGCGGGGCGGCTAAGGTCAAGGACGGGGTAAGACTGGCGGCTAAGGCCAGCATCCACAAGGCAAGGCGGGTCATAAGGGGCTCTCTGGAGGGGGCAAGGTAGTGCCGATACCCCATGCTAAACTATCTGCTGCCGCTTCTAGAACCTGTTTGCGCCTCTGGGCTGCTCGGGTGATGCTGCTGTTCAGGCTTCATGTTCTGTTGCGTGCAACCGAGCATTTTACCGTGCGGGGCACGCCCCCCTTTTTTTTCAGGACGCATGATGCCCAACCCAATAATGATCCCGCTTGATGAAACAGTAGGCGAGGGGCTGAATCGGACAATAAGCCAGCCACGCATCAGCCCGTTTGAAGAGGGGTATCGAGCGATGGCCGCCGACGAAGCGCGTGAAAAGGCGGCGCAGGAATGGTGTCACGCGCTGGCAAATGAATCGGCTGCCTAGATAACACGATAAGCCCATCTTGCCCCTCCCCCCTTGTCCCCTCCCTTCTCTTTGGAATTTCCCCATGTCGATTTTGATTTGTGGCTCACTGGCTTACGACACTCTGCTGACTTTTGACGGCGCATTTGACGACCATCTGCTGCCCGACCAGCTGCACAAATTATCGGTGTGTTTTCGGGTGCCGCAGCTTCGGCGCGAATTTGGGGGCTGTGCGGGCAATATCGCCTATTCCCTGCGTTTGCTAGGGGGCGAGCCGCTGATTATGGCCACCGTTGGTGCAGACTTTGCCCCCTATCGCGCCCACCTTGATCGGCTGGGGATTGCCAGCAGCCATATCCGTGAAATCCCTGATACCTATACCGCCCAGTGCTTTATCACCTCGGACCGCGCCGACAATCAAATCACCGCCTTTCACCCTGGGGCGATGGACTTTGCCAGCCAAAACCACGCCCACAGTGCGCAAGGGATGCGGCTGGCGATTGTCGCGCCATCAGGGCATCCGGCAGCCATGCAGTTTTGCCGCGAGTTGACCGCCATGGGCACGCCCTTTGTGTTTGACCCTGGCCAAGAGCTGCCCTTGTTCTCGGCGGAAGAGCTGCTAGAGCTGACCGGCACCGCCAGCTATATCACCCTGAACGACTACGAATCCGAGCTGCTGACCCACCGTACAGGGCTATCGTTGGCGGCACTCGCCGACCGTGTCGAAGCCTTGGTGGTGACGCGGGGCGGCAAAGGCTCCGACCTCTACGCCGAGGGGCAGCACTGGCACATTCCCGCCGCGCCTGCCGATGCCCTGACCGACCCCACCGGCTGCGGTGATGCCTACCGCGCAGGGCTGTTGTTTGCCCGTGAGCAAGGTTGGGATTGGCTGGCAGCCGCACGGCTGGCCAGTGTGGTCGGGGCGATTAAGATGGGGCACAAAGGGGCGCAAAACCACCCGCTTGCCGCCTCAGACATCGCCCAGCGGTTTACGGCGGCCTATGGGGTGGATTGCCCCTTGCCCCATCCCTAAGCACCTGTTCAACGTCGGCGACACTCGGGGAGCTTGCGTGTGAAACACCCCAAAATAGTGGTGTGAATTCAAGTCCAACGGCGTTTTTTGCCAATTTTGCCTTGGCCACCCCTGTACTATCGAGTTCGTGAACACGTTCTAAGCACCCGTAAAAAAGCCCATCCGCAAAGGGATGGGCGAAGGCAAAGCAAGATGCGGGGCAAGGCGCGAGAACCTGTTCAAAGTTTTTTAAACGCAGCGACTTGGTCGGACTGAAACCCCGCCGCTGGTGGCCGCTGGGGTTGGCTTTTATGCCCCTCCACCGAAGGAAGGGTGCCCCGTGGGGCGGGGTGGTTGCCTTTGGGTTTTGGATTTTGACTCTGGCAGCATCGCCAGCCACCACTCCGTCCGGCGTTGCCGTCGCTTCCCCACCAGTAGAGGGGCATAAAAGCCAGTCCGCGTCTACGGGATCACCCGCGTTTCGAAGACTTTGAACAGGCGCTGAGACGCGACTAGCCCGCCATCCAGCTGCCCGGTTGCCGCTCCAGCCAAGTGCGAATCGACTTGGCATCCTGAATCCGCGACTGTGAGCCATTGCCATCCAGCAGCACGATAATCAGCGGCAGGTTATTGACCGTGGCTTGCATCACTAGGCAGCGACCCGCTTCTTTGATGTAGCCCGTTTTAGACAAGCCAATCTGCCACTCCCCTTCTCGTACCAAGGCATTGCTGTTTTTATAGTGCAGCATACGGCTTGGGCTGACCTGCACATCTTGTTGCTGAGTGGTGGTGTATTGGCGAATCTGGGGGTAATGGTAGGCACCCGACACCATCCGCGCCAAGTCAATGGCGGTCGCGCTGTTGTTGCTGTTCAGGCCGGTTGAATCATAAAACACGCTGCTGCTCATCCCCAATGCCCGTGCTTTTTGGTTCATCTTCGCCACAAAGTGGCGTGTCCCCCCTGGGTAGGTGCGTGCCAATGCCGCCGCCGCCCGATTTTCTGACGACATCAAGGCCAGCAATAGCATTTCGCTACGGGGCAGCGTGGAGCCCACAACAAGGCGTGAGCCAGAATTTTTAAGATAATCCACATCGGCATCGACGATAGTAATCAGCTCGTTCATGGGTAAATGGGCATCCAGCACCACCATGGCGGTCATCACCTTGGTAATGGAGGCAATCGGCATCGGGACTTCACCGTTTTTGGCGTAAATCGGCTCGCCGGTCAGCCCGTTAATCACCAAGGCTGCACTGGAATGCAACGCAGGCGCGGTGCTGCGGTCAAAGTTGGCCGCCACCCGCACGGCACGCCCCTCGGCCGCCAACGACAAAGGGGGCAGCAGCACCAAACCGGCGGCCAATCCAAGAGAAACCAATCTAATCAACATAAGCATCCTTCCTGTTTAAAGCAATGCACCGCTGTGCATATTGAGGCTGTGAACTGACCCCCTAATTTTAGTTCATTTAGCCGCACTAACGCTTGAATTAGCGCGACCTCAAGGCTCGGCGTATCTCCCCCAGCCGAAGGAAAGGGATTTACGCCGCGTTTCCGTTAAAATCCCCCTCCCGCCGTTTTGTTTGCCGAGCCGCCCCGCCATGCCCCCTGACTCTCCCCCCGCCAGTCCCTATGCCCTGCACCAGCCTTTCCCCCCTGCTGGCGACCAGCCCACGGCCATTGCCAAGCTGGTAGAAGGACTGACCGACGGCTTGGCGTATCAAACCCTGCTGGGCGTGACCGGCTCGGGCAAAACCTACACCATCGCCAATGTGATTGCCCAAACAGGCCGCCCCGCCATCATCATGGCCCCTAACAAAACTTTGGCCGCCCAGCTTTACGCCGAGATGCGCTTGTTTTTTCCACACAACGCGATTGAATATTTTGTCTCGTATTACGACTACTACCAGCCCGAAGCCTATGTGCCGAGCCGTGACTTGTTTATTGAAAAAGACTCGTCCATCAACGAACACATCGAGCAAATGCGGCTGTCGGCCACCAAGGCCATTTTAGAGCGGCCCGACTGCATTATTGTGGCGACGGTTTCGGCGATTTACGGCATTGGCGACCCCTCTGACTACCACCAAATGATTTTGCACCTCAAAGAAGGGGAAACCTTTGCGCGGCAAGACATTATTAGCCGCCTGACGGTGATGCAATACGAACGCAACGACATCGAATTTAGCCGAGGCACGTTCCGCGTGCGTGGCGACACCCTCGACATCTTCCCCGCCGAATCGCCCGAACTCGCCATCCGCCTCAGTCTGTTTGATGACGAGCTGGAATCCTTGCGCCTGTTTGACCCCCTCACCGGCATCATTAAGCAGCGGGTGGGGCGGTTTACCATTTTCCCATCTAGCCACTACGTCACCCCCCGCCACACCGTGCTGCGGGCGTGCGAGGCCATTAAGCTGGAACTGGCCGAGCGGCGGCAAAACTTCCTCGACGACGGCAAGCTGGTCGAAGCCCAGCGGATTGAGCAGCGCACCCGCTTTGACCTCGAAATGCTCTACGAGATGGGTTTTTGTAAAGGCATTGAAAACTACTCACGGCATTTTTCAGGGCGCGCCGCCGACGACGCGCCGCCGACGCTATTGGATTACCTGCCCAAAAATGCCCTGATGATTGTGGATGAATCCCACGTCACCATCGGCCAGATTGGCGGCATGTACCGTGGCGACCGTGTTCGCAAAGAAAACCTCGTCAACTACGGCTTTCGTCTGCCTTCTGCCCTCGATAACCGCCCGCTTAAATTTGAAGAATTTGAGCGGATTGTGCCGCAGGCGATTTTTGTTTCAGCCACCCCAGCGGTGTATGAGCTAGAGCGTTCAGGGCAAATTGTCGAGCAGGTGGTACGCCCCACTGGCTTGGTTGACCCCACCATTGAAGTGCGCCCCGTAGATACCCAAGTCGATGATTTGTTGTCTGAAATCACCCTCCGCATTGCCCAAGGGGAACGGGTGCTGGTGACCACGCTGACCAAACGGATGGCCGAGCAGCTCACCGACTACTACAGCGAGCACGGCATCAAAGTGCGCTATCTGCACTCGGACATCGACACCGTAGAGCGGGTGGAAATCATCCGTGACCTGCGCCTAGGGCTGTTTGATGTGTTGGTGGGGATTAACCTGCTGCGCGAAGGGCTGGATATTCCCGAAGTCAGCCTCGTGGGGATTTTAGATGCCGATAAAGAAGGGTTTTTGCGCAGCGAACGCTCGTTGATTCAGACCATAGGCCGCGCCGCCCGCCATATCAACGGTAAAGCGATTTTGTATGGCAACAAAATCACCCCGTCTATGCGCCGCGCCATCGACGAAACCGAACGCCGCCGCACCAAACAAATGGCGTTTAACCTCGCCCACGGCATCATTCCCACCGGCGTTAAAAAGCAGGTCAAAGACCTGATTGATGGGGTGTATGGTGCAGGCAATGACCAAGCCAAGCCGGTCATCCCCGAAATCCTGACCGAAAAACAATTGGCCAAGCGGATTAAAGAAACCGAAAAAGCCATGCTCGGCGCGGCGCGTGATTTGCGTTTTGAAGAAGCCGCCCAGCTCCGCGACACCCTGCACACCCTGACCGAGCAGCTGTTTCATCTCACCGAATAACGCCCCCCTAAGAGCCTGTTCTAAGCCCGACTCTTCCCCTTATTTTGGAGCATGTTATGGCCACTGCACTGACCCTGCTGCTGCCTTCGTTGATTTGGCCCAACCCCGACGAACGTGCCGCCGCCAGCCAGAGCCTCGCCTTGCCCGCACTGTCTTGGCTGCTGGGGCGGGGGCGGTGTGTGCCCTTTACCACCGAGACAGCCAGCGTGCTGACCCACGGTTTTGCCTTGCCGCAGCCTGCCCCTTTCGCGCTGCTCTCGGCCAAATACGATGGGCTGATGCCGCAGCAAGGGCACTGGCTCCGCGCCGACCCTGTGCACCTGCAAATCGAGGGGGA
>ERZ650305.1277-NODE-1277-length-10306-cov-4.663447_pt1 | contig 10306 bp, 9 predicted proteins | sample MGYA00376241_ERZ650305 | MGnify/ENA primary metagenome ERZ650305 (study PRJEB26733, sample SAMN07839276) | wastewater metagenome | biome: urban; feature: artificial channel; material: waste water | place: USA: North Carolina | collected 2016-02-25 ... | reverse complement strand
TTGGAAAACGATAACAAAAATGCACCCCTTTCCTTGAATTTATCGAAAGAAGACGAGCAAATTCTCGCCAATGCAGGAAACAATCAAGATTTAATGTACGCTCCTTCTGCTGTGATTACGGAATATGATGTGAACAAAATTCTCTACAAATTGGTGCAAAATCCACAAGGAAATTACTATGAATTTTCTACAGACAAAGCGGAAACTTTGTACAACGTTTCTTTCACCTATTTTGGTCTTGGAAAAGGAGATTACAAACTGAAACAATCTACCAACAACGGAAGAGTTTTTGAATTTGTAGGCGCTGGAAACGGCGATTATTCTGCACTTAGAAAGTTGCCTTCTCCACAGAAAACGCAGGTTTTTTCTACAAGTGCGGAATATACTTTTAACAAAGGAAAAATTGGCGGAGATTTCTCATTAAGCAATTATGATGTCAATCTTTTTTCATCTAAAAACAACGACCAAAATACAGGTTTTGCAGGAAGAATTTTCGGGAATAAAATCTTTACCAAAAACAATTGGAACGGAACAGTTGGCGCAGAATTTCAGAGAATTTCTTCGCAGTTTCATATTTTAGACCGAATTAATGATGTGGAATTTTCGAGAGATTTTAATTTAACTCAAGAATTTAATCAAATCACACAAAACAGATTGATTTTCAGCTTTTTAAACAGTTGGAAAAACTCCAATTTTATCAATTATAAACTGAATTATCTCAACGAAAAACAAAGTTATAACGGCATTAAAAACGATTTAGATTTTAAATTTCTAAGGAAAAACACAGAAACTAGAGGAAATGTTTCTTACTTAAATACCACATCAGATTTTCAAAACACACAATTTGCAAGAGGAAATGTTTCTACTGAATTTTTGGGCAAAAAAGGAAGTTGGAGTTTTGGTGGAAGTTTCGAGCATAATCTTAAGAATTTCAACCAAACCAAAACACTTGACGTTACGAGTTTTTCTTGGAAAGAAGTTTTTGTTCAAAAAAGAATTGGCGATAGTTTACGCACCAAATTATTGGCAAAATCTTATTTCAGAACCAATGATTCTGTGCGCGATAATTCTTTGAAAAAAATGAATAATATTCTCGGTTTGATGCTCGAAAGTCAGTTGATTAGAACCGAAAAAACTCAACTTTCCACACTCGTTCATTACCGAAAATTTTTCTACGAAAATGAATTAAAAACGCAGTTTAATTCAGATTTTGTGATTGGAAATATTCAGTACAACCAACAATTTTTCAAAAATGGAATGCGTTTACAAGCGTTTTATGAACTCGGAAACGGACAAGAAGCGCAACGAGAATTTCAATATTTAAAAGTAACAGACGGACAAGGAATTTACAAATGGACGGATTATAACGGCGATGGAATTCAGCAGTTAGATGAATTTGAAATTGCAGAATATTCGGATTTGGCGCAATACATCAGAGTTTACACGAATACGGTGAAATACACACCTTCCAACAAAAATAAGTTGCAACTTTCGCTTTCGGTGAATCCTTATATTGTCTTTAATTCTGATAATCAGTTTTTAAAACGTTGGAATTTTAATGTTTCACTCAATGCCCAAAATTCCTTCTTCAAAGAAGACCGAGTTTTAGAATTTAATCCTTTTAAAACCGAAAACAATCAGATTTTAAAAAATCAGAATTTGCTATTTTCTGTGCTTTTCAATCCCACCGAAAAATCTGGCTGGAACGGAAATTATCGTTTCATCGACAATCAAAATTTAGTCAATGCCAATTTCAGCATCGAAAAGAAAAATACGCAAACTCATTTGGTCAATTTTGGATATTGGTTTAATAAAAATCTCCGTGCAGATTGGGAAAATCAGTTGCAGAATTACCAATCTTCATCGCAATTATTTTCCACAAGAGACTATCAATTAAATATTTACGAGACCAAGCCAAAATTGGTTTACAAACTTTCAGAAAGCATACAAACCGAAGTTTCTACGGCTTATAAAATCAAGGACAGAAAAGACGGCGAAGAATTTTTGAAAACCTTCGACGCAACCGGAACTCTACAATGGGAAAAGAAGAAAACTTCGATTAGAGGAAATTTTAGTTTCATCAATAATGATTTCACAGGAAATGCTTTCAGCATTGTAGGAAATCAAATGCTCGATGGTTTAAAACCCGGTAAAAACCAAGTTTGGAGCGTTATTTTACAACAAGCACTTAATTCTTTTCTTCAACTGAATGTAAATTATGAAGGTAGAAATTCTGGCGAAAGAACAATTCATATTGGAAGTGTGCAAGTTCGTGCTTCGTTTTAACATTACGCAATCAGCTCTCTGCTTTCAGCTATCAGCAAAGAGCAGATTGCAAATTGCAGAAAGCCGAAAGCTTTTTATATCTTTGCAAAATGGTAAAAATAGGCAACATAGAACTTCCTGATTTTCCGTTTTTATTGGCACCAATGGAAGACGTGAGTGATCCTCCTTTCCGTAGATTGTGCAAATTACACGGCGCAGACTTAATGTATTCAGAATTTATTTCTTCTGAAGGCTTAATTCGTGATGCGATGAAATCTAGGAAAAAACTCGATATTTTTGATTACGAAAGACCTGTAGGAATTCAGATTTTTGGTGGAGACGAAGAAGCGATGTCACTTTCTGCCAAAATTGTAGAAACCGTAAATCCTGATATTGTGGACATCAACTTCGGTTGTCCCGTGAAAAAAGTAGTTTCCAAAGGAGCTGGAGCTGGCGTTTTGAAAGATGTAGATTTAATGGTTCGATTGACAAAAGCAGTAGTAAATTCTACACATCTTCCTGTTACGGTGAAAACGAGATTAGGTTGGGATGTTGATACTATCAATATTGAAGAAGTTGCGTTGAGATTACAAGATGCAGGAATTAAAGCATTGACGATTCACGCCAGAACCAGAAGTCAAATGTACAAAGGAGAAGCAGATTGGGAATATATTTCTAAAATCAAACAAAATCCTAATATTGAAATTCCAATTTTTGGAAATGGCGACATCGATTCTCCCGAAAAAGCTTTGGAATACAGACAAAAATATGCTTGTGACGGAATGATGATTGGTAGAGCTGCGATTGGTTATCCTTGGATTTTTAATGAAATTAAACATTTTTTTGAAACGGGAGAAAAATTACCAGAACCTACCATTTCAGACCGACTTCTTGCCGTAAAACAACACGCAGAATGGAGTGCAGAATGGAAAGGCGAAAGATTAGGCTTGATAGAAATGAGACAACATTACAGCAATTATTTCCGTGGAATTTCTCATTTTAAAGAATTCAAAACCAAGTTTTTACAAGTTTTAAGTTTGGAAGAATTTTATCAATTGTTAGAAGAAACGGAAGTGTTTTACAAAAACAAAATTGAAACTTTATAAATTTTAAAACCACAAAAGGCACAAAAGAATATATTGAAAATAAGTTTTTCAAAAGTAAAAAAAGAGAAAACAATTCCTTTTTGTTCTTTTGAATTTTTTAAACATCATCATTTCTTTTGTCTCTTTTGTGGTTTAATTTAAATTATGAAAATCATCTCTTACAACGTAAACGGAATTCGCGCTGCTTTTACCAAAGATTTTATCGGTTGGTTGCAAGTTGCCAATCCTGATATTATCTGCATTCAAGAATCTAAAGCAGGAAATGACCAAATAGACATCGAAAGTCTGGAAAAAGTAGGTTACAAAAGTTATTGGCATTCTGCGGTAAAAAAAGGTTATTCTGGAGTGGGAATTGCTAGCAAAATAGAACCAAAACACGTAGAATACGGTTGCGGAATAGAACATTACGATAACGAAGGCAGAATTATAAGAGCAGATTTCGAAGATTTTTCGGTGCTTTCCGTGTATGTTCCGAGTGCTTCTAATATTGAGCGATTGGATTTTAAACTTCAGTTTGCCGAAGATTTTTTAGAATACATTAAAAATTTACAGAAACAAATCCCGAATTTAGTAATCTGTGGAGATTTCAATATTTGCCATGAAGAAATAGACATTCACAATCCCAAAGGTCTGAAAAATGTTTCAGGATTTTTACCCATAGAAAGAGAATGGATGACGAGATTTATCAAAGAATGTGGATTGATAGACAGTTTTCGATTTCTTCATCCTGACAAGCAAGAATTCTCTTGGTGGAGTTACCGACAAAATTCTAGAGCAAAAAATTTGGGTTGGAGATTGGATTATCATTTTATTACCAAAAATCTAGAGCCAAAATTAAATAGAGCTTTGATTTTGAAAGAAGCGATGCATTCTGACCACTGCCCTGTTTTGGTAGATTTACATAAATAAACAGCTTCTAGAAAGCTGTTTATGATTATCATCTGTGTTCTCAGAATTGTTACGCAAAGGCTATTAATTAATACCGCAATAAAAATAATAAAATTATTTTTACTTTTTGCTTTTTTTTTAGACTTTTGTTATTCTGAAAATTCATTTTCTTTTTCCAAAATTTTATATTCTACAGGAATAGGCCCAGTTCTAAGGTCTCCAATTTTCAAAAAAGCGGCTTTAGAAAGGTCAAAAGTTCTGGTTTTATGAAAAGGCCCTCTGTCATTTACCTTTACAATTACACTATCGCCCGTTTTGATATTCCTTACCATTACCATTGTACCAAAAGGTAGAAAACGATGTGCTGTGGTAAATTTATCTTTATCATAAGGTTCTCCGCTTGCTGTTCTGCGACGATGAAATTTGTCGTGATAACAAGATGCTACGCCTGTTTTTAATTCTGTTTCGCTTTTGAAGGAAAATAGTCCTAAAACAGAAATTATGGCTACAAAATATAAAAAAAGTTTTCTCATTTATTACAATTTTGGTTTTCTATATCTCGACTAATTCGCCTATTAAATCATACTCTTCGGCGGAGGTAATTTTTACATTTACAAATTCGCCTACAGAAATGTATGTATTTTCGGCTGGTACTAAAACGGTGTTATCTACATCTGGAGAGTCATATTCTGTTCTTCCTACAAAATAATTGCCTTCTTTTCTATCAAAAATACATTTGAAGGTTTTACCAATTTTTTCTTGATTTTTCTCCCAAGAAATCTGAGATTGAAGCTCCATTATTTCTTCTACTCTAGCTTGTTTCACTTCTTCTGGCACATCATCTTCTAATACAAAAGCGGTGGTATTTTCTTCGTGAGAATAAGTGAAGCAACCGAGTCTATCAAAACGCTGCTCTTTAACCCAATTTTTCATTTCTTGAAATTTCTCCTCCGTTTCACCAGGAAAACCTACGATAAGCGTAGTTCTAATTGCCATATCTGGCACTTTCTCTCTAAATTTTGCCAATAGAGCATTTGTTTTTTCGTGAGTAGTACCACGTTTCATGGCTTTCAAAATATCTGAATTGATATGCTGAAGCGGAATATCTATGTAATTACAAATTTTAGGTTCTTGTTTAATCAGATCTAAAACATCTTCTGGAAAACCACTTGGGAAAGCGTAATGAAGACGAATCCATTCTATACCTTCTACTTTCACCAATTCTTTTAGCAAATCTCCTAAAGCCCGTTTTTTATATAAATCTAGACCATAATAGGTTAAATCTTGAGCAATAAGAATAAGTTCTTTCACTCCATTTTTAGCTAATTTTTGAGCTTCAATTACAAGATTTTCTATTGGTGTAGAAATATTACCTCCTCTCATAAGCGGAATAGCACAGAATGAGCAAGGTCTATCACAACCTTCGGCTATTTTAAGATATGCGTAATGTTTAGGTGTAGTTGTTAGTCGTTCTCCTACCAATTCGTGTTTGTAATCTGCGCCAAGATGCTTCAGAAGAATTGGTAAATCTCTGGTTCCGAAATATTGATCAACATCTGGGATTTCTCTTATTAAATCTGGCTTGTATCTTTCTGAAAGACAACCTGTAACAAATACTTTTTCTACCTCTCCTCTATTCTTAAGTTCTACATAATCTAAGATAGTATTAATAGATTCTTCTTTGGCATTGTCTATAAATCCGCAAGTATTAATAACAACAATATCGCCTCGCTGTTCGTGTACTACTTCTTTTCCGTTGGCTTTTAATTGTCCCATTAAAACTTCAGAATCATAGATATTCTTGGAACAACCAAGAGTCACGATATTTATTTTTTTCTTTCCTACAGATTTAGTTCTCATAAAATGTATAAATAATTTGTATTTTGTAATGATTGATATTACAAGGCTGCAAATTTATGAAATAAAAAATAAGTGGAATAATAGTGTTAAGTTTCTATAAATTTGATACTTTGAATATACTTACAAAAAAGAAAAAACCAATGCAATTTGCATTGATTTTAAAATGATAACCTTGATGAAAAATTATTTTCTATTATAATCGTCTTCTACTCTTACAATATCATCTTCTCCGAAATAAGTACCGTGCTGAACTTCAATAAAAACAACGGGTTCATTGGTTTTATTTTCAATTCTATGATGTGCTCCTAAGGGAATTTGAGCCACTTGCCCTGCGGAATAGTCTCTGATATCATCATCTATGGTAATTGTTCCTACACCTTGTACTATTGTCCAAACCTCTGCTCTTTTGTGATGATATTGCAGAGAGAGTCTTTGCCCAGGATTCACCAAAATTCTTTTTACTTTATGAGTGTCAGCATCTTCTAACACCCAGTATTCTCCCCAAGGTCTCACGTCGTGTTCCATATTTATATATTTTAAATTAAACCATTTTTTTTAAATAATCACCATATCCACTTTTGCCATATTTATCTGCGGCCAAAAGAAGTTGTTCTTTATTGATAAATCCTTTTTTGTAGGCAATTTCTTCTATACAAGAAATTTTGAAACCTTGCCTTTTTTCTAAGACTTTTACAAATTCTGAGGCTTCGTGCAGAGAGTCAAAAGTACCAGTGTCTAGCCAAGCGGTTCCTCTAGACATTACGCCCACTTCTAATTGTGCTTTTTCTAGATAGATTTTATTTACATCTGTAATTTCTAATTCTCCACGAGGTGAGGGTTTTAAATTCTTCGCAATTTCTACCACCGAATTATCATAGAAATACAATCCCGGAACTGCATAGTTTGATTTTGGGTGTATAGGTTTTTCTTCTATAGAAAGAGCTTTGTAATTCTTATCAAACTCTACAACGCCGTATCTTTCAGGGTCTGAAACCTGATAAGCAAAAACACATCCACCTTTTATATTGGTTTTACTTTCTAACAATTGAGGTAAACCATTTCCATAAAAAATATTATCCCCTAAAACCAGAGCTACAGATTCATCTCCGATGAATTCTTCTCCCAGAATAAACGCTTGAGCTAAACCATCAGGGCTTGGCTGTATCTTATATTCAAATGTACATCCTATGGAAGAGCCGTCACCCAACAATTTTTTGAAACTCTCTTGGTCTTGAGGCGTAGTTATGATTAAAATCTCACGAATTCCTGCCAAAAGAAGCACAGAAAGTGGGTAATAAATCATCGGTTTATCATAAACAGGCATTAGTTGCTTGCTTACTGCAATGGTTAAAGGATAGAGTCTGGTTCCAGAGCCTCCTGCTAGAATAATGCCTTTCATACTAATGATATTGGTTTTCGTAATATTTTTGATAATCACCAGAAGTCACATTGTTCAACCAGTCTTCATTTTCTAAAAACCAATCTATGGTTTTTGCTAATCCCTCTTCGAAGGTTACACTAGGTTTCCAGCCTAAATCTTCATTCAGTTTTGTGGCATCTATAGCGTATCGTTTATCGTGACCTGGTCTGTCTTTAACGAAGGTAATTAATTTTTCTGAATAACCTTCTGGTCTTCCCAATTTGGCATCCATTTGTTTGATGAGTTCTTTAATCAAATCTATATTTTGCCACTCGTTCCAGCCGCCAATATTGTAAGTTTTCCCCGTTTTAGATTCGTGAAAAATTTGAAAAATTGCCTTAGCGTGGTCTATTACAAATAACCAGTCTCTGGTATATTTACCGTCTCCGTAGATAGGGAGAGGTTTTTCGTTGATGATATTGTGAATGCAAAGCGGAATCAATTTTTCTGGAAAATGATTTGGACCATAATTGTTAGAACAATTAGAAATAATAAATGGCAAACCATACGTATTACCATAAGCTCTTACCAAATGATCACTTGCTGCTTTACTTGCAGAATAAGGAGATTTTGGATCATAAGAAGTTTCTTCTGTGAAAAAACCTGTTTCTCCTAATGCTCCATATACTTCATCAGTAGAAACGTGATAGAAAAGATTGGTTCTTTGTTCATCTGGGAAGTTCCCATGTTGATGATCTGGGTTTAATTTCCAAAATTCTTTAGCCAAATTCAATAGATTAGCAGTTCCTATTACATTAGTATTAATGAATGCATTAGGATCGGTAATGCTTCTATCAACATGAGATTCTGCGGCTAAGTGTACTATAGCATCTGGTTGGTGCTTTTCAAAAACTTTTCTTAATTCTTCGGGTTTGGTAATGTCTGCCTTTTCAAAGAAATAGTTGGGTGAGTTTTCTATGTCTTTTAGATTTTCTAGATTACCTGCATAGGTAAGTGCATCTAGATTAATAATATTGGTATGAGGCAAATTTTTAACAAACTCACGTACAACGTGAGAGCCTATAAAACCTGCGCCACCAGTTATGATGATATTTTTCATTGTGTTCAATTTATTCAGCTATGTTTTGTGTTCTTTATTATATGCTTATATAGAAAACTAAAAGCATACAATGAGAACGTTTATTTAATAATTTTTCTCTGCGAAGGTAGGAAGAATTTTATCTTTTTCAGATAAAATTACATCTTCTACTGGAAGTTTCCAATCTATATTTAAATCTGGATCGTTCCAAATTACGCTTCCTTCTGATTCTTTATGATAAAAATTATCACATTTATAGGCAAAAACAGCAGTCTCACTCAGTACTGAAAACCCGTGACCAAATCCTCTAGGAACGTATAGTTGCAATTTATTTTCAGGGGTAAGTTCTATCCCAAACCATTTCCCAAAAGTTGGGGAATCTTGACGTAAATCTACTGCTACATCAAAAACCTTACCCTCTAAACAAGATACTAATTTTGCTTGTGCATGTTCTCCTTTTTGTAGATGAAGCCCTCTAAGCACTCCATAAGAAGATTTGGAAATGTTGTCTTGTACAAAATGTCCGTTTAATCCTGTAAGGTCTTCAAATTTTTTTTCGTTAAATTTTTCGTAGAAATATCCTCTTTCGTCTTCGAAAAGGGTGGGCTCTATAATGTAACAGTCTTTGAGGGGTGTTTCTATAAGTTTCATTCTATCGTTTAAATTTTATTACTTTGAATTTCTTTTTTAATATTAGTCTTTATAACTAAATATATTATTAAAATCGGTATAATTATACTTGCAAATATAAGCCAAATTGGTAAATCCAATAAAATAACAATCACATTTATTAATAATTGTAAAAATGCATAAATAGCACTAACCACTAAATGTGAAACTTTTTTTTCATTAGAAAAAAGCTGATAAAGATGTCTGCGATGTGCTTCGAAAATATTTTCTTTTAATATTAGTCTTTCCAAAATTGTCAAAACTACTTCTACTCCGTAAACGGTAAGAAAAAGCAAGTATTTTAATTCTTGCGTTTTGATGATTAAAAGCCCTAGAAGTCCTAAAACCCAAAATGAAATTCCCATACTTCCTATATCGCCCATGAAGCATTTTGCTTTTTTTCTGAAATTAAAAAATAAAAAAACGAGGCACGCTAAAATGGGGTAAACAATAAAATTTTTGTCGGTGAATTTAATTATATTTTGATTGACATATAATAACGAACCGAGAACTACCAAACTGTACAATCCAGTCATTCCGTTGATTCCATCCATAAAATTGTAGGCATTCAGGATGCCAATAATCATAATAAACAAAATAGGAATTGCCCAAATCGGAAGCAACTGAAAGGCGTTGATAAAATATAGCAAAAGGGTAACCGAAATAAAATGAAAAACCAGCCTTATTTTACTTGATAAATCTAAAATATCATCTATAAAACTAATGGTGCAAAGTACAATCATACCTAATCCAAAAATCAAATAATTTTGTGGACAGGTGATAGGATTTTGATGCAATAATTGACTTCCTAAAAATAATAAAAAAGCAATAGGAAAAATAACACCTCCTCCACGAAGGGTGATTTCGGTATGTGCGCTTCTGTGATTGGGTTTGTCGATAATATTATATCGGTCAGCGATTTTGAAATAGACCAATTCTAAGACAAAAAGGACGAGAAAAACAGCGAGATACATCATAGGTGTTTACTATCAGATTATTTGCAAAAATATGCAAATTTTATCTTCTTTTTGGCAAGAATTATTTTACGAGAGCATTAAG
>ERZ650305.1270-NODE-1270-length-10342-cov-6.470011_pt1 | contig 10342 bp, 10 predicted proteins | sample MGYA00376241_ERZ650305 | MGnify/ENA primary metagenome ERZ650305 (study PRJEB26733, sample SAMN07839276) | wastewater metagenome | biome: urban; feature: artificial channel; material: waste water | place: USA: North Carolina | collected 2016-02-25 ... | reverse complement strand
GTGTGGTAAAACACACCATGACCTTAGCACATTTCTACAACCACGAAAGTTGCGGTCAATGTACTCCATGCCGAGAAGGAACAGGATGGATGTATAAAATTTTGAAAAAAATAGAATCTGGAAAAGGAGAAATGAAAGACATTGATTTACTTTGGGACATCCAAAGAAAAATCGAAGGAAATACCATTTGTCCATTAGGAGATGCCGCAGCTTGGCCTGTAGCAGCAGCTATTCGTCACTTTAGAGATGAATTTGAATGGCATGTAAACAATCCTGAACTTAGCCAAACTCAGAATTATGGATTAGCGCATTATGCAGATACTTTACCAGTAATAGAGAAACAATAAAATGAAGAAGTTTTTTAAAATATTTTTAATATTTTTTGTAGGGAGTTTTGTTTTCGGACAAAATTCAAATGATGAGAACACAGAAATTGGTTCTAAAAAACCTTTTGGTAAAAAAGGAACAATGTTCGTTTTTTGGGGCTGGAATAGAGCAGCTTTCTCAAAATCTGACATTCATTTCAAAGGAAACGGATATGATTTTGTTTTGCATAATGTAGTAGCACACGATAGACCATCTGATTTAAGTTGGGATTACATCAATCCAAAAGAGGTGTCTATTCCTCAGTTTAATTTCAGATATGGTTATTTTATCAAAGATAATTTGGCTATTGTAATTGCTCAAGATCACATGAAATATGTGATGGATCAAAACCAGACAGTAGATATTACGGGAAACATCTCAGATCCTGTGTATGCAAATATGGTACAAAACGGGAAAATAAATCTTGCAGACGAAAAGTTCTTAACCTTCGAACATACAGATGGTCTAAACTATGTGAATGCAGGTGTAGAAAAATATAAAAATATTTCTTCTAAAGAAAAAGTAGAAATTCTTTGGGCTTACGGAGGCGGTTTAGGTGTAATGTTTCCTAAAAGTAATGTGAAACTTTTTGGCAATGAAAGAAGTGATCGATTTCACGTTGCAGGTTTCGGAGCAGATGTAAGAACCAACATTAATTTTATTTTCTGGAAAAGATTAATGGCAAGAGTAGAAGCTAAATTTGGGTATATCAATATGCCAGATGTAAAAACTACTCTCAATAATAAACCAGACAAAGCTTCTCACGATTTTGTTTTCGGACAAATCAACTTTGGGGTAGGTTATGTTTTTAATATTAAGAATAAGTAGGAATTAATTCCTTTAAATATAAAACTCAACTCATAAAAATTTAAGATGAGCGAAGAAATTAAAAAATTTAAAATAACAATAGACGGACAAATCACAGAAGTAGCTCCTGGAACTACAATCTTAAATGCTGCCCGTCAAATTGGTGGAAAATCTGTTCCGCCAGCAATGTGTTATTACAGCAAATTAGAAAATAGTGGTGGTAGATGTAGAACTTGTTTGGTAGAAGTTTCTAAAGGTTCTGAAGCAGATCCTAGACCTATGCCAAAATTAGTAGCAAGCTGTAGAACTACCGTGATGGATGGTATGGAAGTAAAAAACCTTACCTCAGAAAAAACTCAGGAAGCTAGAAAAGCAGTGACTGAATTTTTATTGCTCAACCATCCTCTAGATTGCCCTATTTGTGATCAAGCTGGTGAATGTCATCTTCAGGATTTAGGCTACGAACACGGAAATCAAATGACCAGAACGGATTTCGAAAGAAATACCTATGAAGCAGATGATCTTGGGCCAAACATTAAACTGAATATGAACAGATGTATTCTGTGTGCAAGATGTGTATTGGTAGCCAATCAATTAACCGATCAACGTGACCACGGAATTCTTTTCAGAGGAGAAAAAGCAGAAATTTCTACTTACCTTAATAAAGCGATTACCAACGATTTTTCTGGAAATATGATAGATGTTTGTCCTGTAGGTGCGCTTACAGATAAAACATTCCGTTTTTCTAGCAGAGTTTGGTTTACAAAACCAGTAGATGCTACTTGTAAATGCGAAAAATGTAGCGGAAAAGCTGTTCTTTGGATGAAAGGTGATGAAATCCTTAGAGTAACCGCCAGAAAAGACCAGTACGGTGAAGTAGAAGAATTTATCTGTAACGAATGTAGATTCGAGAGAAAAGATGTGAAATATTGGAATATAGAAGGACCAAGACACATTAGCAGACATTCTGTAATTTCGGCTAACCATTATATGAAACCACAAGATATGGAAGTAAAAAGGTTAGAAAACGAAACGGCTAAAGAAATTAGTAATAAAGATAATTTAGAATAAAAGAAAAGATTTTTGAATAGAGAATATTAACCTCTCTCGAATTTCAAATCTCAAATCTCAAATCTTACAAAAATGGATTTAATTTTATTTAAAACAATACTTGTAGTATCACTTTTTGGGCTATCAATGGCAGTAGCTGCCTACTCTACTTGGGCAGAAAGAAAAGTAGCTGCAATTATGCAAGACAGAATTGGACCAAACAGAACTTGGAAATTCGGTTTGCTACAACCTTTAGCAGATGGTGGTAAATTTTTCTTCAAAGAAGACTTTATCCCAGAAAAAGCAGAAAAATTTCTGTTCTTTTTCGGGCCAGGTTTAGTCATGTTTATTTCATTAATTACCGGAGCTGTTATTCCTTGGGGAACTTCACTTAACATTGGCGGAGAATCTTACGATTTACAAGTTGCCAATATAGACGTAGGTGTTCTCTATTTAATGGGAATGGTTTCTATAGGAGTTTATGGAATTATGTTAGGAGGTTGGGCTTCTAATAATAAATTTGCTTTGATGGGAGCTATTAGAGCATCTTCTCAAATGATTTCTTATGAATTGGCAATGGGATTGGCATTACTAGCAATTATCTTAATGAATGGATCTTTAGATTTAAAAGAAATTGCTGCTAATCAATCTGATTTTTATGGATTAGGATGGAATATTTTCTTCCAGCCGATTGCATTTTTGGTATTTTTTGTAGCCGCTTTGGCAGAAACCAATAGAGCCCCTTTTGATTTACCTGAATGTGAAACAGAATTGGTAGGTGGTTTCCATACAGAATATTCTGCAATGAAATTAGGACTTTTCCTTTTCGGAGAATATGTAAATATGTTTATTTCTTCCGCTTTAATCACAACTCTATTTTTGGGAAGTTACAATTTCCCTGGATTAGCTTGGATTGGTGAAAACTGGGGAGAAAATGCAATGGGAATTGCAAGTATCTTAATATTCTTAACCAAAACATTTTGTGTAATCTTAACTTTTATGTGGATTAGATGGACGCTTCCACGTTTTAGATATGATCAATTAATGCACCTTGGTTGGAAAACTTTAATTCCGATGGCATTAGTAAACTTACTGGTTACAGGAGCTGTATTGCTTCTTAATCAGCATTATCAATGGATATAATCATTTGAAATTGATTATTTGAAATTATAAAAAATAAAATTTAAGATAAAGTTTGGGTAGAGAAAAAATCTCAAATTTAACATCTCAAATCTAACAATATGAAATTAACTAATAGATCTAAGGTAGTCTCAAATAAAAAGATGACTTTTGCTGAGAAGATTTATCTTCCTGCAATTTTTACTGGGATGGGCATTACCGGAAAACACGCCATAATGACTCTTACAGGTAAATTGCCTACAGTAAGCTATCCTGAAGAGAAAAGAGAATTTTCTAAAATTTACCGTGGTCACCATGTACTGAAACGTGATGACGAAGGTAGAGAAAGATGTACAGCTTGTGGTTTGTGTGCTGTAGCTTGCCCGGCTGAAGCTATTACAATGACGGCTGCCGAAAGAAAACCTGAACAAAAAAATCTATATAGAGAAGAAAAATATGCTGAAGTATATGAAATTAATATGCTAAGGTGCATCTTCTGTGGACTCTGCGAAGAAGCATGTCCTAAATCTGCAATCTATCTTACCGATAGAATTGTAAATCCTGAAAACAACAGAGGTTCTTTTGTCTATGGTAAAGATTTATTGGTAGAAAGTATGGAAAACAGAATAGATGTCTCTGATAGACAAACAGAATCACAAAAAAAAGCTCTTAAATAAATGGAACAGTTCTTATTTTTCTTTATCGCCTTGGTAGCGGTTGCAAGTGCTGTTTATTTTGTATTTGCAAAAAATCCTTTGTACGCCATTTTATCTTTAATTGTTACATTCTTTAGCATTGCAGCATTGTATGTTTTACTCAATGCTCAGTTCTTAGGAATTGTACAAATTATTGTATATGCTGGTGCAATTATGGTATTATTCCTTTATGTATTAATGATGCTTAACCTTAATGCTAAAGACGAAAGCAAAAAGCACAATCTATTGAAATTTACAGGAATTATTTCTGCTGGGATTATCTTCGTAGGAATGATTGGTGCTTACAAAGGTGTAGCCATGACCAATGCTACTACGAATGTAGATAGCCAAATTGGTCTTACTAAAAATCTAGGAAAATTATTGTTTAACGAATATGTATTACCATTTGAATTGGCTTCAATCCTGATTTTAGCAGGTATTGTAGGCTCTGTATTGATTGGTAAAAAAGATTTATAGAATATGGAAGTGAATTCATTTATACAAAACATTCCTCTAGACTGGTACATTATACTCAGTAGTTTCTTGTTCTGTCTAGGAGTTTTAGGAGTTTTAGTCCGCAAAAATGCTATTATCATTTTAGGATGTGTAGAATTAATGCTTAATTCTGTAAATCTACTTTTAGCTGCATTTTCAGCTTACAAAGGTGATGGTCACGGACAAATTTTGGTATTCTTCATCATGGTAGTTGCCGCTGCAGAGGTAGCAGTAGGTCTTGCTATCATTACAATGATGTATAGAAATACCAAAAACGTAGATGTAAGTATTTTTAACAAATTAAAAGGATAATGCAGATGGAAAATTTAGTTTATGCAATTATATTACTTCCTTTATTTGGATTTGTAATTAACGGATTATTAGGAAAACATCTACCAAAAATGGTAGTTGGTGCATTGGCAACTTTGGTTGTATTTGCTTCTTTTCTTATTTCTGTAAATATATTTTTAGGGTTCACAGACCATAGTGCTCCAATTATTGTAAAAGCTTTCGAGTGGTTTACGGTGGGCGGAGTACAGGTAAATTTTGGGTTTCAGATAGACCAATTGTCATTAATGATGATGATGATTATCACTGGAATTGGTTCTCTTATTCACCTCTACTCTATCGGTTATATGAGCCACGACAAAGGTTTCTATAAATTTTTCACTTATTTGAATTTATTTATCTTCTCTATGTTACTATTGGTAATGGGAAGTAATTATTTAATTCTATTTATAGGTTGGGAAGGTGTAGGTCTTTGTTCTTATTTATTAATTGGTTTCTGGTACGAAAACAAAGAATATGGTAAAGCTGCTAGAAAGGCTTTCATTATGAACAGAATTGGTGACCTTGGTTTATTAATTGGGATTTTCTTAATCGCTACACAAACCAATGCACTAGATTATCTTTCTGTAGCTCAAAATGCTTCAAAATTTGAATTTGACGGTGTGGTGATTATGTTCATTACTTTAAGTCTTTTCATTGGAGCAATGGGAAAATCTGCACAGATACCTTTATTTACTTGGCTTCCAGATGCAATGGCTGGTCCTACTCCAGTTTCGGCGTTAATTCACGCTGCTACAATGGTTACTGCTGGTATTTATTTAGTAGTACGTTCTAATTTCTTGTATCATTTAGCACCAAGTACTTTAGATTTTATTCTATATATTGGTCTTGCAACTTCATTAGTTGCCGCATTTATTGGTCTAAGACAAAACGATATTAAAAAAGTTCTTGCCTACTCTACTGTTTCGCAGTTAGGTTTAATGTTCATCGCATTAGGAGCTGAAGCTTATACCGCAGCAATGTTCCATTTAATGACACACGCTTTCTTCAAAGCATTATTGTTCTTAGGAGCTGGTTCTGTAATCCACGCAATGAGCGGAGAACAAGATATGAGATTTATGGGAGGTTTAAAATCTAAAATTCCTGTAACGTATTGGACTTTCTTAATCGGAACTTTGGCAATTGCTGGTATTCCACCATTGTCTGGTATGGTTTCTAAAGACGAAATTTTAACTGCACTTTGGGCAAAATCTCCGATTATTTGGGGCTTAACATTGTTCAGTGCTGCACTTACTGGTGTGTATATGTTTAGATTGTTATTCTTAACATTCTTCGGAAAATTTAGAGGAACAGAAGAACAAAAACATCACTTACACGAAAGCCCAATTTCTATGACACTTCCTTTAGTTGTTTTAGCAATTCTTTCTGTAGTTGGAGGTTTCCTTAATCTTCCTCACTTCTTAGGAGATGGAACTTCTCAAAAATTAGCTCATTGGTTACACCCAATCTATGTTCCTGGAATAGCACACCCTGAAGTAGAATTTGGAACAGAAATGATACTATTGGCATTTACAATAATAATGGTTATCGTAATTTTCTTTGTCTTAAGAAATATCTACATCACCAAAAAGAAAATGGCTTTACCAGAAGAAGAATACAAAGGATTAGAAAGATTATCTGCTAAAAAATTATTTGTAGATGAATTTTATAATGCTACCGTGGTAAAACCAATAGAAGGACTAGGGCACGGAACTAGAATGTTTGATAAACTTCTGAATAAATTCTTTGATTATATAGGATTCGGAGCAGTAGATTCTGGAAGAACCTTCAAAAAATTCCAAAACGGAAATGTAGAAAATTATGTCCTTATTATGTCTTTGGCAATAGGATTAATATTAATTGTTAACTTTATATTACAATAGCAAATGTTAGAAGCACTGTTACTTTTACCTTTAATAGGTTCAGGATTAGTTTTTGCCTTTAGAAACTCTAATAGCAAATATTTAGCAGTAGGAATTGCTTTCGTGCAAATGTTTGTAACATTCTATATGCTATCACAATTTAATAATATACCAACGGTAGATTCTTCTCTTCAGTTTGAGATTACGCAACCGTGGTCCACTTTTATCAAAAGCACCATTCATTTTGGTGTAGATGGTATGAGTATGCTTTTATTATTATTAACCAATATTTTAGTTCCATTAATTATTCTTTCTTCTTTTAATGAAAACAAAGGATATAGCAATAATTTCTATGCATTAATCTTATTAATGCAGTTTGGTCTGGTAGGTGTTTTCACCGCGCTAGATGGTTTGTTGTTTTACGTTTTCTGGGAAGTAACTCTTATCCCAATTTGGTTTATTGCAGGACTTTGGGGCGAGGAAGATAAAAGAATTAAAGTCACTACTAAATTCTTTGTTTACACTTTTGTAGGTTCATTATTTATGTTCATTGGTTTAATCTATGTTTACAACCACGCAGCATCTTTTGAATTGACAGATTTATACAATGCGAGTCTAAACTCTACACAGCAATTGGTGGTATTTTGGTTAATTTTCTTAGCATTTGCTGTTAAATTGCCAATATTCCCATTCCATAATTGGCAACCAGATACTTATACTTTTTCACCAACTCAAGGTACAATGTTACTTTCTGGAATTATGCTAAAAATGGCAATCTACGGTGTTTTAAGATATTTATTACCAATAGCTCCAGATGCGCTACTCGGAACTTCTGGGCAAGTAGTGATGATCTTGGCAGTAATTGGTGTAGTTTACGGAGCATTAATTGCAATTGTACATAATGACATTAAGAAAATCATAGCTTACTCATCTTTATCACACGTAGGATTAATGGTAGCAGGTATTTTCGCATCTGCCATTATTACTGCAAAAGGTGGTTTCAGTATAGATGGAGCGCAAGGTGCTTTGGTGCAAACCTTTGCACACGGTATTAATGTGGTAGGTTTGTTCTATTGTGCTGATATATTAATTAAAAGATTTAAGACAAGAGACATCAGAGAAATGGGAGGTTATGCTAAAGTAGCTCCTAAATTTGCTACTTTATTTATGATTATCCTTCTTGGTTCTATGGCAGTTCCATTAACCAATGGTTTTGTAGGAGAATTTATCTTGTTAAAATCTATTTTTGATTATGACAAAATAGTAGTTCTTTGCGCTGGTCTTACCGTAATTTTATGTGCAGTTTATCTATTAAGAATGTACGGAAAAGCGATGTTCGGGACAGGTGATGAAAGAATTTTGGGAACTTTAAAAGATATCTCAGGTGTAGAATTTACCGTATTGGCTAGTTTAGCGGTATTTGTAATTCTGCTAGGTATTTTCCCAAGCAGCATCATAGAAATGGTGAATAGTTCGTTGAAGTTTATCTACTCTTCTATTAAGGGTTAAAATGATATTTAAGAAATGAGTGTTTTAATAATTTTATTCATTACTGCGGTTTTAGCATTATTCTCCGGAGTTTATAATCAAGGAAAATTTGCTAGATATATTGGGATTTTAGGTTTATTGGTGGCATTATATGTCAGCTTTTTGCCTGAGTGTTCGTTCTTTAATCAATACAAATCTATGTTTGATTTTGATGATAATTCGGCACTTTTCACTAAAATTTCTATAGTTGTAACCTTATTAGTTTTCTTTTTAGGAGGTTTTGCGTTTAACAATCACAGAAGCCATCAATCAGAATTGTATGCCTTAATGTTATTTTCATTATCAGGAGCAGTTATACTTTTCAGTTTTCCTAATTTGGTTACTTTATTCTTAGGTATCGAAGTGCTTTCTATTCCATTATATGTAATGGCGGGAAGCAACAAAACCGATTTACGCTCTAGCGAAGCCGCTATCAAATATTTCTTGATGGGAGCATTTGCCACTGGTTTCTTACTTTTTGGTACAGCTCTCGTTTACGGTAGCGCAGGAACTTTTGACATTGCAACTATTAGTGCATACAGTATCGAAAATTCTAAAAATACAATGTTTGTATTAGGAATTATGTTAATGTTATCTGCGATGGCATTCAAAGTTTCATTAGCACCTTTCCATATGTGGAGCCCAGATGTATATCAAGGTTCGCCTTCTATCATCACTGCATATATGGCATCTGTAGTTAAAATTGCAGGATTTTTCGCTTTCTTCAAATTAATGAATTTGGCATTTGCTGGCAGCATAAAAGAGTGGATTAACATTATTGGTGTTTTAGTAATCATCACTTTACTATTATCCAATGCAATGGGATTAGCACAGTCTAATGCAAAAAGAATGTTAGCCTATTCTTCTGTATCACACGCAGGATATTTAGCATTAATATTTTTCGGGGCAAATAGCCTTTCTCTTTATAATTTAGCATTCTATTTATTTGCTTATTCATTATCTACTATTGGAGTATTTTTGACTTTAATTTGGGTAGAAAAAATAAAAAGAGAAACCTCTTTCGAGGCATTCAAAGGATTAGCAAAAACCGAACCTATAGCAGCAGTAGCTACAGCAGTTTCGCTATTATCAATGGCAGGTATTCCTTTAACTGCGGGTTTTGTAGCTAAGTTTAGCATCTTCGCGCAAGCGATGAATGGAGCTGCATTTTTAGTTCTTATCGCAGTAATTGGTTCTGCACTTAGTATCGCTTATTATCTTAGACTGATTATTTCAATGTTTTTCCACAAGGAAAGTTCATTCAAAACTTCAGAAAAAATGAGCATTACCTACAACATCGTAGCAATTTTCATTATAGTTGCGATATTAGCATTAGGTATTTATCCAGACCTTTTTAAAATGCAATTTGGATTATAAAATCTAAAATCGAAATATGAAAAGACGCAGTTCAGAAATGACTGCGTTTTTTTGTAGCAGAAAAGTAGAAATTCTTCCATTTTCTGTCACGCTGTCCATTACAATCTTTTTTTGTTGGCTTCGGCAAGCTCAGCCAACAAAAAAAGGATTTCCATTACCATCGTGGCTAAAATTCACGAGCAGTTTTTCTTTTCACTTATGTGCAATTCGGAAACTTCGACGCTCGCTTCGCTCGCGTTAAAAATATTTTAAGATATAGATTCAATTATTTTAATAAATTTAAATTTACAAAGGCAAACAAATTTTGAAAACTTTGTGCGGATAAATTGAATAGAATTTAAAAATGAAAAATCAACAAAATATTATCGTCATTGCATTTCTGATATTTATTATCCCAATTGTTATAATTTCTATCTATACAGATTATAACAGATATGAATTAACAAAAGAGACATTACTTAATATAGAAAAACACACAAGAGTTATAGATATTTATACTAATAGAGAAGAGCACAATTTTGTATATGTAAAATATTCTAATGGAAAACAAGACTTAAATGATTCATACGAAATAGGTGATTCATTATCTAAAAATAAAGGAGATTCTATAGAATACATTTTCAGAAAAGGTAAAATTATACAAAATAATTTATTGGAAAATTATAGAAAATCTTCTAACCCAAAATAAGCATTCATTGCTCTTCGGTGTTTGCAACT
>ERZ650305.1263-NODE-1263-length-10352-cov-11.296203_pt1 | contig 10352 bp, 8 predicted proteins | sample MGYA00376241_ERZ650305 | MGnify/ENA primary metagenome ERZ650305 (study PRJEB26733, sample SAMN07839276) | wastewater metagenome | biome: urban; feature: artificial channel; material: waste water | place: USA: North Carolina | collected 2016-02-25 ... | reverse complement strand
GAATTGCAGCGACTGTCAGAACTGCATGTTTTTCTTTATGAAAATCCAGCATCTGGCGAATATCCATTTTATATATATGGTCACTGCCAAAAATACAAACATGTTCAGGCGTACTTTCCTCAATAAACCCTATGTTTTGGTAAATTGCATCAGCTGTACCGTCATACCAACGTTTTCCCATTCGCATTTGTGCAGGGATCGGGTCAATAAAGCGTCCGCTGATCCCTGTCAAATTCCATCCTTTTTTCAGGTGAATATAGAGAGATTGAGATTTAAACTGCGTTAGTACATAGATGCGTAACATGTCTGAGTTGATAAAATTATTCAGAACGAAGTCAACTAAACGATAACTACCGCCAAAAGGAACGGCAGGTTTACTTCGTGATACGGTCAATGGTTGTAATCGTGTTCCTTCGCCACCTGCTAATATCATCGCTAGTACACCAGACATATATGCTCCTCTATTTTTATTGAATCCAATATTTCATTAATACATCAAGGCAAGGATCGCTGTACATCAGATCCTGAATAATTCATCTTTGCAATTTTGGGTGCTGCCGGTTTATCTGATAAATCGGCCATATGTAATGACTAAGTGTAGTCGGCTAAAGCTAAAAAGCCTGTGGCGTGGGTCAAGAGTTAGCAAACAACAGAAGAGAGAAGATAAAAAATCAGAAGGGCAGCACTTACTGGATGACAAAGAACAACGATGGCATACGCCATCGTTTTAATCTAACAGATTCCATATGAGTTTGTTAATGCAATTACTCTTAATATGCCTGAATAATTTTAAAACGAGAGTTTTCATTGATAACGCTAACAGACTGAAAAACCTCAGCAAGAATAGGTTCATAACGTAAAAATCGATTAGCCACTAAAAATAGCTGCCCATGTTTTTTTAGATAGGCTGGTGCCTGACGTAGCATGCGTTCAGTCGCTTCATAATTAGTATTTAACCCAGCATGAAACGGTGGGTTCGATATGATGAAATCAAATTTGCTGGTGACATCCGAAAACATATCTGACGCGATTACTTCGGCAGTAAGATCATTTGCTTCTAAGGTTTTGGCTGCAGAATCTAATGCGAGTGCATTTACATCGGTCATCATGATTTTTGCTGTTGTGGATCGCTGGCAAAGCGTTGCTCCAATGACGCCTGCTCCGCAACCTAAATCTAAAATATTGCCATCAAGTTCAGGTAAGCTATCCAGTAACAGTTGTGTACCTTCGTCTAATTCTCCCGCGCTGAAAACACCAGGCAGAGCTGAAATTTTTAACTCTGGCAGACTCGGTGTCAGTCGCAACGAATAGTGAGAATAAAGAGACTGCAATTCAGGAGTCGCAGGAGGCGAAGCTAACTGAGCATAAAATAGGGAGCAATGACGTGCACTATCGAGTTTTTGCACTTTGTTGCTATAAGCTTGTAATAATTTAGGCGCAGCATTCACCCCACCTCTATTTTCGCCAATGACAAAAACGTCACTTCCTGGCTTCAACAAGGGCAGCACGCTGGCTAACCATAACCCAGCTTCTTGTTTTGCTTTGGGCATAAACAGTAATACAGCCTCAAACATCTGATTTTGCTTATCACTGAAAAAACCGTATTGCAGTCGATTCCCCAGATTTGGTGCGATATTGCGTAGCAGATTAAATACGCTGTAATCAGAGACTAAGAAGTTCGCATTAGCCTCTGAGAGTAATGGGCTTAAAGATACGGATTGAAGTTGGCCGCAAATAAGTATGTTCTTATTTTGAAATAGTGACTGATGACGGATCAGAAAAGAAGATAGATTATTGGGTTCTGCGTATGGCATAAAAGTTATGTTCGGGTAGAAACAGACAATGATTATCCTATAAAAAAAGACCTCTGCACATGGCAGAGGTCAGATGTTCTTACCGGGTAAACTGGATCATAGGTTGCCCGTTACAATTTTAGGTGTAACAAATATCAACAGTTCTTTCTTTGTATTCGCGTTGGTTGTGCTACGGAATAGTACGCCGACACCTGGAATATCACCTAACACCGGTACTTTGCTAACGGTCTTTTTGATGGAACGGTTATATATACCGCCCAACACTAATGTTTCGCCATTTTTTACAAGCACTTGAGTGTTAATTGCTTGTGTTGACAGCGCGACGGCTGTACCGCCATTACCAGTGCTGACATCTTTATAAATGTCATCTTGAGTTACATGTAAATCAAGTATCACATTATTGTCAGGTGTTATTTGTGGAGTAACTTTCAGGCTTAAGACGGCCTTTTTGAAGGCAACAGTTGTTGCACCACTAGATGCGCTTTCGTTGTAAGGAATTTCATAGCCTTGTTCTATCAGCGCTTCTTTCTGATTAGCAGTTGTGACTCGAGGACTGGAAATAATCTCTGCTTTATTTTCATTTTCTAATGCGCTGAGTTCTAAATCTAGTAATGAGCCATCCGTTAATTTTGCAACCTGGAATGCAATACTGGCTGCCGTACCTGTAGATGGTGTAGCTGCCAAATTTACATTTAACCGATCTTTAATAGCTGGTGTAGAGCCTGTTGCTGCTGTATCTAAGCCTTCTAATTTCCCCGATACACTAGCACTGCTATTGACATCAGTGACACCCCAACGAATACCTAGTGCATCATCAACGCCATCGGTAACTGTGACCATTCGGGCTTCAATAACAACCTGCTTAACAGCAACGTCTAAGACCTTGATCATATCCTTAATATGATCGATAACATCTGCGGTGTCTTTTACTAATAATGTATTCGTGCGTTCATCAACACTTACAGCGCCACGAGGGGACAACAGGCGGGTTTTATCGTCAGCAAGTAACTTCGCCATATCTGGCGCTTTGGCATAGTTGATCTGGACATACTCAGTCACTAAAGGAGCTAAATCAGCTACTTTTTGCTTGTTTTCCAATTGTTGTTTTTCTTGTGATGCAATTTCGGCAGCTGGTGCGACTAAAAGAATATTATTATCCAGGCGTTTATCCAAGCCTTTCACTTTTAAGACTGTATCCAGCGCTTGTTCCCATGGCACGCCATCCAGACGCAGGGTTATATTGCCACCGACTGAATCCGTTGTGACCAGATTCAGTTTATTAAAGTCAGCAATCAACTGTAAGACGGTACGAACAGGAACATCCTGAAAATTAAGAGAAATAGGCTTCCCTTTATATTTTTTAGGCGCGTCAGCTTTAGTTGTTCGTAGCGGAGGACTCACTTCCACAATGAATAAATTGCCTGACTGATCATATTTATAATCAAATTTGCCTTTGATACCGAGATCAAAGGTTACATTGCTTTTATTCTGTCTGATATCAACGTTGTAGACCGGTGTGTTGAAATCCGCGACATCCATTAAAGCCAATAATTCAGGTTTAATAGCTGTTGCATTGAATGAAGCAATAACGTGATCACCTCTGGCGCTAACTTCAACTGCAGCAGCACTATTTTGTAAATTAATCAGTAATTGACCTTGTCCATTTTTGCCTCTGCGAAAATCGACATGTTCAATACTATTTATGACCCCTGATGTACTTTTCATCGAGCTATCGTCTGTTGATGACGCCGTTGGTGCTGTTACCAATTTACTCGTTGATGTAGCTTGAGGTTTCGCATCATTGGCCAATGATTGCCCCAATGTAACGGAAATATGAGAACCGTCTTGCTTGATGCGATAAGGCATCAACCGTTCCAGATTCACTGATACATCCAGCCCTGCATTTTTGGGCTTAACTAGTATGTCTTGAATACCTAATCGTTCGATAGGGATTGAATTTTGTCGCAATGCAGAACTGGTTGCTGGAAAATTCAGATATAGCTGATTAGGTTGATATTTCAACTTATCAGTAAATGTGGTTACCGGTTCATTGAAATCAAACTGTAATTCAAGCTGATCTCCACTAAGAGGGCTAACCCGGATATTTTGAAGCTCTGTCAGGGCGAATACCGCAGTGGAGTATGCAGCGAAAGAAAGCACAGCCGCCGTATATAATCCTGAATTAAATAGTCTGTTAGTGCGCATGACTCATCCCTGTTTTTTGTTAGCGTTAGTAGCGGACGTATTGAGCGCCAGTTTAGTTGTTCTGTTGTTCCAGCAACCACTACCATCCGGTATCATCTCGACTACATCGATATCATCTTTAGTTACTTTAGCTATTTTACCGTGGTTTAATCCCATGTATTGACCTAATGTAACCCGATATACGACTCCCCCCGGTGCTTGCACCAGCCCCCATAACCCACTGTTATCAGCTAATGTTCCTTTCATCCGCAAGTTATCAAGAGAGTATTGCTCCAATTCTTCTTTTTCCCTGCTGATATCAGGTTGTATACATTTTGCTTTAACTTTACTAATGAGCTGACCTTGCTCAGGTTTAGGATCGATAAACGGATTCCGGGCATTCTGAGCTGAAAAATTCATTGGTTCATAAGGAGTTATCGTTGGTAGCGGATCTATCGGCTGCGCAGGTCGAGCTTTAACCTGAGCGACATATGTTTGTAAATCAGCATTCTGCTCACAGCCTGAAATCATAACTGCACTTAAAAAAAGGATCAGTGTTCTATATTTCATTTCGTCACCGTCCCCTTATTTTGTTTTTGGTCAGGGTCATAGCGGTAAGTCTTAGCCTGAACGGACATTATAAGGTTATCCGCACCGTCTTTAGCCTCTTTGTTTACTGTAAAACTGCCAAGTAAAACTATTCTCGGTAACGCGGCAATATCGGCTGAGAATTGCCCTAACTGATTGTATTGACCAGAAAGATCAATTCGCATGGGTAGCTCGGTATAAAACTCTCTTTTAATTTCTGGTTCCCAATTTATCCGAAGTAACTTTAAACCGTTATTAGTTGCAATATAACTAATATCATCAAGCAGACCAGCAACTTCGTTTTTATTCGGCAGTTGCTTTAACTGATTTTTTAACATCTCTTCCAGTTGAATCATCTGTTCACGATAGGCAGTTAAACTACTTGCCTGAGATGCTCTAACTTCAAACTGGCTTTTTAATTCAATTTCCTGTTGTCTGGTCTGATCAAGTTGCTTGATTGAATCAGAGATCAGCATGTAGTAACCAGCACCACCAATTAACACGCAGACAAAGGCAATTAAAATGCTTTTAGCCAACACCGGCCAAGATGCTATATCATTTATGTCTAGCTCGTTTAACCCTTGAAGATTCATTAACGCCCCCTTAGTGCTCTTATTTTTTTGGAGCGGGATTAGAATTATTGTTATTCAATACGTTAAACCGCATTGAAAATTCACTCAACTTCATGAGCGCAGTGTCATTGGCAAAGATCGAATTAATAGTGGTTTGTCCTAACCAGCCACTGCCATCAATCAATCGCATTGTACTTGCAACACGGTTGTATGCTTCCGCTTTGCCAACAGCATCAATTTGAGACTGATTAACATTGACTGACTGCAGATATACGCCATTTGCAATAACCACAGGGAGGTCATTAAATAATCTAACGGATACGTTTCGGCTTTGCTGTAACGTATCAATTAATTTCATGCGGTTAACCAACGACAATTTCTGTGCTTTTATCTCATTGATCTGGCCGATTTGAGTATCGAGTATGGCTATCTCATGTTGCAAAAACTGGTTCCGTTGATTCTGAGCGCTAATCTGATGATTAAAATATTGATTAACGGCAAATACAATACCAGCGGCTATAAGACAAGCTACACCTAAAAGAATAAAGAAACCTTGTTTTTGGCGCTCTTTAGCGGATTCACGCCATGGCAGAAGATTTATATTTGACATGGTGTAAAACTCCTTAGCGCTAATCCCAGCGCGGTCATATATTTAGCCCCATGACCAAAGTTATCCGCCAGTTTATGTTGGTTATATAATAATACCGGGTCAGGATGTCTAACATCGATCTCCAGTTGCAATGCTAATTGTTGGCGTAATCCAGGAATTAAACTCCCACCACCTGAAAGAACTAGCATATCTACAGTACGGTTTCCTGATGAACTACAAAATAATTGTATGTTTCGTTTTATATGTTGAGTTAGCTGGTTGATATAAGAGTTGACCACATCAATATCGCTATAAGAAGAAAGAGATCCTTTCAACTTCACATTCTCAGCTTCTTCCGGTGGTAAATTATAGAATGTAGCCAGTGAACGAGTGAGACTTGCACCACCAAAATCCTGTAGGCGTGAATAAATAAGCTCTCCTTGAAAAATAATACCAAAGCTCAGAGATAATTCTCCGATATCAACTAATGCACAGAATTTATTGGCATCCGTTGCTAACAATGACTTTTCCATAGATACAACCGCACGCGTAAGCGCATGCATACCGACATCAACTACTTTGACAGTAAGGTCACTGTCATTAAATACGCTGATGGCGCTGGCTATAGACTGAGAGCGGGCAGCACAGATAAGAACGTCATTACGTGCCGGATCAGATATATTGGGGCCTAATACTTCAAAGTCCAGACTAACTTCGTCAAGCGGGAAGGGAATGAGTTGCTCTGCTTCCATCATAACGATGTTTTCAAAATCAATTTGATTAATGTTGCTGGCGACTTGTGTGATTTTTGTAATAACACTGGAGCCATTTACTGCGGTTGCCGCATTTTTATATTTACCTGGCAACATTCTTAGGAGTTGTTTAAATGCTTGAGAAACTCGGTCTACATCTTGTAACTGGAAATCACGTATAGCACCTTTTGGTGTTGCTATCTCAGCCCAGGTATCAATAGAAAAACTCTCGGCACTTCCTGAAACAGCAACTGCTTTGATCGTGCTGCTACCGAAGTCGACCCCTAACATGGGGGTGTTCGTGCTCTTTTTTATAAACCTGAACATAGAGGCGTCCATGCAGATGTTGTTAAAATAGGCGCAACGCGCCAATCGGTGTTTTAACTATAGCTGTAAGGTTAGATTTTGGCGATACGAATGTATCCTTCAATTCTCTCGAATTTGAAGCAGATAACACTATATACTGCACACCCATAGGGTCTTTGATGGCGGATATTCAGGGTATGTTTAAATGGTTTAAGCGATTGTTATGGTTGTTACTGTTAGTATTGTCAGTTGGTATCGCTGCTGTCGCTGCTTTTTATTTCCATCTTGAGAAAGATTTACCTGATGTTTCAACTCTAAGAGACACCACATGGGAAACGCCATTGAGGGTTTATAGCTCTGATGGTGTTTTGATGTCTGAATTTGGCGATGTGAAGAGAATTCCTTTACGCATTGAGCAAATTCCGGTGCAGATGCGACAGGCTTTTCTGGCAATAGAAGACTCTCGTTTTTACGAACACCCAGGGATCGATTTAATTGGCATAGCTAGGGCGGGCGTTGTTTGGGCTGTCTCTGGGCAAATGCGCCAGGGCGCTAGTACCATTACGCAGCAGGTTGCCCGTAATTTTTTCCTGAGTCGTGAAAAAACACTGCTACGAAAAATTAAAGAAGTCTTTTTGGCATGGCGAATCGAACGAGAACTGACAAAAGACGAGATCCTTGAGCTCTATCTTAATAAAATCCCGCTTGGATATCGTTCATATGGCGTTGGTGCTGCAGCACAGGTTTACTATGGTAAAACGGTGGATCAGCTGACATTGGGGGAAACCGCTGTGATTGCCGGTTTACCTAAGGCGCCATCCATGCTGAACCCCATCCGTTCACCGCAGAGAGCGTTAACCCGGCGTAATCTGGTTTTATCCAGAATGTTACAGCTTGGTATGATTGATCAAAATGCATATCAGCAAGCGGTAATTGAACCGATTGTGACTCGTTATCACGGTACAAATGTTGGCCTTGATGCGCCTTATTTGGCAGAAATGGTCAGAAAATTTATGCTGGAAAAATATGGTGAAGAGTCTTATAGCAAAGGCTATCAGGTCTATACCACGCTGAGCTCTTCGCAGCAGCAGGCCGCACAATCGGCAGTATTTAAAGGGTTGTTAGATTATGACATCCGTCATGGATATCGCGGCGCAGAAAAGCACCTTTGGACAAAGGGCGATGCCTGGAACATCGAGCAAATTACCAACTATCTCAGTGATTTACCTAGTTATGAACCATTTGAGCCTGCCATTGTTACTGCTGTAAATAATAAAGAAGCCACTATTATTGTTAAAGGTGGGCTTGATGCGACTATAGCTTGGGATGGTTTGAAATGGGCCCGTCCTTTTATTAGTGATGAACGGCAAGGTGTTGCTCCTAGAAAGGCAACTGATATCCTTCAAGCCGGCGATCAGATATGGGTTTGGCAGGATGAACATAGCGATCAACTCCGTTTGGCGCAAATTCCCGATGCCAATGCGGCCTTTGTAGCGCTAAACCCGAAAAATGGTGCTATTCAGGCCTTGGTTGGTGGTTTCAGCTTTGAGATCAGTAAATTTAACCGTGTTGATCAGGCTCGCCGACAAGTTGGTTCTAACATTAAGCCATTTATCTATTCAGCGGCATTAGCTAACGGATTTACATTAGCTTCTATTATCAATGATGCACCTATTACTCAATGGGATGGTGGTACATCGGGTTGGAGCCCTAAAAATTCACCACCAGAATACGATGGCCCAATTCCCCTGCGCGAAGCGCTGGCGCGTTCAAAAAACGTTGTAACAGTTCGGTTATTGCGCAGTGTAGGTATTGATAATGTTTTAGATTATCTGCGTTTATTCGGTTTTCCTGACAGTAGTTTGCAGCGAAATGAATCTATTTCTTTAGGTACAGCAGAGTTTACTCCATTGGAATTAGTGAGTGGTTATGCTGCTTTTGCTAATGGCGGATTCAAAATAACCCCTTATTTCGTTGATCGAATAGAAGATGCCGCAGGTAATGTTGTCTATGAAGCAACACCTGCAATGGCTTGTGCTGGGTGCGGCAAGCTGGCAGAAGCCGGGCTAGATAAAACTGATGCTTATAATGAAGAGCTAGGGGATTGGCATAGCCAATGTCCGATTGATCCAGTGACACCACGTAATCAGGCCACACGTATAATGAGCACGGCGAATGCCTTTCTGATCACAGAAGCATTGCATTCAGCCATATATGGCGGAGCCGATCGCGGATTAGGTGGTTGGATGGGAACAGGATGGCGTGCTGCTAAAGAACTGAAACGAAGTGATCTGGCTGGGAAAACAGGAACTACCAACGAAGCTAAGGATGCTTGGTTTAGTGGTTTTACCCCTAATGTAGTAGCGACTGCATGGATTGGTTTTGATGATCATCGCAGGGCATTAGGACGAAGTATTGCCGGTAACGAATTTGGCGCCAGCGCCGCCCAGCCGATTTGGATCGAATACATGAAAGTTGCGTTACACGGCATCCCTGATCGTGCTTTTGCTCAACCAGATGATATCGTGACTATGCATGTAAATAATTATTCCGGATTAGCTATGACGGGAGTTTCACCGGGTAGCCGACAAGAGTTTTTTGAAAAAGGCAGCGAGCCATCCGTTGTTAGTCAGCAAGAAAGTGTTTTATTCGATAATGGCGATATCAAGAGTGTGCAACCACCAATACCACCATCTTCAACATCGGCTGCGACACCAACAACTAACTCTGCCGGTACTGATGATATTTTCTGAGTGATTTTTAATCTGCTTTGAGAAATTGAGACCTATTTCATATGTGAGATAGGTCTCAATTGCTTTTCCCTGATTTTCAATAATAATGTCTGAATATGTAAAGAGCTCGGATAAAGACATTAGTCAGGGAAAAATTATGAAATATCGTAAAAATATGTTTGCTTTGTTGGTTGCTGGAACATTGATTACTGGTTGTGGTGGCGGTGGAACGGATATCAGTGGTGGTTCTTCTGGTGGTTCTACAGGCGGTACAACTAGTGGCAGCACAGGGACTGGGTCAACTGTCACTGCTGGACCCGCTGCTTCGATTGTAGCTGATGCGTTAACTACTAAGTTTATTGCATTGAAGGGTTATAATTCAGTTACGACGGAAACCGCGCCAGTTACTTTCACTGTTTATGATTCAAATGGTGTTGGTGTTCCAAATCAGTTAGTTGATGTTTCTTTTGCGATCAATAGCTCTTCGGATGCTGCTAATGTGGGATATTCATTATCATCTTCGCAAGCTACAACAAATTCCAGCGGAAAGATTACCGTATATGTTCATTCTGGTACGGTGCCGCGAGTTATATCTGTAACCGCAAAACTGCATTCTAATTCAGCAATATCCGTAAGCGCCCTTGAATCGGCATCTGTTTTTCCCAAAATCAGCTCGTCACACTTGAAATCCATTACCTCTTCGTTGGATTTTCACCATGACCACTCAAGAACGTGCTGATTTTTGGCAGCAGCAGATCAATGCCTGGCTTGACTCCGGCCTCTCCGGCCACGCCTTTTGCAAAAGCCAGGCACTG
>ERZ650305.1259-NODE-1259-length-10375-cov-8.678198_pt1 | contig 10375 bp, 6 predicted proteins | sample MGYA00376241_ERZ650305 | MGnify/ENA primary metagenome ERZ650305 (study PRJEB26733, sample SAMN07839276) | wastewater metagenome | biome: urban; feature: artificial channel; material: waste water | place: USA: North Carolina | collected 2016-02-25 ... | reverse complement strand
ATACTAAGTAATAAAGTTGAATACCAAAACCGCCCTAGCTATGCTCAATTTATGAGCCAATGGCTGGGCGGTTTTTTCATGGCTGGGAAAAAGTACGTCAACACCGAGTTGCAGAATCAGAAGTGGCTACGTGAGGGGCGAGGCAGTGGCCACGGCTCTGACTACAAACCATGGTTAACGGTCAGGGACTTATCCTCTCAAGGTCGTTCACATCGTGTCTTTGGCCATAAATCGCAACGAACCCACCACTTGTTGTCAGATCTGGAGTTGGCCGTATTCCTGCTTTTGGAATGGAGTCGTTCAACGGTAGATATTCGTGAGCAATTTCCTCTTCGGTTGGAAGATACCAAGGCTCTGGCTTTGGAGTCTGGGATAGATCACCCATCCGTTCGCGGCGTTCTCCAAGTGATGAGTTCAGATTTCCTCGTCAACACCACAGACGCCAGCCAGCCAAAATTCGCATTGCAAGCCAAGTATGCTGAAGCACTGAGTGATGCCAGAACCATTGAGAAACTGGAGCTGGAACGCCGCTATTGGTTACAAAAAGGTGTTCCCTGGTGGCTGATCACGGAGAAGGACATTCCCAGCGTGGTTACGCAAAACATCAGTTGGCTCTATCCGGCACAACGGGATGAGATAGAAATTGATGTCCTGATGGAGCGAGCGGCGTTTTATCAGCATCACTTCCAGAATGATCCAGATAGAAACGTAATTGAGGTAGCCAAACAGCTGGATACGGCCTACCAGCAACCCATGGGGCAATCATTGTTGGAGATTAGACAGCTACTGGCTCAGCGCTGTTTCCTGTTCGATATCTTGACGCCTGTGACCAAGTTGAAAGCCGGGGATTTGCAGTTAGAGAATATTGAGGCGATGTCGGGGGCGTTACGTGTTTCGAATCAATGAAGTTATCAGCGTTGAAGGGATTGCCTACCGTATTCTGGCTGAACAGCTGGATGAAATAGTCTGGATTTCTCTGGATGACGAGGCTGCTTTTCCTTCTGTGATATCGCGACAGGTATTGCTGGACGCTATCGATAACGAAGTGTTGCAGCGGATCGAAGACCCCTATGCCAAGCTTTACTACGCGCAGCCCGATGAAGGGACAAAGGCAGGAGATCTGCGTGATAAAAATTACCAACTTATTCAACCCCTAATATCCAATCCGGAGTGCATGTTTCCTCGAGTAAGAAGCAGAGTTGTAAATCAAATTATTGCCACACAGGCTACAACCAAAAAAAATCTTTATCGGCTCATCCGCCGTTATTGGCAGCGGGGGCAGACGCCGAATGCTCTCTTACCTGACTATAAAAACTCCGGAGCTCAGGGCAAAAAGAGGGTTTCAAAGGGTGGAAAACTTGGTCGTCCCAGACAGAAGGTAGCAGGTGCCGGTGTTGTCGTTGATGAGCATATAGAGCGACTCTTTCGCACCGCGATAGAAAAACACTATCTGGTCAACAATGGTAAATCATTTGCTGAAACTCATAACAAATTCAAGGGGATGTATGAAAACTATAACCCCGGTGTACCTGAATCTGAATTTCCCACCATTTGGCAGATGAAACACTTCTTCAAGAGGGAATACTCTCAGGTTGAAAAACTGAAGAAAAGAATCAGCAAGATAGATTACAACAAGGATATCAGGCCGTTACTGGCAACAGCGAACATGCAAGCTCTCGGTCCTGGGTCCCGATATGAGATTGATGCAACGATAGCTGATATCTATCTGGTTTCTGATAGTGATCGACAAAACATAGTGGGTCGCCCGATTGTCTATATGGTCATTGATGTGTTTAGCCGGATGGTAGCCGGTTTTTACATCGGCTTTGAGAATCCCTCCTATGTTGCAGCAATGCAGACCCTGTCTATGGCCATGACTGACAAGATCAAGCTTTGCCAACAGTTTGGTATAGAGATTGATGAATCTGACTGGCCGGTTACAGGTATCCCTGATGCCATATTGGCTGATCGTGGCGAATTGCTGGGTTGTCAGATCGAATCTCTGGAGAAAAGTTTCTCTACCCGGATTGAGAATACGCCTCCTTTTAGAGGCGATTGCAAAGGCATAGTCGAGCGTTTTTTCAGAACCATACAGGCGGTATTCAAACCTTTTGCTCCTGGAGTGGTATCTGGCACCACGATAAAGAAACGGGGAGGAAAGGATTACAGGTTGGATGCGATGCTGAATATCCATGAGTTCACATCCATCATTCTGTCGGCCATCTTGTTTCACAACCGATACCATGTGTTGGAAACCTATGATCGAGATATCGATATGCCTGCCGATTTGCCGATGACGCCATTATCACTATGGAACTGGGGATTGCAGCATAGGTCAGGGCGGTTACGGATGGTTCCTGAGGACGCTCTCCGGGTCAGTTTGCTGCCGAGAACTCAGGCGACTATCTCTCCTCTGGGGCTCCGCGTCTTTGGTGTGTATTACACCTGCCAAGAAATTCTGAAAATGGGGTGGTTGCATAGGGGCAAGGATGTCTCCAGGCCTGAATCAGTAGAGGTTGCTTATGATCCGTCTGTTGCTGATGTGGTCTATTTGCTTCCTCGAAAAAACAGTGCGGAATATTGGGTCTGTGGATTGACCGAGCGTTCCCGAGAGTTCCGAGGTTGTTCTTTCTGGGATGTATGGTTGATAACCAAACAACAGAAGGTTGTTGTGGCAGAGGGTAAGCTGGTTGCTGATCGTGAGAAGCGAAGAGTTGATGAGCTGATTGACTCAAAAATTAAGCAAGCGAAAGCCCAGGTTAAAGCTGAAGGCTCATCGGAAGCGTCAGATCGCCAGCGCATTGCCGCTATCAGGGGTAATCGAGCCAAGGCGAAGGACGAAGAGAGAAAACGCGCTGAGCCGGTCACAACATCCGAGCCATCAACTGTGCCTGCAACCGTGATACACCTTTCTCCAGGTACGGATGACTATAAGTATCCGGATTATATCGACGAGCTCTTCAAGGACGACTAGATGGTATTACCAGCCAATATGGCCAAGGCCGTCTACAACGACCCAGGCATAGAACAATACCGTGGCAACCCCCTGATAGAGGCGTTGCCACCTATCATGACCACGCAGCAGATAAAGCAGGGGTTAAGCGGCTCCATCAAGTTTGATCCAAAGGATATCTATGTTGACGGCCCTTGGCGTGTTCATGTGATATCCCAGTTACTGGATGACTTTTTTCAACCGATAAGCCGCCACTTACAGTTGGAGTCAAAGTTATCCATCATGATCCGGCAGGGATATGTCGGACGTAATCTTAGTGATGGTTCTTTGAATGCACATCTGCAAAATGGTTATGAGCGGGTCATGTCTGGCGAGCTGGATGTTTTTCGGTTCGAGCAGGTTAAATCGACCGCTCGCAGCCTGTCTCTGATCGGGTGCTCTGGATCCGGAAAAAGCAGCACTATCAACCGGATATTGGCAACCTACCCTCAGGTGATCTACCACGAGCAATACAACTTTACCCAGATCGTCTACCTGAAGCTGGATTGCCCCCATGATGGTTCACTGAAAAGCCTGTGTCATCACTTCTTCAGGGCTATCGATGCGGTGCTGCATACCGACTATGAACGCAAGTATGCACTCAAGCGCCATAGTGTTGAGACACTGATGGCCTTGATGAGCCAAATTGCCAATGTGCATGCAATTGGGGTGCTGGTCATTGATGAGATTCAGCATCTGAGCATGAGCCGCTCCGGCGGGGTGGAGAAGATGCTCAACTTCTTCGTGACGCTGGTGAATGTGATCGGCTTGCCTGTTGTCATGGTTGGCACACCCAAGGCGAGACCTATCTTTGAAATGGATTTGAGATCGGCAAGGCGCGGAGCCGGTTTTGGGTCATTGCTCTGGGAGCCGATGCAGGCAACCAAGCCCAGTGTGGATCCGGAAACCAACCAGCTCAAACCCACAGAGTGGATGGCCTTCACCGATAAGCTTTGGCAATACCAATGGCTGCAACGACGAGAGGAAATCTTGTCCGATGAGGTACGGGATTGCTGGTTTGATCTGTCTCAGGGAGTGTTGGACATAGTGGTAAAACTCTTTGTTCTTGCCCAGTTACGAGCCATTGCCACCCGTATTGAACGGATCACCCCTCAGTTGTTGCGACAGGTTTATGAGGATGAGCTCAAACCAGTTCATGCCATGTTGGCAGCGTTACGCTCCAGAGATCCTGAGTTAATCGCCAGATATTCGGATCTGAGCATCCCGGACATAGACAAAAAGATCCTGGCGCTGAGTGCCAAGATTGATGAGGCAAAAGCCTCTCAGGATTCACATCAGAACCGCTATGGTGGCAATGAGCAGGCCATCCGCTTGCATAACCTGCTTGTGGGGATGGACTGCCATTCAGAACTGATTGTGCCGTTGATTGAACGTGCTTTTAGCTCCTATCCCAATCTTTCCGTCAGAGAGTTGATGCCCATTGTTCTTGATTGGTACAACCCGGATGAAAAGCCAGAGAAAAAGACTAAGCCCAAGCTTGCTGGCATTGGGCAGAAGGAGTGGCACACGCTGCACTCTGATGACCTGCGTTTCAAATTTTCCCAGTGTGGCAAGGGCAATCTCCTCTACCCTGCATTCAAGAAAGCGGGGCTCACCTTCGATGTAGATGATTGGTTGAGAAGGATGGGTTAGCCATGCTGAACTTTCCGGTTCCTTATCCCGATGAGCTGATTTACAGCTTGGTGGCCAGAGCCGGAATACATCTGGGGTTAACCAGCCCCAAGCAGTTGCTGGATGAGGTTTTTGCAAACCGGCATGTCATTGCAACGGTTGATCTGCCCAATCATCTGGCCCCTCTGGTCCAATTATTACCGGAGAGTATGGGGCTCGATGTTGCTCGTTTGGCTTATCTGCACACGCTATTTCCTCTGTATGCCCCATTTACCACTGAAGAGCGCAGGCGTCACTGTCTTGAGCAGATGGCTGGGGATTCTCAAGGCGCCATTCATCTGATCCTGGGGGTAGCGGCATCCCGAATTAAACAGTCTCGTGCCCTGCGCTACTGTCCGCAATGTTTGCAAAATCAGCGCAGCGGCCATGGCGAATACTACTGGCAACGGCAATGGCAGGTGATGGGGGCTGATAGTTGTCTGGTGCATGGTGGGTTACTTGAGGCCAATATTGAACGCCATGCTTACCATCGCCATCAGTTTGTTGCCGCCTCCCCGTTAGTTTGTCCCCTACTGCCCCAGCCTGTAGCGGATGCGCGCGCTATCCGGATCACTCGCCAAGTGACTTCATTGTTGCAACGGCAACCTGATACTTCGCCCTCGTTTTCTCAATGGAGTGCTTTTTACCATCAGCTCGCCAATCTGGTGGGTTGTGCCAAGGCGAAGCATGTAAATCATCAAACGATCCATGAGCTTGTCATGGCTCGCTGGTCGGCTGATTGGTTAGAGCAGCATGGATTGGCGCTTCATAACGATTCGGGTAATTGGTTGCAGGCTATCTTTCGCAAGCACCGAAAATCTTTCAGCTATCTGGAACATATCGTTGTCCTGGATAGCCTGTTGCCCGAGTCTTGGGACATGGACACAGTGCTGGGCGAGGTGCAGAGCATTCCAACGGGCATTTATGCTTTCGATCCCTGTCCTCCAGATAAAAAGAGCGGCCTATCGGCAGAGTATCGAGTCAGATGGCAGCAGTTGCTGGAAAGCCATGGGGTGAAGCAGGCCCGTTTATCTCATCAGGCGTTATATGCCTGGCTGTATCGGCATGATCGAAGCTGGTTTCTGCAATTTAATCGGCAACACCATCAGGGCCATGCCAGGGAGAATCGCCGGGTCGATTGGCCAAAGCGGGATCGCAAGGCTTGTCGCCAACTATTTCATATTCTAAATCTGCATGAGTCGAAACTTGATTCCCCTCGGCTATCGAGGAATTGGTATCTATCGAAACTCCCATCGGGATCCATGATTGAGAAAAACTTGCGCTCTATGCCACTTACTCGCTTGTTTTTTCAGCGATATTGTGAAGATATAACAGACTATCAGATTCGTCGTTTAGCTCTTGCTGCCAGATATCTGGTGCAAAGTGAGAGTTCATTGCGGCGGTGGCGACTTCTTCGCCTAGCTGGATTGAGTGATGAGCGATTAACCTCTTTGGCTGATGATCTATTGCGAGATGTATTGGAGGCTTGATGCAAGATATTATTTTTGACACGGTTTCTGACGAGACAACTATCTTGGCGATAGGCTCACTTTTTCGGCGGGGTGATAATAAACAATGGGGAGTCAATCTGGATCTGACACCGAAGGCGGAAACTGCTTCATTGAGCCTCTCGAATATCCCGGTTCTGGCCCGTAAGCGAGTATTGAATCCGACTCAGGAGCATAAGCCCGCAGGATTTCATCTCTCTTTTACCATCGACAATACTGATAATTGGCAAAAAAAGAGGTTGGGAGATTACCCGGTTTCCTCTGCCATCCGTGCGATGGACAAACGTCAACACTGCTTCTGTTTTCTTGCAAACGGAATAGAGATCTATCTTCCCCAACTGGAGTTGGCTCGTGTGCTTTTCTTGCATGATGGTTATCTGTCCCGTTCAGCGCTTGAGCCTGATTATCTTAAAAGCGAATTTTCGATTGAACATGTCAATTCCAAGATTGCCAGGGTGAATGTGTTGCCCTCCTCCAGCTACCCGCTCAAGTCTCTTGATGATTATGAGTCGCGGCGTCTATTGAGCTGGATTTTGATCGATCCGGACGCCCGAACCTCCTACGAGAGCATAGGTCACTATCAGAAGCTGAACGGTTATGAGAAAGGTGGCTATCGGCAATGGGAGTTCGAGTTTACTCCCCCGCCTTTGCAATCCGTCTCTTTTGAGGTCAGGGGCCGGTTTGATAAACAAACCAGAAGCATGCTGGTTTACGAGATTGCCAGTCTGAAAAATATCCAGGCAGCGCTCCCTGATGAGGTCCAGTTCTTTCATCCCAAGTTGCGTGAGTATGTGCGTGGGGAGGGGGAAGGCGCAGTGAGCTTGGTGGCTGAGCGTCCTCATGTTCACTCGGTGCATGATGGGGCGGATGCCAGTGCGAATACCACACCTGTTTTGTTGCGGGCTCCTGCGGTGGTATTTGAATTTTCAAAGGCCTTCCATACACGAAAGGTAGCCGAGAAGAAGCAGGAGGGGAGCAAGGGTAAGGCTGATGATGGGGTGGGCTCGCAGGCCTCAGAGGATGTCAGTACCGAGGAGTCTGTTACTGGCGGAGTCCTGCCCAGTGCAGAGTGGACTGCTGAAACGGATGACACCGATGATCTGCATCTCTACGCCAACAAATTTGATTGCTTTCAGTCGATGCTGGATCAGTTGGTGGTGGCTCATGGTTGCGTGATTAGATCCATGAAGCTGCACAAGCTACCCAAGCTTTACCGTTGTAATCGGCACCTGCTTCTGGATGGTAATCCCAGATGCCTGGCTGTTGTCGAGGTGGAGTCGCAGAACCAGATTTTTCATATCCTCGAAGTCGATACTTCTGATGGGATTTGCTCCCTCTCAACCCTGCTCTTAAGGCTGACATCGCAGCAGGGGTGGGAGGAGCAGCTGAAGCTATTGCAAGAAGAGTTAACCCAGAAATCATTGCACTGGCCAAGCAAGCGGCTGAGGATGCTCTGTGGCAATAAAGGTTATTCTGGCATCCCTCATCCACAGACCCGATCGGTGGACAAGGGCAAGCTGCCTGAGGAGTCAATAGAGCACTGGGCGGCAAGATTTTATAGTTGGATGTTGCATTGTTGATAGAATCAAACCAGTTATTCATTGGCTCAGTTAAAGCAGTTTTAATTATCGTATAATCTACACTCATGCCTCATATCGCCAGTGATGACTATGCCTATCATCGGTGTGATGCCGAATTAGCGCTGGATGAGTTGGAGGCCAGGTGGGGCGAAAAATACCCGGTCGTCTTAAATCCTGGAGCACAATAAATGGCAGACTCTGTCGGCCTATTTTAAATACCCGGAATACGTCAGAACCGCTATCTATACGACCAATGCGGTCGAGTGGTACACCGGCAGTTCCACCAATGAAAACAGTTTGCTGAAGCTGTTATACGCTGGTATCAGAACGCTGGACGCTCTCCATCCAGAACTGGAATCTGACGCTGTCGCAGCTATCGATCCATTTCCCGGTAGATTGGATGATCATATTGACCTATGATCGGCTGACACAGAATATTGAACACCCTTGGACGCCCTCGTGAACGGTTACCCCTCAGCATAAACCCAAAGATTTCGACCATTACGTTTAGCTTGGTATAATCTTTCCTATCTGGAAAAGGTACTGGATGCTGGGCTGGCTAAATTGAATCAAATTTAACAATTTGTTCACGCTCTCGCCCTGGGTGCTTCACTCTATTTATTGATTCATCTCATAATTAAAAAGTCGATACGATCACGATGCTAGGTCGCAATTGAATACCTGCTTATTTTTACATTCACTGATCTTGTTAAAGAGAAAATTCTCAATTGAATATTTAGTCTAACCGATCACAAATTAAAAATTGTTGATGTGGTTCAGTTGAAACACTGGATGCGTTTATTTTGTTTTCTAAAAAATGATGGAGCGTTGGCATGTTAAAGGATCTATCAATCAGTAAAAAACTGGTGTTGTCGTTTTCTCTCTTTTTTATGCTGTTGCTGTCGCTGGGGGGCATGTCGTTCAGCCTGCTAAGCGGTGCCGAAGAGAAGTTTCATATCATCAGTACCCAAATCATACCGGAAATGCTCGATAGTGCGGCACTCAAGCAAAACCTGGCGGATGTCCGGCGCTTGGAGCTGCGCTTCATGTTGCTGGGCAATGGGGCCAATCTACCTCAGGAGGAGCAGTTGGTGGCCGAGATGGTGACCCGGGTGCAGCAGAGCCTGGCGGATTATGAGAGTAATTTGCGCACCCCGGAGCAGCGGACGCTGTTCGAGGAGTTGCGCAACAAGTGGCAGGCTTATCTGCCCCTGCACCAGGAGATCATGAGCCTGAAGCGAGAAGGGCAGACCGAGGTGGCGGCCCAGAAGTCGGTGGCATCCGTTGCGCTCTACTATGGGCTTACCTCCCTGGTTGGCAAGCTGATGGACCTGAACCAGCAGCAGGCTAGTGCCATGGAGGCCCAGTTTAACCGTGCCAATAAACAGGCCAAGCGCTGGATCGTCGGTTCGCTACTGGCGGCGGCGTTGCTGGTGTTTGGGCTGGCCTACTGGCTCTCCGGCCAGATCAGAAAGCCGCTGGCGCACCTGGTGGAGCAGGCCAATCGGCTCTCCAGAGGCGATTTGAGCGGCACGCTGGATCCGCGCTGCTTTGCTCGCGACGAACTGGGCCAGCTGGCCTCGGCCTTTGGCAGCATGCACACCAATCTGCGGACCCTGATTGCCGATGTGGCCGCTGCCGTTCACCAATTGGGAACGTCGGTGGAGGAGGTCAATGCCATCGCTACCCAATCTTCTCAGGGGGTTGCCCAGCAGCTCAACGAGATCGATCAGTTGGCCACCGCCATCAACGAGTTGCAATCCACGGTGCAGGAGGTGTCGCGCAACTGCAACGAGGCGGCCAACTCGGCCAGTACGGCGGCGGGGGACTCCTCGGCGGGGTTGCATGCCGTGCAGTTGGCCATCAAGGATACCGGTGTGGTGGCGCAGAAGCTGGAGCGGGCCGGGCAGGTGGTGGATCATCTGCAGCAGGATAGCCAGAGCATCGGTGTGGTGCTGGAGGTGATCCACTCCATCGCCGATCAGACCAACCTGCTGGCGCTCAATGCCGCCATCGAGGCGGCACGGGCCGGTGAGCATGGTCGGGGTTTTGCCGTGGTGGCCGACGAGGTGCGCACCCTGGCCAAGCGAACCCAGGACTCTACCAGCGAGATCAACCGCATCATAGATCTGCTGCAGAGCCGGGCCCGCGAGACGGTGGAGAATATGGATCATAGCCGTCAGTTGATGGGCACCACGGTGAACAGTACCTCGGATGTGGGCTCCATGATCCACAAGGTCACCGAGTCGGTGGCGCTGATCTCGGACATGAACACCCAGATTGCCACCGCCACCGAGGAGCAGAACTCGGTGACCGAGGATCTGAACCGCAACATAGCGGTGATCCATGAGGCGGCCATCGAGGTGGCCAGTGGCGCCGAGCAGACGGCCTCCGCCTGCCTCTCCCTGAGCCAGTTGGCCGAACAGCTGCAGGGACGGGTTGCCCAGTTCCAGTTGTAAGCGTGGTGTGCTGTATCCAGTTCCTGCCGCCGTTCGGCGGCAGGAAATCCAATAAAATCAAATAGATACAAAATAATCAAGTAACTTCTCATTAAGTCGTGGCGATGGGCTCCTTTTGCCGCTGGTTGATCAGTTCAGCTAGCGGCACAAATGGACCACCATTTA
>ERZ650305.1242-NODE-1242-length-10460-cov-5.166266_pt1 | contig 10460 bp, 6 predicted proteins | sample MGYA00376241_ERZ650305 | MGnify/ENA primary metagenome ERZ650305 (study PRJEB26733, sample SAMN07839276) | wastewater metagenome | biome: urban; feature: artificial channel; material: waste water | place: USA: North Carolina | collected 2016-02-25 ... | reverse complement strand
TTCGTAGCCAACAATGCAAACTACGTCCATCAAGGTGGTCAAGTAGTACGTGAACTGACTATAAACGTTGTAGAATAAAAATATATCCCCCAATTTTTCTAACCTTCAATCATAGAAAACGTTTATAAAAATCAGACTTTAATCAATTTAACATCAGAAAGAGAGGGACCGCGAGGTTCCTCTCTTTTACTTTTTCTGTATCTTTGCACAAAAATAAAAATAATGCCAAAGACTCTTCCTATTCATTTTGCCCCATTACAAGGTTACACCGAAGTGTTTTACCGTAATGCTCATGCTGCCTGCTTCGGAGGTATAGATACTTATTATACCCCATTTGTACGACTCGAAAAAGGCGGATTTCGTCATAGAGATGTCCGAGGAATCGAGCCCGGAAATAATCAAGTACCCCATCTGATTCCGCAACTGATAGCTCCCTCTTTTGAGAAAGCAGAAAAAATCTTATCCCTATTCATTGAAAAGGGATATAAGGAAGTCGACATCAATATGGGATGTCCTTTTCCCATGCTGGCTAAACGCCACAATGGTTCCGGCATTCTTCCTTATCCCGAAGAAGTTCAGGCGTTACTTAGCCTGATTACAGAATATCCGCAAATAAGTTTCTCCATCAAAATGAGGTTGGGCTGGGAAGATCCGGAAGAATGTCTGAAACTGGCTCCGATTATCAATGAGCTACCCTTGCGACAAGTGGTTATGCACCCCCGCTTGGGAAAACAGCAATACAAAGGAGAAGTTGACCTTAAAGCGTTTGAGGCTTTTCAGAATGCCTGCAAGCATCCGCTCATCTATAATGGAGATATCAATAGTGTAGAAGATATTCACCGCATTCAGGAACAGTTTCCCGGACTAGCCGGAATGATGATAGGACGGGGATTACTTGCCAACCCGGCATTAGCTTTGGAGTATAGACAAAACCGTGCACTCGAGTTCGATGAAATGAGAGAAAAATTGCAATCTATGCACAAATGCGTATACAATCAATATGCAGAACAGTTGGAAGGAGGAGACGAACAACTTCTGAACAAAATGAAAACTTTCTGGGAATATTTAATGCCGCAAGCAGACAGAAAATTACTGAAAGCAATTCATAAAAGCACAAGTCTCAACAAATATAATCAGGCAATCCTTGCCTTTTTTAATCAACGATGAACTGATAACCAGTAATTTTACGTAATTTTGCGCCCGTTTACAAACATGCACATTATGAAAAAATACATTCTAATCTTTCTTTGTCTGATAACCGTATCAGGCAGTTTCGCACAAATGCAGGATTTCAAGTTCAAATTCTATGGACAGATTCGTACTGACTTCTATTATAATAGTCGTGCTAACGAAGAAACCGTAGACGGATTGTTTTATATGTATCCAAAAGACAAAGTGCGTGATCCGGAGGGGAACGATTTGAACTCAACACCCAACAGTAACTTCTATACTTTATATTCGCGCCTTGGAGTAGACGTTGCCGGTCCAAAACTGGGAACAGCCAAGACATCTGCCAAAGTAGAAGTCGACTTCCGCGGCACAGGCACTTCTTATTCGGTCATTCGCCTTCGTCATGCTTATTTGAATCTGGATTGGGGAAAATCAGCTTTATTACTCGGACAGAACTGGCATCCCTTATTCGGAGATGTGTCTCCGCAGATTCTTAATCTCTCCGTAGGAGCACCGTTTCAGCCCTTCAGCCGTGCGCCACAAATTCGTTATCGCTATACAAACAAGAATTTCCAACTTACCGGAGCCGCAGTGTGGCAATCACAATATACTTCACAAGGACCGGAAGGGAAAACACATAAGTATCTGAAGCAAAGCTGTATTCCCGAATTTTATGTCGGAGCTGATTATAAGAATGGCGGTTTGCTGGCCGGCGTAGGCATTGAGTTGTTATCATTGAAACCACGTACGGAGTCTATAGTAAATACAGATAAATACAAGGTAGACGAACGCATCACAACTCTTTCATACGAAGCTCATGTGAAATACACCAACAAAGACTGGTTCATCGCTGCGAAGAGTGTATTAGGATCCAATCTGACACAAGCTTCCGGTTTGGGTGGATTCGGGATCAAGTCTGTCAACGAACAAACGGGAGAACAAGAATATACTCCGATACGTTTCTCCAGCTCTTGGTTCAACGTTGTCTACGGACAGAAATGGAAGCCGGGAATCTTCGTAGGCTATGCCAAGAATCTGGGAACAAGTGATGCACTATATGCTCCCAAAGGAAATGATGCAAAACTTTATGGAACAGGAACAGACCTTAACCAATTAGTTACGGCAGGAGCAGAACTGACCTACAATGTCCCCCACTGGAAATTCGGGTTGGAATATACATTAAGCTCTGCATGGTATGGTTCGCTCAATACGTCCAATGGGAAAATTCAAGATACCCATGCCGTATGTAACAACCGTATTGTTGCCGTTGCCATGTTTATGTTCTAACCTCTCTATACAATTATTTTAATTATATATCTGTCACCTGTCACCGATTGCTGCTTAACGGTTTGATTATTAACAATTAACACCGTGACAGCAATAGGTGACAGCAGTGTGACAACAATAATGCTGTCACCAGAAACAGATAAACTACATTTCACAACGCGGAGGTATTCACTCTGGAAGCTCCAGGCAATCCTATTTATTTCATGAATGCATTACCTTTGTTTCTCGTGGGGAAACTTTTAGTTTCAAGGCTTGAAACCAAAGGTTTCGTACCGGGAAACTAAAGTTTCAGCATTGGGAAACTGTAGTTTCAGCACCGAGAAACAATAGTTTCAACGGCATGGAAACTATGGTTTCTCCAAGAGAAACTAGTGTTCCCCTATCAGGAAAAGCAAATGATCTCCTATTGTCTGACTTTTATCTCCTTAACTCCACTTCAAAGCTAGCACCATCTTTACAACTGAACTGCAAAACTGTTTGCTTCTTATCAGAAGAAATCACCTTGCAAAACGGAGTTTCTTCTACATTCCATTGCCCTTTTATCGTTACAGTCACAGGTATTTCACTACTGGCATTTTCAATCCATGGTCGTGAATAGATACTACGTTCGATGCGTTTCCCATCTTTATCAAACGCTTCATCGCTTGGACCGCGATACAAAGCCAAATCCGGTTGTGCCACCGTCAACTTAATCTTATCAGCAGATCCTTTATGAATCATAACCAGACAGGAAGTATCCACACGTTGTAATAAACCACCCGGCAATGTCGTTTCAGGAGTTTCAAACAACACATAAGAAATGATCTGTTCGGAAACGGACTCTACAATATGTGCATTCCGGTCTTGCTGTAATACCTTATAAGTGGGCTTCTTTGCAAATTTCTTCATCAGAGTTTCATTCGTCTGAGGCAGAACAGCGTATTCATAACTTCCGTTTTTCGGTGCCTTTCCATGATCTACAACCAAAGAAACCCAATCACCCTTTGTTTCCTTTCCTGTATTTTGCATTCGCGAGTATTGAGGAAAGTTCTTCTCAAACCGGATGGGAGTTGGAACATAATAACCCGTTCCCAAATGGTCCACCCATACTTTCTTATCTCCTTGATAATTTTTCCAATAATCATGCCCTGCTTTATCAGTAACTGCCAATTGGAAGATAGTCGTTTCTGTCGGGAACTCCGTATTTGTATTTTCAATATCCGAACCAAGACAGACAATCATTCCATCGATGAAATGGTAAGATTTACGTGCCCGATGTGATCCGTTGTACTTATCATGCTCATGTAACTTCATTCCGAAATTACCATTCATCTTCTGTTGAGACAAACCACCGGCAAAAGCCTCGTCGGAGTAAAGCATCTCTTCCATTCCAGAGTAACTATCCACATTGAGCACCTTAGCCTGCAATTGCTCCAATGGCAAATGAATAGATGTCACTCCCGGAATACGGTTCCAGTCAAAACCTTCCTGCTGCCAGCCGCTAGTGGCGGGAGTTACTGTCTGTCCCGGTGCAGCAGTCAATATTTGCAAACTGCCGTGTGCCAGGTAGCGACCGTATAGATTTGCTCCCAGATAATGCTCTGCCGCCCATAGATAACGGGAATGTCCGCGTGCCACAGCCGACCAGTTACTACGACGTTGGACAGAGACGCAACCATATCCCATCGCTATATTTCCCTGCGGGTCCGGTTCCGGACGGAAACCTTTCTCCACAAGACGTTTTGCCACCTTACGTTCTTCAGCATTTGAAACCTTAGGCATATATTCGGGAGAGTCATTTGCAATACTTGGGTCTGAAATCAGACGGAGGTAAGAAGAAGCCATTTCACTATCATATTCCTCCTTTCCATCGGGAGAACCGGCTAAAGCCATCATAGCAAAATGCATAGGAACCAGTTTACCTTTTCCATCCGGATGACGACCGGACATGGAAAGAGGGAAGTTCAGCTTATTGCAATAGAAACGCATGGTCAACAGTACATTTTTCACTGTTTCATGAGCTAACTCGGAAACAGCAAATTCCGTCCGGCTGAAAAGATAAATCATATTGGTTGCTCCATCGAGTCCGCCCACAGCATAAGCCGGATAGTTATTTCGATGATGGAAAGCACCTCCGTCTACTTTAAACGAACCGGATAATCCCAATGCAGGACGGCAACCAAAATCAATCCAACGGGAGAAAGACCGGAGATATTGTAGTTTTTCCGGTGTATCTTCCATCATTAAAATGCTGGCAATGCGTCCTGTGGTCTGTGTATTGAAAGAGTCCATATCAATTCCATTGACTTCCGGTTTAGGGTATACTTCGTTAGTAATCGCATACCAGCGTAATGTCCGTTCGGCTTCCTGAAGTTTCCCGGTTTCCCTAAGCACATCTTTCATCAGAAAATATGCCAGGTACAGACCGCGAACACTATAGCCATAATGATGGATGTTTCCCCAACAACTACCATAAGCTACTCCCTGATCGGTTATATGATCGTACATTGCTAAGAACTTCTTCTTCATTTCTTCCCGAATCACCGGATTTGCCGCATTATTATATGCAACGGCAATTCTTTTCATCAGGTCGAAATAAGCACGCATTTCCACTCCCATTTTAGTCAGCATATCTTTATCCCAGTTTGGTATGATCCGTTCATAAGCTTCTGAAGCACGTACCATGTAAATAGGTACTCCCGATACTTGGCCGTTCTTGTAAGTTATCTGATAGAAATCATATTTCTTGCGGATGGTTTCTACTTCTTTATCAGTCGTTTTTCCTTTCGTGTAGATCATATCACGAAAACGCTTTTCCAACAGTTGCATTTCTGCTCTTTGCTTATCGTCTACAGGAGTCAATTCAATATCCGGTTTCAAAAGCGAGTGTTGATAGACAACCAGCCAATGGTTGGTGGTCCCGGCATTGACAAAAGGAACTTGCAGATCGGCCGTCTGTTGACGTGCATCAACTTTAGTAGCCGTAATCAAATGATCGATGAAAAGGCTTCCTTTTGAATTTGGAGCAATAATCCGGAGTTCATTCATGCCTTCTTCCGGTGTGCCTTGCATATCACGTTCATAGCAAACCCATGCGGCACGCCAACCACTGAAATTAATACCAAAAGGGAAAGATGTGCATCGTTTGCCGTCTTTCAGAAACTGAAACTCAATGGTCGCATCTTGGGGAACTTCATTATAAACCCACACAATAAAAGCCGAAAGATATAAATCCTTGCCGGTCGGATCTTTCTTCTCAAACTTCAGGTCTTTCTTGAGTTCCAATATACCACCCGGTTCAAATGTCCATTCCAACGAATGTTTTCCATCTTTATAATGCAGATCAGATACCGACAGGCGGGAATGGGTAGCGGTGATACAATCCGGTATTTGCGGTTCTTCAAAAGAAAACATCCGTTCATCTGTTACAACTTGTGCATGAAGGAATGCTGAACACAAAAGAGAAAACAGAGTTGTCACTCCAAATTTAGTAAAAGGTTGTTTCATCATGGAAATATAGTCTTATTAGGTTTTCAGTATATAAGTCAAAGTATAGTCGCTTTAAAATCTGTAAAGAGTACGTGATTCTGCAAAAGACGTAAACCGAAGTGTCCGTCACCTTCACCACCCGCAAGGGTATAGCGGAACAACTCTTCATCATTCACAGAATAAGTTGTGATTCCCTTTTCCACTCGAATCCGAATCTCATACCACTGATTGGGGACGAGTAAATGAGAGGCATCGGTATATTCTTTCAATAAAGGTTTCACCTTGTCATCTGCCACTCCATAATATTCTCCTTTGTATCGACGGAAACGGGTCGTTGAATTATCATTTCCTCCGTATCCAACGTAGAAAAGGTTTAATGTGTTATAGTTTTTAAAGATGCCGTCACGCCACTGACTACGGGCAAAAAGATCATCAGGGTATTTAGGATCATTGGCAGCCCAGAAGCAGTTCAGATCACTCAAGCGGTCATACTTTCCACCTTGCATCACCATACAAATACGATAACTTATTTCATAATCGCCCGTCAATCGTTGCCGATACCACATAGTCAGTCCGTCCGGAACTATCAATTCTAATGTATCTGCACGTTCTATTATCTGCAAAGCATGGGATGCATCTTCTATTTTCCATTGCTGCACAAAGGAAGCTTTGTGCTGTGCCAAAAGCACCACACTATTTAAGAGAAAAAAAGTAATCAAACTGTAGCCTATAAAAAATCGCTTCGTCATTACGGTATTAGTTTAAAGATTATTCTTCCGAATACAAAGAAACCCCTCTTTTCGAAAAAAGAGGGGTTCAAATTGTACAAAATAACTCAAATAACGTATTGACTGATAATTTGCATTACCAATATCTTATAGTTTTTTCATCAACAAAGTTCTCATACCATTTCTGGTTTGAAGCACCCTTACTATCTACCCATTTAGTAAAATCAGGATATGCTTCTCTAAATGGTACACGTTCATAAGCATGACGTGTGCCAACCGGAAGTTTAACTCCCCAAGTGGAACCTTTGGTATTTGAATAATAAACATTTGCATCCAGTGTAGTGTCACCCGCAACCAATGCTTCATATTCTGCTTTGTAAGCAGAAGTCGGTGCATAACCCCTCATGTGTATTTCTTTACCACCGTTCACCTTAATAAAGAAATTCTGTCTATTAGTATCTAAAATCAACTCTCTAAATGCTGCAAGCTGAGCATCTCTTTCAGCTCCAGTTAATCCTTCTTTACCAATCAGTCTAACTTCAGCACGCAACATAGGTAGTCCTTCTCTTACTTTTCCTTGTGTTACCTGAAACATATCCTGATTATTATCCATCAAAGAAGTTAAACCATCCAGTGTAATAACAGTTCCTTCCGCTTGTGCTTTATCCACTGTCAATATTGCGAAACGCGGTTCTTTGCGAGTATCATTACTCCAATTCCAATTTTTATTTTCAACTTTCACTATATTTTTTGTAGAAAGTTCCTCTTTAGCTAAGTCTGTCATTGTTCCCTGACCACCTTTTAGTACAAGGCTTGCAGTAATCCGATCAACATACTCGCTTTTCAAACCATCCAGTACAACACCTAACACAGTCGGGTATATACCACCTACAGCACGAACATCCAAAGTCAACAACAATTCTTCTTTACCTCCTACAGTCTCCATCATCTGTTGACTATGACATTCAGTCACCTTCAAGTCATACTCGAATACAACATCGTTGAAATCTTCATCATACCATGAATCCAGTTGAATAGGCCAACCATCTTCGAACATCACCACACCTGTGTTATGATAGAAAAGATAGCCTTGGTCCGTTTCATTTGTCGGCTGCACTGCATCTTCAGGAAGCGCAAGAGTTACCGATGCCAGACGGTTTGTTTCAAAATTGAAACCAGTACTCTGATCTACACCACGACTAACAGGAGACAAAGCAAATTCTTTTGTAGCTTCTGTTCCCGAAACTGTATTGTATTTCATATACACTTTCTCGCAAGCAGCAGGAACATTCAACGTAAGAGTACGGGAATCTTTCACTAATACATCTCCCACAAGCAGACTCGCTTCAGAACCACTTTTATCGGAATATACATTCACAAGTGCAGAAGCATTTACCGGGTCAACAGTTCCCGAACCATCGTTACCTTTTTCCAACTCATTATCAGAGCAGGAAGTAGTAACCAACATTGTCCCCATAAGGACATACATCAAACTTTTAATTTTCATCTTAATTTAATTTTTAAATTTATTGTTTGTTTCAGTTTCCTATGAAAGCTCTACCTTATCGCACCCATATCCGAGCCCTATATGTTAACTTATCAAAAATATATTTAACGCTTAATGGCATTTTACCTGCCTTTATTTGTAATTTCAATCCTTTCCATCGAGAATAATCACAAGAGCTAAAATAGGGCTCAAAAAGCCTGTTCATGAACAATGGATAATATATACAAGTTATTTCGTATATTTGCATTAGACAGAACATTCAATACAACAAATATAGAACTTTTATTCCGAATATACAAGTTCTATATATAAATATATCAAGGGAAATGGATCAAGTACTGTATGGTATAGATTACATAGAATATTATTTCTATTGGATATATTACAAGTTTATTGGCTATCCTTTAATCATAAGAATATGCTCAATTGCTGTAATGTTTTGTATTATTGCGTACTTGTTTCTCCTATTCCATATTATATATGGTATATTCAAAAGGCGGAAAGAGAAGCGAAGATACAACAAAGCTTTCGACAAATATTACGAGGAAATGAAATCTATCTCGCTAGATTCTAACACATTAAGTGAAGAGGAAATCGCAGACAGATTACAGTATGATACGAAAAAACGTCCCAAGCCTAATGAATTACGTATTATCACTCAACTATTAACAGAAATCAAGAGTGTACACGAAGATGAGATTAACGAACTAAACTATCAAACGATTCAAACCGTATTCCAGATCACGCGTTTCCTTGAACGCGAACTTCAATTCGGCTCCAAAAGAGCAAAGATACAAGCGCTGAAACTTATTCAATCCATCAACGGATATGCCTCTGAAGCGGTATTGGTACGCTTCCTCTATCATCGTGAAATAGAATTGAGGAACTCTGCACGCTACACTTATATGTGGCTAAGCCAGGGAGATCCGTTCCGTTTCTTCGACGAAGACATCGGCATGAAGTTGAGACAATGGGATATGATGGAATTGCATGCTATCTTGGAACACCGCAAGAAGGTGGGATATAACACACCGAGCTTTATAAAATGGGTGAATACTTCGGCCGAAGAGAATGTTAAGATATTCTTTATCAACGAAATCCGGTTATATAATGAAACCGATAGTGCTCCCATTCTGGCTAAACAAATCAACGCACGCTCTACCGAAATCCGGGGCGAAGCGATCAGAACTTTAGGAAAGCTAAAATATAAAGAGATCGAGCCCAAGCTGATTGAAATGTATCATGTGCAACCGGAAGAAGTCAAGCGACAAATCATTTCGGCTGTTGCAGACCTGAAAACAGATAAAGCATTAGGATTTCTTTACAATGCTTATGATGAAGCAGACAACTGGGGGACAAAACGTATCATCCTGAAAGCCCTCTATGAATACAGTGCAATGGGAAGAAAAACATTCGATCAATTGGAGAGAAAAGCAGATTCCCACACAGCTATATTGTTTGCCCATACCAAGCATCCGTTAATCAACCAGTTAATTTAGAGAATATGAGAGATATAATATTTACATTCTTCAATTATTTCGTATTCTTTTATACGAGTATGCTGGCGATATTCTTCGTCACATTCGCCTTCCTCTCTTTCATTTCTCTGAAACGGAGAAAAGATTACTATGTGGAAAGCTATATGCGGAAAACGATTAAGGAATCTCCCTATACACCGGGTATTTCGGTAATTGCCCCTGCTTTCAATGAAGAAAAGACAATCATTGATAACGTGAACTCTATGCTCGCATTGGAATACCCGCTTTTCGAGGTGGTGATTGTAAATGACGGAAGCACGGACAGTACGTTGAAGAAGATGATTGAACATTACGAACTGATAGAAGTGCCCTATGCCTATATTGAGCGAATCAAAACCAAACCGTTCAGAAGACTCTTCAAATCTACCAGTCCGAAATACAGTCGACTCATCGTTGTAGACAAAGAGAATGGAGGAACCAAGGCGGATGCATCCAACGCAGGTATCAATGTTTCTTCATATCCTTATTTCATCTGTACGGACGTAGACTGTATCTTAGAGAAATATGCTCTTTACCGCTGTATATCGCCCATCATATCTTCCGATAAACAGGTAATCGCAGTCAGCGGAACGATGTTGATGGCAAACGGATGCGTAGTGAAAGACGGGCAGATAGTAGACGTGAGAACTCCGCGTACTCCGATTCCGCTTTTCCAGAACCTCGAATACATGCGTTCCTACCTGATTGGTAAGATGGGATGGTCCGCAATCAATGGTATGCCGAATGTTTCCGGTGGATTCGGTCTTTTCGATCGTTCGGTAG
>ERZ650305.1230-NODE-1230-length-10496-cov-4.109951_pt1 | contig 10496 bp, 10 predicted proteins | sample MGYA00376241_ERZ650305 | MGnify/ENA primary metagenome ERZ650305 (study PRJEB26733, sample SAMN07839276) | wastewater metagenome | biome: urban; feature: artificial channel; material: waste water | place: USA: North Carolina | collected 2016-02-25 ... | reverse complement strand
GTAAATGGGCGAAGCGCCGCTGAGGAGCTCAATCCGTACTGGTTCAACGCGGCCGATGTCACCAACTTCATCAGCAAGCGATTGGCCGGATGATCATCGACGACCAGTACGTTTAGCGGGCGTGTGCTCTGGGCGACTTCGGGTTCTTTTTCCGCCTGCTCAAGGCACGGCGTCAACGAAGGAAGTTTCAGGGTGATGTGTACCTGCGTCCCCACGTTCGGCTGACTGCTGAGTGCCAGTGTGCCGCCCATCATTTCGCACAGGCTGCGGCTGATCACCAACCCCAGCCCAGACCCGCTACGTGCCGACTGCTGGTTATTGCTGCCCTGGATAAACACACTGAACAACCGCTGCTGATCGGCGATGCTGATTCCGATGCCGGTCCATACGGTAAACGAGAAAATAGTTGATAGTTCATCTTTTGTCAGTGATTTGTGCTGTATGATAGCGGGAGATATTCCCATATCGGTGAGGAGGCTGAAAAAAGCGATGATTACGGTGGCAACGGCTACGATTCCGAAGTCGTCCGGAGATAGGAGGCGGGCCAGTATTCCTGCTATTACAAGAGAAATGACAATGCCGCTGTATTTGGCCAGTGCGGTATAGAACACTCCTGAAAAGAGTTGATTTTTAATGTTGCTAGCCATTGTCGACCGTTTTTTTATGGTTTATAAATAGGAATTTGAAAAGTAATGCCCCTATCGTTTTTGTCGATACATACTTTTTATATTTTTGCAGGCACAACCGTGCGAGTTTGATCCGCTCCGGTAATTTTAGTGAATGTGCTTGCCACATGGCAGCGTCAAGCATTTGAGATAAATATAAATCAATAATTTCTTTATTTTTATCTTCGGTAGTCTGTCTTCTAAAGCTAAGAATCTCTTCTGTGACGACAAGATATCCTTTTATGTTCCGCATTGCGAATTTACTCGTCATTGTAGAATCTTTTCTCATACGACGATGAAAAAAAGTTCGTTTAATGCAAGCTGCTTTCGTGCTTTGTAGATAAAGCAAGGTAGTAAACAGTTGGTCTTCGTGTACGATTTCGGGATAAAATGATAGATTATGTTTTTCTATCACGTTTCTATGAATAAAGTGCAGGCAAACGGAAGGAGTATATTCTTTATTCTGTAATTGAATTTCAAGTGCTTCCTGGCCGGTATAGATTTTGTCTTCTAATTTCTCTGTATGTTTGTAATTCAGTGTTGGAGCATTTTCAACGTTGTTTTCAAAGAAAACTAAAGCATCAAAAAATACAAAATCAAGTTTTTCTTCTTTGCATTTATGATAACACAATTCCAAAGCATCTTCTTCCAGCAGATCGTCGCTATCCATAAAATAGATATATTCTCCGTGTGCGTGTGAGATCCCTCTGTTACGCGCAATTGATTGTCCCTGATTCGCTTGTGTATATATTTGTATACGTTTGTCAGTGTCACCCAGTTTTTCTACTATACTTAAACTTTTGTCTGTTGATCCGTCATCTACAACTATTATTTCCAGTTCTTTCAAGCTTTGATACATCACGCTTTCTACTGCTTGACGAACATATTTTTCAGTGTTATAGACAGGAATGACGACACTGACTTTTATTTCATTATATTTCATGCATTTCGTATTCTGATAAATTATTGATACTGGCAGCAGCATTACAATCTGCTGTTCAAATCTCTATATACTTCGGCATATTGTTTGCCCACTTTATCTATACTCATGTTTTCTAGTGCATAGGTATAGTTCATTTCTCCTTTTCCCCAAGTAGATAACTGCCAGGCCATTTTCAGTGCCCGTATGATATCGGCTTTATGATTCGGATTGAAAGTCGGATTGCCTGTGTTTTTTAATAGTTCGCCTATATTGCCGGTATTTGGTCCTACGACTATCTTGTGGAAAAGAAAAGCAAGAGGAATATTTACGGAGTTTAGTGCATTTCTTTCTTGGATGAATATCACGTCAGAGGCAGACATATAATAAGGGAGGTCGCACTCGTCTATCGGTTCGTCGTTGGCTCCCGCTTGTAGTCTGAACATACGGTTTAACAACGGCATGAGGACATAGTAGCCAATTCGGGAAGCCCATCGTTTGAGGATATTTCTGCCATAGTTATTGCGCCTTGAAAAGGGGCATAAGCGAGGGGCTATCAGTAGTTTCCGTTCTTTGTCCCAGTCGCGGAACGCTCCGAGCAGCATACGTCTTTCTTCCCGGTTGCGGAATTTCCCGAAGGCGGTGACGACGAATGCTTCTTGTGGCAGGTTCAGATATTGGCGCGCGCGCTCTATGCTGATATCTTCTTTGTAGGTGTATTGGTAGATGTGGTACGGGATGATGACGTTCCTGCTGTCGGGATATTTTTGTATGAATTCTGTCTGGCTGTAATGTCCCATGTGCACTACGGTGTCACTCTCCGATTCGATTATGTCGTAGACCCGGCTGATGATATCATTTGCATAGTGGGGGTGAATGTTGTGCCGTGTGTATATGAAATGAGTTCCTCGCGAGCGGAAAAAATCAATGCGTTCTTTCAGGCGGCGGATGACGTCGGGGTCTTTGCATGTCCATCCCACCAGTTCTTCCGGCCATTGGAAATGGATGATGTCATAAGTCGTATCCGATTCCCAGAATTCTTTTTGGGAGTATCTTACATTGATTCCAGCCATTCTGATAGCATCGCATAAGATAGGAACAAATAGATTGTCGGTTTCTCCGTTTTCTCTGAAAACGATCAGTGCTTTTATTGATGGGCTGTCTGTTTCGCTATCACTCATTTTTTAAGTTTTAAAGACCTTTATTACATTGCAAATGTAATAAAACTTATGATAAGTTTCTCCTTTTCTGTGTTTTAATTGCAGTTTAAGTTGCTATTTGAGGAAATCTGAAACAGGTCTAATGTTTTTATAAGCCGTTTTTCTTCTTGGGTATAAGGAATGTGGTGACTTTCGATATATTGCTTGAGAAAGATGCAAGCATGTATGAAAATGTCTGTCTTCATATAGCTGGTGAAATTTGTGTAGCGGTGGTAGGAGGCTTCACTGATGTTGATATGAACGCAGAGGTCTCCTATGACTAGCTGTGACGTTTTCAGGAGCTCTTTTATCAGCATTATTCTGTTCTGGTAATGCTCGTTCACTATTTTATTTTCTTCTATTTCTTCCAAAGTTTGGTTGCGTTTTGTATCCATATTGTTTGGGGTTATTAATAATATTTGGCAAAGGTCTGATAAAAAATATATAATCTCCCTCTCATTTTTGCGATAGCTGGAATAAAATACATTTTGCACCTTTGCGCCCCGGAAGTATTAAATGTGGAATAATAAATGATAAATGAAAATGAAGAAAGATCAGTATTTCAATTTGGAGGTAAATTTGTTGAATGACGACAATATTGCCTGTATGATGTCAGAGATGAATGCCGCGGAAGCACTCGGAATTTACGTGATGTTGCTGTTGCATCTGCGCACTAAAGATGCTTATGAGGCGTCGTGCAAACCGGTTTTACTGAAGGCCATGGCCCGGCGGTATGATGTGGATGAAGTTGCGGTGGAGCGGGTACTTCGCGAATTCGATCTCTTCGAACTGGATGAGGAACGACAGATGTTTCGTTCTTCTTACTTGGATAGGGTGATGAAAAGCTTGGAAGAGAAGCGGAAAATGGACATCGAAAACGGTAAAAAAGGAGGGCGTCCGAAAAAGGTGGCAAAAAGTGCTGAAACGCCCGTCAGTAAAGGGAGAAAACCCACTGAAAACCAGAAGAGGAGAGAAGAGGAGAGTAAAGAAGAGGAGAGTAAAGGAAGTGTTTCTGTTGTAAACAATAATAGGAGTAATATAGAAACACCGTCTCTTGTGAGCCGTTTGGCGGATGAAGGCAATCATGGCCCGTTACAACCCGTGTTGCCTTGGGAAAAGTTGGTGGACCAACTTTCTACTTTCCAGTCATATATGGAATTGGCCGGGCAGCATTCCGGTTTGGGAAAGCTTTTTGTAGACCATCAAAAACTTATTTTGGAAATCTTCAAAAAACATATCCGCCTTTATGACAAAGGAGCGGGACTGCTTTTCCCGGAGGACGTGAAACGGTATTTTTCAAATTATATCGCGGCCGGTTCCGTTACTTGCCGCACGTTGAGGGAAACCTTGCTGAAAGAGCTTGAGAATACGGTCGACAAGGATGTAAACCGCTTTGAAAGCGTCGTCGACGGGCGGCGAACGTATCTGGGACATCTTATTCCGGTTGATGCGCCGCCACGTCCCGATGCATCGGCTGTGTGGGATGATGTGAAGAAAAGATGGGCGCATTAATCCGGCAGATGACTGGCTTCGTCCGGCAGGTTGCCGATGTTCGTCTGGTAGGTAACGGAAGTTCGTCCGGCAGGTGGCAGACACTCGTCCGGCAGGTAAGTCCTCTGCGTGTGAATGATTATTTTAAACTATTTTTTAATTAGAAAAAAGGAAAAAAATATGAGAAATTTTGCCAACTATGATGTCGACATCCACGGTAAATCGAGTGGAGTCCTCAAGACGATTTGTAAAAAATGTCTTCCTACCCGCAAGAATAAGCGCGACCGTTCGCTACGTGTCAACGTCGACACGGGCCACTGTCACTGTTATCATTGTGGCGCTGATTTTTATGTTCCCGATGATGTGGAAGAGCGCAAGAATGCCGAACGTGTGGCAGCCCGCAAGCGTCGTGCGGCAGCCATTCCGCAGCATTTTCAGCGTCCTGTGTTTGATGCCTCGAAAACCACGCTTTCCGAAGACACGGAGCGTTGGCTGGTGGAGACGCGTTGCATCCCGCAGTCCGTCATAGCTGCCCTACGCATCACCGAACAGGAAGAATTTATGCCGCAATCCGGCAAAAAGGAACGTTGCATCTGCTTCAACTATTTTGAAGGGGAACAACTGATAAACACCAAATTTCGCGCTCTCCCGAAACTTTTCAAAATGGTGCAGGGTGCCGAACTGATTCCCTACAACATCGACTCCATTGTGGGGCAGACCTCCTGCATCATCCACGAGGGGGAACTGGATGCTGCTTCTTCCATCGCCGCCGGATTCAAAAGCGCCATCTCCGTGCCGGCCGGAGCCAATTCGAACCTCTCCTGGCTCGACCGTTTTATGGAGACGCACTTCGAGGACCTGGAAGAAATCATCATTGCCGTTGATGCCGATTCTGCCGGAATCCGGTTGCGCAATGAACTCATCAACCGGCTGGGAGCTGAACGCTGCCGGGTGGTGACTTACGGTCCGGAGTGTAAAGATGCCAACGAGCATCTCTGCAAATATGGTATCGCCAGTCTCCGTATCGCCATCGAACAGGCAGCAGAAGTTCCGCTCGAAGGTATCTTCACCGCTGCCGACTTGCATGACGATCTGCGGGCTCTTTTCGACAACGGCTTCGGTCCCGGAGCGGAAACGGGATGGGAGGAGATGGATAAGATCTGCACGTATGAACGTGGGCGAAGTGTCTACGTCACCGGAGTTCCCGGTGCAGGAAAATCCGAGTGGGTGGACGAATTGGTGTTGCGTCTCTGCCTGCGGCATCAATGGAAAATCGGGTTCTTTAGCCCGGAAAATACCCCTATCGTCTATCATCTCCGCAAACTGATTGAGAAACTCACCGGACACCGTTTTCAAAACGGCTGTGGCATGACGGAGGGACTCCTTGCGAACTCGGAAGATTTTCTGACTGAAAACGTCTCTCATATCTCTCTGAAAGGTAATGTTTCTCCGGATCGTGTACTGGCCAAGGCTCATGAACTCGTTGTCCGCCGCGGCTGCCGCATTATTGTCTTCGACCCGCTCAACCGTTTCGACCACAACCCGCAACCGGGACAGACGGAAACGCAATATATTTCGAACCTGTTGAATAAATTTACAGAATTTGCCGTGCAACATAATTGTCTGCTCGTGGTTGTAGTCCATCCTCGTAAAATGAACCGTAATCCTGTCACGGGCATTACCCCTCGTGTGGAAATGTACGACATCAACGGCTCTGCCGATTTCTATAACAAAGCGGATTACGGTATCATTGTGGAACGTGACAAGGAGGTTGGTGTCACCCGTGTATATGTGGACAAGGTGAAATTCAAGCATCTTGGTGTCGGTGGAATGGCATCCTTTGTCTACGATCCCGTAAGCGGACGATACCTGCCCTGTGAAGAATCTCATGACCCTTCTCTCTCCGCTGACCAGCGTGTCCGAAATACAATGTTCGACAACTCCTGCTGGCTACCTGAAAAAGAGCTGTTTTAAAGTATTAGGTATTAAGTATCAAGTATTAAGTATTATGATGTTATCCATTGTTGCGATGCGTTTACCATACTTGATACCTAATACTTAATACTTCAATTAGGGTTCTTGGAGTACTTCGACGATGAGCCTTACTTGTGCGGGAGTGTAGTATCTGCTGCGTGGATTCATGCCGGTGGCCAGGAGCCGTTCTTTTAGTCCGGGTGCAGCTTCAATCCATTCGTTGAATCGGTCTACTGCGCTTTGTTGCAGGATATTGGGGAGGTACAACAAGGCAAGTTCGCCTTTCCCATAGGTGCGGTATTGGAATGTTTTTTCTTCTTCTTGTTCGGGGAGAATCTTGTTTTTTGTTTTCATTTATAGTTGTGCCTTTAGATTGTTATATTTGAAGTAAAGTTACTCATTTTTAGTGGAATAGGCAAATTTTGAGAGCGGATGTTCGGGCGTATTCATAAAAGAATTGATACTAATAGAATGCCGATTCTTGAAATTTATTGTATCTTTGTTTATGTTTCACGTTAAAAGCATAGAAAGAGGATGGAAGGAACATTCAGACGCTATCCGATAGGGATACAGAGTTTCGAGAGACTACGCAATGATAATTGTGTGTATATTGATAAGACAGAGTTGATTTATCGTTTGGTAAATACACATACGACTTATTTTCTTAGCCGTCCCCGACGCTTTGGAAAGAGTCTGTTAGTTTCCACTCTTGAAGCCTATTTCTCTGGTAAAAAAGACCTGTTCAAGGGGCTGATGATGGAACAGTTGGAGAAAGACTGGACGGTTTATCCCGTGTTGCATATTGATTTCAGTATCAGTAAGTATATGAATGCGGGGATGCTGCGCTCCGCTATCAACAATCGCTTGGTGGAATGGGAACGAATTTACGGATGTGACACGAGCGAAGACACTTTCAGTCTCCGTCTGAAAGGTATTATCAAACGTGCTTACGAGCAGAGCGGGCGTCAGGTTGTGTTACTTGTAGACGAATATGATTCTCCTATGTTGGATAGCAACAACAATGAGGAGTTGCAAGCTGAAATACGTGGCATCATGCGCGACTTTTTCAGTCCGTTGAAAGCGCAGGGAGAATATCTTCGTTTTCTTTTTCTGACCGGTATCAGTAAATTTAGTCAGATGAGCATCTTTAGTGAATTGAACAATCTTCAGAACATAAGTATGCAAGATGCTTATAGTGCCATTTGCGGTATAACGGAAAATGAATTGCGTACACAGTTGGAAGAAGATATAAGAAGGATGGCCGAGGCGAACGGTGAAACGTATGATGAAGCGTGTATACATTTGAAACAACAGTATGATGGGTATCATTTCAGTGAAAATAGTGAAGACATTTACAATCCGTTTAGTTTGTTTAATGCATTTGCTCAAAAGAAATATGCCAATTTCTGGTTCTCTACCGGCACTCCCACTTTCCTGATAGACATCTTGCAGCAAAGCGATTTCGATATTCGTCAACTGGATGGCGTTTCGGCGACTGCCGAGCAGTTTGATGCACCTACCAATGTCATTACAGACCCGCTTCCGGTACTTTACCAAAGCGGTTATCTCACTATCAAAGAGTATGACCGGGATTTTCAGATCTATACATTGGCTTATCCTAACAAAGAAGTTCGGAAAGGCTTTATCGAATCATTAATGCCGGCTTATGTGCATTTGCCTGCTCGCGAGAATACATTTTATGTAGTATCGTTTATCAAAGACTTACGGGTCGGCAATCTGGATCAATGTATGGAGCGGATCAAATCATTTTTCGCCTCTATCCCCAATGATATGAATAATAAGGAGGAGAAACACTATCAGACCATCTTCTACCTCCTGTTCCGGTTGATGGGGCAATATGTGGATGCAGAAGTAAAGAGCGCTGTTGGCAGGGCTGATGTTGTGATAAAGATGCAGGAGGCTATCTATGTATTCGAATTCAAAGTAGACGGTACTCCTGAAGAAGCGTTGGCACAGATCAATAGTAAGCAGTATGCGATTCCTTATCAGGCAGATCATCGGAAAGTTATCAAAGTGGGAGTTAATTTCGACAGTAGTACGCGAACTATTGGAGAATGGATCATTGAAAACTAGGGAATAATCTTACATATTCCTACATATTTCCACATATTTCGGTATAATTCGGTGTAATCCGTTTTAATCCGGCATAATCCGGTGTAGTCCGGTGCAATCCGGTAAGTCGTCAATGTGTTGTCGTATCTTTGTTTCATCAACAGAAAGGGAGAATGTACTTCTTTTCGTAGAAACAATTTTTAAATATGGCAACAGTTACAGTTGTGCGCTACAAGCGCAGAAAACGGCTCGGTGATGATAAATCACCGATGATGTATCTTCTCAAGCCCAAGGCTGGGGAGTCGAAAATCTATTCAATTGATTCACTGGCACAGGAAATCGAGTCTATCGGGTCGCTTTCGGTGGAAGACGTGTCGCATGTGATGAAATCCTTTGTCCGTGCGATGAAAAAAGTGCTTGTGGCAGGGAATAAGGTGAAAGTGGATGGACTGGGTATTTTTTATACCACGCTGACCTGTCCGGGTGTGGAACAGGAAAAGGATTGTACGGTGAAAAATATCACTCGCATCAATCTCCGTTTCAAAGTCGACAACTCATTGCGTCTTGCCAATGACAGCACGGCAACTACTCGTGGCGGGGATAATAACATGATGTTCGAATTGTATACGGAGAAGAAGTCCGCTGCCGGAGGAAACGGCGGTGACGGCTCCGATGATGATGGTAAAGGCGATGGGGGAGAACCCGGTGGTGGTAGCGGTGGAGGAGAAGCTCCGGATCCGGCAGCATAAACCGCTTTGATTGACTCTGTTCTCAATTTATTAATTTATCATCTCAATCTATTAAAATGTTAGATAAAATTATCGAAATCATCATGACGATTCTGCCTTTTCTGGGCAGTAGCCGCAAGAAGCGCCAGATGATGGCGCAAGAAGTGAAAGAGTTCAGTGAACTAGTGAAAGACCAGTATACTTTTCTGATGCAGCAGTTGGAGAAAGTGTTGAAGGATTATTTCGACCTTAGCTCGAAAGTGAAAGAGATGCACGCGGAGATTTTCTCGTTGAGAGGACAGTTGACGCAGGCTGCGGCTCTGCAGTGTAGTAGCAAGGAATGTGTGCAACGAGTACAGATGGTCACTGAAACGGAGGGATGAATTTATGCGAACCATCAACTTGATTGTGATCCACTGTTCCGCCACAAGGGCGGACAGGGATTTTACGGAAGATGATTTGGAAGTGTGCCACCGTCGGCGTGGTTTCAACGGGACGGGTTATCATTTTTATATCCGTAAAAATGGAGATATAAAGACCACCCGTGAGATTGAACGAATCGGTGCGCACGCAAAAGGACACAACCAGAACAGTATTGGCATTTGTTATGAGGGCGGACTTGACTGCCACGGTCATCCCGCCGATACACGTACCGAATGGCAGATTCATTCGATGCGGGTGCTGATCCTTGCACTCCTGCGCGACTATCCCGGTTGCCGGGTGTGCGGACATCGGGATCTAAGTCCGGACCTGAACGGAAACGGAGAGATCGAACCCGAAGAGTGGATTAAAGCGTGTCCGTGCTTCGAAGTGAAAGAATTCTGCTCAAAAATGTAATGTACTCTATAGAAAGACTTGTGACCGAGTACATAAATACTTGTCACAAGTCTTTTCTCGTTTTATCATTTCTTAGGTTATTTTCCGGTGAGTTTTACTTAGACACGGGGCAGATGTTTGATAAAGAAAGTTCCTTATATATACTCAATAACGATTCTGCTGTGTTTCTCCACGAAAACATCTGGCTGCGCTTAAGCCCGTATTCCACTTGTTGCTGGTAGAATGTCCCGTCATTTTCTAGTTTCAAGATTTTTGCTGTGATATCTTCGGGACTGAATGGATCAACCAATAAAGCCCCATCACCTGCAATTTCGGGCATTGCTGAAGTATTTCCTGCAATGATTGGTGTTCCGCAAGCCATCGCTTCCAGCATCGGGATACCGAAACTTTCGCGAAGTGAGGGATATAGAAATGCGAATGCACCACTGTAGAGCGCTGCAAGGTCGGTATTCTCAATGTAGCCGGGGAAGCTGAGATAACTTTTGATATCCATCATCTTTTCTTCTTCCAATATCCGGTCAATGGCATCTTCTTTAAGGTCGGCAATCAGTAATGGTAACTTCTTTGCCGATTTTTTCAAATATCCGCTGTACGCTTTCAGTACTCTCGG
>ERZ650305.1229-NODE-1229-length-10497-cov-5.213465_pt1 | contig 10497 bp, 3 predicted proteins | sample MGYA00376241_ERZ650305 | MGnify/ENA primary metagenome ERZ650305 (study PRJEB26733, sample SAMN07839276) | wastewater metagenome | biome: urban; feature: artificial channel; material: waste water | place: USA: North Carolina | collected 2016-02-25 ... | reverse complement strand
AATGAGGTAAACTCATACAATTATAATTCAAAAAAACTTCCGTAAACATTCTCAAGTATACTTATCACTATGAGAAAAAATACTCATAGGTATGAGAAGAAATACTCATTATAATGAGAACTTTTTCTCATTGCAGTGAGAATATACCCTTGTCAGAATAGGCTGAAACAGTTCATTACTGTACCGGAAACGAGCTAATTCTAATTCAAAACCGAACATGAATGCTTGTCTACTTCCCACTATATTTACTTGGCTGCATCCCGAATTGTTTCTTGAACAATGAACTGAAATACTTCGTGTTGACAAATCCGGTTTCGGCGGCGACATCGGTTACGCTTTTACCTTCTTTCAGCAGTTCGGCAGCTTTTTGTAGCCGGATGATACGGATAAACTCTTGCGGCCCTTTTCCCGTCAGTGATTTAAGGCGACTGTAGAATAGTGTCCGGCTCATTGCCATTTCATGGCACAAGAGATTGATGTTGAAATCGGGTTCATCCAAATGTTCAAGAACAAACCGGGTAGCTTGCATGATAAACCGGCGGTCGCCCTCGGCCATTGTTTCGCTTGCTGTCGTTACGTTTTTGTTGTCGATACTTTCATTGTTTTCATTGCTTTCATTGTCGTCACGTTTGCCGCCCGCCTCTACTTGAGCGATGGCTTGCCGCATGAAAAACTGCCGTTGCCTGTTTCGATTGTCAATCAATCCTTGTACTTTCAATTTCAGTATCTCTGTACTGAATGGTTTGGGGATATAATCATCCGCGCCTTTCTTCAATCCTTCCACTATTGCTTCGTGGTTAGCCTTTGCCGTCAGCAGAACGACGGGAATACCTGATGTGTCAGGATTTTCCTTGACCATTCTGCAAAGCTCGTCACCCCGTATGCCGGGCATCATGACGTCGGAGAGGATGATGTCCGGATATTCATTGGCGAGACAGGCGATAGCTTCGTGTCCGTCGGCAACATCAATCACCCGATAGAGGTGTTCAAAGGTCTGGCGGAGGTAGTGACGGAGAGTTTCGTGGTCTTCTACAATGAGCAATGTATTCCGGTCGTCCGGATCTTTTATTTTATCCGTTTCGTGGCTGTTATTATCCGATGTGCCGGCAAGGTGTTCGAGGGATGATTCGTGCGACACGGGTTCGGCTACGGTGGTGGTTCGCGGCAATGTTACGATGAAAGTAGTTCCCTTGCCCTCCTCGGAACAGAAAGTGATTTTTCCATGCAGCATCTTTACAATGCGCTGCACCTGCAACAGTCCGAATCCGGTTCCTTCTTCCTGTGACTGCCGGGCATTTTCGGCTCTGTAAATATCGGAGAAGATGTGCTTCTTCGCTTTCTTCGGTATGCCTATTCCGTTATCTTTCAACGAAAGGATGGCTTTGCGTTTCGTGGCTTTCAAATCCAGACTGATTTCTCCCTGGGGCATGGTGTATTTGCAGGCATTGGAAAGAAGATTGTCGAGTAACATCTCTATCAGGTGTTTGTCGGCCGAAACGAAAACGGATTCGTCGGGTTGGGTCAGATTCAGTGTCAACTGCTTCTTCTCGCAAAAAGACCGGAAGACGGAGACTTCTTTCAGCAAAACTTCATTCAGACAAAGCGGAACCGATGAAGAGGATGGCTTGTGGGCGTCTACCTTTTCAAATTCGAGCAACTGTGTGATGAGCGAATGGAGTTTCCGGGTACTTTCATGGGCCAGATTCAGGTAATAACGGGCTTTGTCCGAGAGATCCTGTTCCCGGTTCAAATCCTCCAGCGGCGCCATGATAAGCGTTACCGGCGTGCGAATGTCGTGCGCCGTGTCGATGAAGAAACGTATTTTGTCTTCGTCGTATTTCTTTTGGAGCTGGTTGCTCTTATAGCGCAGGATGAAATAGAAAACGAAGCCTATTATAAATAGGTAAATAGTCCAAGCCCACCACGAGTTCCACCATGGCTGGCTCACTTTCACTTCTAAGGTGCTTTCGGAGATAGTCTTTCCGTCGCTGCGCCGCAGGCTGCGCACCTTAAAAAGATAAGTGCCCGGCGATACCTTGGTGTAGGATGCCTTGCCCTCGGCAGACGGTTTGCTCCAGTCATTGTCATACCCCTCTAAAATATGCTGATAGACAATATCGCGCTGGAAACGATAGTTGATAGATTCAAAAGAAACGGTAAACGAGTTGTATTTATAGCCGAGCCGTACCGCACGGTCGGCAAGCATATCATGGATGGCGGGTCTCAACGATTCTTCTTCCTGGACGTTTTGATAATCAACCGTCAGCCCTGTGAAACGCAGGAGCGTCCAGTAGTCTACGGTTGAGATGTCGAGTGGCATGATAAAGACAGCGCCATCCGTGCTGCCATACACAAACTCGCCGTTCATCAACCGGGCAAATGAGGATTTGTTATATTCCTTGTCTATATTGCCCGCATAGTTGAGGTTCGACACGCGCAGGCTGTCTATCAAGGCAATTCCTTTTCCGGTGCTGACCCACAAGCGTTTCTTGTCGTCTCGCTGCAAACTATATATATCGTTGGACGGCAATCCCTCTTGAACAGTGAAAGTCTTTACCGTCCGGTTTTTCATGTCATATAGATTCAATCCTCCCCCTTCGGTTCCCAGCCACACGGTTCCGTCGTCATTGAACAGCATAGAGATGATATAAGCACTGACATTCTGATTGTGAAATTCCTGGGAATTGGCATAGTGCTGTATATTCCCTGTATGTTTGTCCACCAGGAAGAAACCATTGACGGTAGCCACCGCTACCCGGTTTCGGTCGATAGGTTCAATGGATTGTACCCAATTCACGTCGAAAGACCGTCTGCTGCCTTTTTCTTTTTCAAACATGATCAGGCATCCGTCCAGACCTCCTATCCATAAGTCTCCCTCCATGTCTTGTCTGACGGAGAAAATATAATTGGTGGTCAATTGCCCTTGTTGCTTGGTGAGATGGCGTAACACGCGTCCGTTGTTATCCAGTAGATACACTCCGTCTCCGTACGTTCCTACCCATACGTTCCCATTTCCGGATGTGCAAAGAGAAATGGTTACGATTTCTTTCAGCACGTGTTTCCAAGTGCCTGACAGGGTGTTTCGGATGCTGATTCCATCATCGGTAGCGAACCATTGGTTGCCATCCGGATTTTCTTCGATATCATTCACGTTGTTGCTGATGAGAGAATGGGTATTTCCCTTTTCGTGTGCTAATATCGAAATGGGATGTTTCAGCAGGATAGCCACGGATACGCCTCCCGTATAACTACCTATCCAGATGTTGCCCTGATCGTCTCTGGTTACGGCATATACGCCGTTTCCGCGCAGGTAAGTATCTGTGTCATCTTTGGTATTCATCAGTAAACGGGCTTTCTTGGTGTCCTTGTCTATCGCATACACACCGCCACCGTCTACGCCTATGAGTATGGTATGTACATCATAGTCTGTAATTGCCCGTATCGGATGAAGGAACGTGCTCCCTTGTCCCTCCAGCGCAAGCACTTTGGAAGTGTCGAGGTTCATCACAGACAAACCGCTGCCAAATGTGCCTATCCAGAGTTCTTTTTTCGGTTTGTCGCAGAACAATGTTTGTACATTCCACCCTTCCAGCAGCTGGCGTTTCTTATCCGGCAGGGCGTGTGACAGTTGCCAGACTCCGTTAGAAGTACCCACAAAAAGCGACTCGCCGGCAAATGCGATGTCGTTGACATATTGTCCTTTCAACACGGCAACTATACGATGGTCCGCTTCTTGCTTGTATAGTCCTTTATCCGCCCCCATCCACCAGGTTCCGTCACTATCCAAACAGAGTTTGTTCAAGATGACTTCTTCCTGAATCAATTGTCCCAGGTGGAGGACTTGCTCAAAATGATCCAGGATGGTGGAATATCGGTAGATTCGTCCGGTGTGGTCGTAGGCAAACAGTCCTTGTTGTGCGTCGTACAATAAGTAAAGCCTGCGTCCGGCAAGATCGCCATAATAGAAACTGCCCGGCAAATCATAGTTCTTTACCGTATGACCGTTGTATCTGTCTATTCCGGTTTTTGTAGCAATCCACATAGCACCGTCTCCATCCTCGACAATCGAAAAAACGCGTTGGCTACTAAGGCCTTCTGCATAGCCTACATGCCTGACATCGAACATCCGGTTGGTCAGTTCGGCTTTGACAGCTATGCTTATCATTAGTAGTAAGGTGATAACAAGATTAAAACGAACCATATTCTTTTAATTGTTGACATTACAAAGATAAAGTTTCTTTAGAAAATCCCAACAGAATAGGGGTGTGAAATTAGAAGGAATATTCAGTAAATCTTCCTATGTAAAGTCAATTAGAAAATCAACAAGATTAATATTTCCGGGAATGGCAAGTTTCTTTCTTATTCGATAGCGGGCTGTTTCTACCCCACGAATAGTAAGATTGGTGAACTGCGCAATATCTTTGGTCGATAGATTTAGCCGTAACAGTGCACAAAATCTCAACTCACTGGCTGTGAGACTGGGATATTGTTTACGCAGGTTACGGAAGAAATTCTTATGGATCATATCAAAATTCTTGTGGTAAATATCCCAGAATTCCTCCTCATTCAGGTTTCCGTTAATCTGTTTTAGTATGGTGTCTATATCATGTTGATTGATAATTCCCTTATGTTCTTGTTCAGACATAACCTCTTTCAAGCTTTCAACCGCTTTACGTTGGACTACGGCATCGAGAGCCAGGCTGGCTAATTCCTTACTTTTGACCTGTAATTCTGCTTCAAGTAATTGCTCGCGTTGTTGCGCAATGATATGTTCCTGCTCCAACATCTTGAAGTCCTGTTTCATTTTCTCTTTTTCAAACTCCCTATTACGTTTTCTTAGCATTTTGGCAGCATGCCAGCGAGAGTAGAAGTATACTATTACACTCGCAAGAAGCACATATATTATCCAAGCATATATGGACAGATAAAATGGGCGTGGTTTATTGAAATAATATTCTACGGAACTAAGTACCTGACCATCGACATTTTTCACTGAAGCCGTAAAATGATAATCTCCATACCCTAAGCTACCAAATGTGACTACCGGATCGGCTGATTCTGACATCAGATCCAAGCTACTTCCCGTGAGGTGATAACAAAAACGGAGAGGTTCGCAGTTAAAATTAGGATAAGACAAATGGAAAGTTATATCCCCCCATATTTTCTTGTTGTCTTTCTTTTCGGCAGATACAGGCATTAGATGCAATTGATAATCCTGCGACAAAGAAGTAGCTTTTCTAATGAGTAAAGAATTCCTTTGCAGCAAAGTGTCTTTTTTCAGATTCATATCCAAACGCCCTATACCATTGTTGAGACAGAAATAAGTAATGTTATTGTTTACATATACATTATTATTGTTTTCATTGCATTCAAGTCCGAAAAAAGAGGAAGGGATGAAGCGTTCCATCCTGAAATTGTCATTATCATATCTTATCAGGGTGTATCCACGATAGTCGGTAAGCCAATAGAGGTTATCATCTACCGGTATAGCCATATTAATCCCATTTTTGAGAATGGAGTTAAGTTGTACGAAAGGTATGATACGTTGGTTAATATCATCATAAGTATACGTTCTTTTGCTGTCCGACAATACCACTCTTCCACGTATCTTCATAACATGCATTAGGCTTGCATTATTCTCTTCGTCTGACAATGATTTGATATACGTGCACTTTTCCACCTTTTTTAAATCCCTTGAAAGCTCTATCCTGTAGATACCGAGACTCATATGTGCAGCCCATATATTTCCACTATGATCGACCTCGAACTGGCGTACCGGATTCCAGAAGCCATCAATGGAATGAGAAAAACTCCATTTACCATTATATTTACGATAGACTCGGAGGTTATAATAAGACGACTCAATGAGAACTTCCTGCCCATTAATTATACATTTGCGCAGACACGTGCTACTAGTTTCTGTTTCAGGGATGTTACTGGCTACAGTTCCCGTTATAATTTTAGTTCCGAAATTGTTTCCCAGCAGAATTTGTGAATCAAATGTACTGATATGCCAGTTCTGTCCTTCGGTACCCTGGATAGGAACAATTGTTTGGTCGGCAAAAGAGTACAACCAGGCAGACTGGTTAGTAGCAATATATAGACTATTATTAAATGCATTGACCCCATATACCATTCCGAATGACTGTGAATTGCGGTCAGGTATCAGAATGGAATAGGGAGAACCGGTATGGATTAATGCAATGCCGATATCAAGTGCCGCCCATACATTATTATCCCGATCACAGAAAAGCCGTAATACAGAATTGTTATATAAACGATTTTCCATATCATAATGCCACTTCTCTTTTCCTTCTTTGTCAACGGCATAAATACCATTGCGGATCGTTCCGAGTACGATTGTCGAATCTGATGGAATCATTACGGCACGATTCATCTGCTGACTTTTTAATTCCTGATCGATAGCGGTAGGGTGGGGAGAAAGTGTCTTTCCGTCATAGTCAAAAAGTCCGTTCCACTCGGTACATAGAATCATTTTTCCTCCTGCGGTGGGAATGACTGCAACCACAGAGTCATCTTTTAATGCTTTACGTTTAATCAATAGTTTATATTCATCATTTTCCAGAAGATAAAAATCACCGTTGACCATCTGTACATAGATTTGTCCATGCGCTTTATGAAAATACAATGGCAAATGTTGAGAGTTATAGTGTGCGGTTACTTTCTTTCCGTCATATTTAAACCAAGAACTGAATGATTGGAAATAAATGCATTCACCTATTTTGAGTATATTCCATATTTCATCATTGTGTGTTTCGATATTCTTGAGTTGGCTCCATAAGGAAGTGTATTCAAGTATACCAAGAGAGTTGCGGCTGAAATAGCCGAAATCCTCGTATGTTCCCACATAAATACGGTCACCATCAATGAGTATGGATCGCACAAGCTGATTACCGGGCATTTGATATTTACTCCACGTATAGCCATCGAAACATAATAGTCCTGTATTATTTCCAATGTACATCTCTCCGTTCTTTCCTTGAGCTAAAGCCCAGTTTTGTAATCCCGCTTGGTAGTCTTTGGCTGTATAGTTGGTCACAATGGGCATAAATGTAGATGCATGACTTATTACTGGGGATAAACATCCTCCTATGAAAATAAATAATAAATAGATAAAATCAGTGCGTCTCATAGAATACTCTCTCTATTATGGTGATGAAAAATAATTTCAAATATAATACCAAATAATTAAAAAATCCCAAATCAGCGAAAAAACATGCCAAAATAAGTGTCTACAAGCGATAAACGTACTAAAAACGTAGTGTTGTACAGCATAAAAGTAGTAGCGTAGTATGCGTTATTTTGCAAGAATTTTAAAAACTCCATTCCTTTGTTGCATCGATTTTTTAGCAACCTTATTATCAACTAATACGTAAAAAAATGAAGAGAAAGATTACTTTTCTTGTAGTTGCAGTGTTGTGTTTACAGACACTGCTTGCTCAAAACAAAACAATCAGAGGTACTATTGTTGATTCCTTTAGTGAACCGATCATTGGTGCGTCTGCTCATGTAAAAGGTACCTACACTGGTACTATCTCGGACCTTAATGGTAACTATACTTTGGAAAACGTTCCCGAAGATGCTATTATTACCTTCTCTTATATAGGAATGATACCTCAAGAAATTGCTGTAAAAGGGAAGAATGTAATCAATGTTCAATTAAAAGATGATGTTCAGAAGCTGGAAGAAGTGGTCGTGATCGGTTACGGTTCAGCCAAAGCCAAGGACTTGACTTCTCCTATTACGGTAGTCAAGGGGGAAGCGTTACTTTCTACTCCCGCCTCTTCACCTATGGCTGCTATGCAAGGGAAAGTGGCCGGAGTAAACGTAACCAATAGCGGTACTCCGGGAGAAGGGCCGAAGGTAGCTATTCGTGGTAAAGGGTCATTTTCCAACAGTTCGCCTCTTTATGTTGTAGACGGTATGTTCTATGATGACATCAATTTCCTCAATAGTAATGACATTCAGGATATGTCCGTGTTGAAGGATGCTTCGGCTGCTGCCATTTATGGTGTGCGTGCCGCTAATGGTGTTGTTATTATCACTACCAAAAAAGGCCAACGTAATCAGAAAGCTAAAATTACCTATAACGGATATATAGGTGTACAGAAAGCTACAAACGTTTTAGAAATGGCTAACTCTCAAGAGTATTCTACTATGCTTCTCGAAGCTAATTATGATGCATATGTATCTACCATGAAGGCTTCTATTGATAAATTCGGCGGTGACTATTCCGATCCGGATTTTCATAACTGGAAATTCGATTCAGACACAGACTGGTATAAGGAGTTACTGCGGAGTGCGCTTATCACTAACCACAGTTTGGGAATTAGTGGTGGAACAGAGAAAAGCACTTATTCCGTAGGTATGAGTTATTTGTATCAGGATGGTGTAATGGATGTAGAGAATAACTATAAACGTCTCAATTTCCGTGCAGCACTCGATTATGAAGCAACCAACTGGCTGAAGGTAGGTTTTAATGGTGTATTTAGTAACTCTACCCAAGTCTTGCCGCAAAATAAAGCTTGGCAGCAGGCATTTAATGCTCCGGGCATTTATCCGGTTTATGATCCGGCAAATGACAATACTTTCCCCGACAAGTATGCATCACCTGATGCAGTTGGTTTCACTGCTAACTTCTACAATCCTGTGGCAACAGCCAACTATTATGATTCACAAAATGAGAACTATCAGGTATTGACTAACTTCTATGCACAGTTCCAACTCTTGCCGGAGAAGTTAAATTTCAGAACGAGTTATAGTTATGATTATTCAGCCATTCGTGGTCGTGAATATATAGCTCCCTACTATGTAAGTAGCTGGCAACAACAGGCCGTTTCAGAATTGACAAAGAAAGATACGAACTATTACAATTACATTTGGGATAATATATTGACTTATAATAATCAGTGGGGAAAACATAACTTTGGAGCCATGTTGGGTTACTCTATGCGGCAACAACAGTACAGATATATGTGGGGAAAAGCTAATAATGTACCGGAAGGAAAAGACGAATGGCTTTATTTGAGTCAGGGAAATGCTGAAGGTGTAACTCTTGGAGATGATGGTTACTGCTATCGCGGTCAGTCTTATTTCACCCGTTTAAGTTATGACTATGCAGGGAAATATCTGTTGACATTCACTATGCGTGCGGACGGTTCTTCCAAATATCAGGAACATTGGGGATATTTCCCATCCGTTGGTGCTGCATGGGTTATCAGTGAAGAAGATTTTATGAAAGATCAAAAGTTCTTCGATTACCTGAAACTGCGTGCCAGCTGGGGACGTTTGGGTAATGACCACGTAGCTGCAAGTGACGGTTTTGCTTCAATTACCACAGGTAATTCTGCATCCGGTGTATTTGGAAACTCTACTTTCCCAGGCTATCAAAATACAACTTATTTCAGTTATTTGAAGTGGGAGCTGGTAGATGAAACAAACGTCGGTTTGAACTTCTCTACTTTTAAGAATCGTTTGAATGTAGATTTGGACTATTTCTATCGCCTGACAAAAAGAGCTGTTATATCTCCGCGTTTACCGTTCAGCAATGACGTACTTGCCGGAAACTATGGTAAGATTCTGAATTCGGGTTTTGATTTATCACTTAACTGGAATGATAATATCGGAAGAGGCTTCAAATATAATTTAGGAGTGAACCTTTCATATTTGAAGAATAAGGTAAAAGACCTTGGAGGATTGAGCTCTATCAAGGGAGGAAAGACCATTAATATGGTAGGCAAAGAAATGAATTCATACTATGGATATAAGGTTGTAGGAGTTTATCAGACTTTGGAAGAATGTGCGGAAGATCCGATTGCTGTAGCCAACAAGCTTGTACCGGGTGACTTCAAGTATGAAGATGTAAACGGTGATGGTAAGTTGGATGAAAAGGATTATGTTTATTTGGGTTCGGATGACCCGAAAATTTCCTATTCGTTCAATGTCGGAATAGAATGGAATAATTTTGATTTGTCTGCTGTATTCCAAGGTACGGCCAAACGAACCATTTTCCGTGACGAAAGTAATGATAATTATCGTATACCGATGCGAGCCGCTCACTTGAATTCAACGACACAATCTGTGGGAAATGTGTGGAGTCCTGATAATAGAGACGGACGCTATCCGACATATACTAATATTAGTACGATTAATAATTATAATTATCAGTGTTCTTCTTGGTCTGTAGAGAATGGAGCCTATCTCCGTTTAAAGAATCTGACTTTGGGATATACGTTACCTGCTTCATGGTTGGCCAAAACAAATGCGATCAGTAAACTACGGATATACTTTACAGGAGCTGATTTATGGGAACATAGTAAGTTAAGAGACGGCTGGGATCCGGAAGCTTCACGTAAAACTAAAGATTTAGGACGTTATCCTTTTAACAGAACTTTCACGGTAGGTGTTAATGCAACTTTTTAAATAGAATAGTATGAAACGATCAAAAATAACAATTCTCCTTGCCATAGTGTTAGG
>ERZ650305.1216-NODE-1216-length-10544-cov-3.856707_pt1 | contig 10544 bp, 8 predicted proteins | sample MGYA00376241_ERZ650305 | MGnify/ENA primary metagenome ERZ650305 (study PRJEB26733, sample SAMN07839276) | wastewater metagenome | biome: urban; feature: artificial channel; material: waste water | place: USA: North Carolina | collected 2016-02-25 ... | reverse complement strand
GAAATACTTTTAAATGGGTTAGGAGTGACGCCAGACCTTCACTACAAACTTATGAGTGAACTTAATGAAGGAACAAAGGTAAAAGTTTTACTTGCACAAACACTTTTTGGAAATCCTGATATTCTTTTACTGGATGAGCCTACAAATGGTCTTGATTTAAAAGCGGTAAAATGGCTAGAAGATTTCTTAATGGATTTTGATGCTACGGTAATAGTTGTTTCACATGATAGACATTTCTTAAATAAAGTTTGTACACATATAGCTGATATTGATTATGGAAAAGTAAATATGTATGTTGGAAACTATGATTTCTGGTATGAATCTAATCAATTAATGCTTACTTTAGTTAATAATAAAAATAAAAAATTAGAGCAAAAAAGAGCAGAACTTCAAGAGTTTATTGCGAAATTCTCTGCTAATGCTTCTAAATCAAAACAAGCAACTTCTAGAAAAAAACAATTAGAAAAATTAAAACTTGAAGATATGCAAGTTTCAAATAGAAAATATCCGTTTATTGAGTTTAAACCTGATAGAGATGCAGGAAACAACATGCTTAAGGTAGAAGGATTAACAAAAACTGTAAATGGTGTTAAAGTTTTAGATAATTTATCATTTACTGTTAATACTGGAGATAAAATTATTTTATTAGGAAGAGACGATATTACAAAAACAACTCTTTTACAAATCCTTGCAGGAGAATTAGAGCCAGATGAAGGTTCATATACTTGGGGAGTTACAACTGCACAAAGTTATTTCCCTAAAGATAATTCTGCTTACTTTAGTGATCCTACTCTTGATTTAGTAGAATGGTTAAGACCATACTCTGATGACCCTCATGAATCTTATGTAAGAGGATTCTTAGGAAGAATGCTATTTTCAGGAGAAGAAGCTACTAAAAAATGTACAGTTCTTTCTGGAGGAGAAAAAGTTAGATGTATGTTATCAAAATTAATGATGAATAAAGGAAATGTTTTATTATTAGACAATCCTACAGACCATTTGGATTTAGAGTCTATTACTTCTTTAAATAAGGCTTTAATTAAATTTAATGGAACAGTAATTTTTACAGCTCATGACCATGAGTTTATACAAACAATTTCAAACAGAATTATCGAACTTACTCCTAGTGGAATTATTGATAAACAAATGGAATTTGATGAATACATTGAAAGTGAAGATGTTCAATCAAGACTTGCAGCTATGTATGATGAAGCAAAATAATATAAAATAATTTTTTTAGGACTGGCAAATTGTCAGTTCTTTTTTTATGAAGTAAAATACTATATATAGTTTCCCAAAAATAAAATAAATTTAAAAAACATTTATTGCTCTGAATATCTACATAATGTTGCAAAAACAAAAGTAATGTAGGAACCTTTTCATAAAATAATTGTTTTTTATGAAAAAACTTGTTGACAAAAAAATAAAAACGGGCTATTATCATAGCATAAGAAATATGAAAAGCTTACCACAAATGAAATTTAGGAGGGTTATTGATGAATTACAAAAAAATAGCAGAAGAAGTTGTAATGTTTGTCGGGGGAAAAGATAATGTTAGTAGTGTTGCCCATTGTGCAACAAGACTAAGATTTGTACTAAACAATGAAACTTTAGCAAGTAAAGAAAAGTTAGAAGGGATGGAAGTTGTTAAAGGAGCTTTCTCATCAAGTGGACAATATCAAATAATATTAGGGCAAGGAATAGTAAATAAGGTTTATGCTGAAATAGTTGGAGAAGGAGATATAAAAGCATCTACTACATCAGAGGCAAAGGTAGAAGCTATGAAAAATCTAAATGCTGTCCAAAAACTTGCTAGAACACTTTCAAATATATTTGTTCCAATTATACCTGCAATCGTAGCATCTGGTTTATTAATGGGATTACTTGGAATGGGTTCAAGATTTGGTTGGTTCAATGCTGATAGCGATATGTTTGCATTATTAGATATGTTTTCAAATGCAGCCTTTGTATTCTTACCAGTTATCGTAGCATTTTCAGCAGCAAAAGAGTTTGGAGCAAATCCTTATTTAGCAGCTGCTCTTGGAGGAATATTAATTCATCCAGCATTACAAAATGCATGGACAGTTGGGGGAGGAATTACAGGATTCTATCACTTAGGGCCACTAACTGTTGCAAAATTAGGATATCAAGGAACTGTTTTACCTATATTAATAGCAATTTGGGCAATGTCACATATTGAAAAAAATATTAGAAAAATTGTTCCTAATGTTTTAGACATAATTGTAACACCATTTTTAACAATATTAATTACAGGATTTGTTGCTTTATTTATAATTGGTCCATTAGGTAGAGGATTGGGAAATGGAATTTCATCACTGTTAGGTGCAGTTTTAGGTGGAGCTGGAGCAATTGCAGGACTTGGATTTGGAGGACTTTATTCAACAATTGTAATTACAGGAGTTCATCACTCATTCCATGCTTTTGAAGCTGAAATGATTAAAAACTTAGGTGGAAACTTCTTATTACCAATTTGGGCTATGTCAAATGTTGCGCAAGGTGGAGCAGCTTTTGGAGCATTCTTCAAAACTAAAAATGAAAAAATAAAAGCAATTGCAATACCAGCTGGAGTTTCATGCTTATTAGGAATTACTGAAGCTGCAATATTTGGGGTAAATTTAAGATTAGGAAAACCATTTATAGCTGCTGCAATTGGTGGAGCATTAGGTGGAGCATATGTTGTGTTAACTAAAGTGTTTATGACAGGAGTAGGAGTAACAGGAATACCTGGAATAGCAATAGTTGCTAATGGTCATTTACTAAACTACTTAATTGGAATGTTAATTGCCTTTGGTGGAGCATTTGTAGGTACTTGGATACTTGGAGTAAAAGAAGCATAATAATAATTATAGAAATGAGCCTTTGGCTCATTTCTAATGCTATATAAAGACTTATTTAGGGAGAATAAAAAAGACAAGGGGTTTATATGAAAAAAGATGAAATTTTAAAAGCTTTACTTAAAAATGAGAAATATAGATTAAACTATCATTTAATGCCTGCCAAGGGGCTTTTGAATGACCCTAATGGTTTGGTAGAAAAAAATGGAATATATTACGTTTTTTATCAATGGAATGACAAGGAATGTGCTCATGGAGCAAAAAAATGGGGCTTATATGTAAGCAAAGATTTGATTAATTGGGAAATCAAAGAAATAGCTTTAAGTCCAGAAGAGTGGTACGAGACTCATGGGTGCTATTCAGGTTCTGGGATAGTGGTAGAAGACAGAATAAATCTCATTTATACAGGAAATGTCAAAAATGAAAAAGATGAAAGAGAAAGTTATCAATGCCTTGCTGTAGAAAAATCTGATGGAACATTTGAAAAAATGGGGCCAATTATAAGTGAAATACCAAAAGGGTATACAGAGCATTTTAGAGATCCAAAAGTTTGGCAAGAAAAAGATGATTATTATATGGTTATTGGTGCTCAAAATGAAAATCTTTTTGGAGAAGTATTATTATATACTTCTAAGGAATTGAAAAATTGGAAATTAGTAGGAAGTATTTATAATAAAAATGACATGGGTTATATGATTGAATGTCCTGATTTGTTTAGGTTGGGTAAAAAAACTATTCTTTCTTATTCACCACAAGGTCTTGAACCTCAAGGAGATTTATATAATAATATCTTCCAAAGTGGATATGTAAAGGGAACTGTTGATTATTCTACAGGAAACTTCAACTGGGGGAATTTTGTAGAATTTGATAGAGGATTTGATTTTTATGCACCTCAAACTTTTTTAGATAACAAAGGACGTAGAATAATGTATGCGTGGATGGGAATTGAAGAAAAAGAGCATCCAACAATAATGGAAGAAAATTGGGTACATGCATTAACAATGCCTAGAGAGTTAAAATTAGTAAATAATAAAATTATTCAAAAACCTCTAGAAGAAATGAAAGTTTTAAGAGAAAATGAAGTGAGTTTTGAAAATTTATTATTAGAAAATAAACTTGTATTAGATGGCATTAATGGAGATTCTTATGAATTGATTGTAGAATTTGAGAATTCTGGAAGTAATTGTTTTGGTATTAATTTGAGAAAATCAGAAAATGAAGAATTAACAATAAAATTCGAAGGTAAAAAACTCATACTTGATAGAAATGGCACTCCTTTTTTAAATGGAAGTAGAGCATGTAAAATAGAGGGAAATACTCATAAACTTCATATATTTATGGATAAATCTTCAGTAGAAATATTCTATAATGACGGGGTAGAAGTGTTTACTAGTAGAGTATTTTCTAGTGAAAATGCTAAAGAAATAGAATTTTTTAGCGATAATTCAAAAGTATTACTTAAAAAAATAGAGTTTTATAAACTAGGGAATTTTATTTACTCAATATAAATTTAGACAGAAATTTCTTTATAGAAGTTTCTGTTTTTTTATAAATTTTGATAACTACTCAGGTATCTAAAAAACTTGAAATATCAATCTTTTATACACACCTTTGGCGCGAGGAGAGCTGGGAGTCCTCAATGTTTCAACTTAAGGCATTTTCATTCTATGATAATCTGTTGTCATACCGACAAGGGAGGTATCTTGAGATTTCTCGTACCTCGAAATGACAAGTTGTTGAAAAAACAATCCCTTAAATAAAGCTTTTAAGTCTCCCTTGATAAGGGGAGATTTAGATGGGATATTTTTTAATTTTCTAGTTTATGCAAAGGTCTTTATTTTATTATGACTGAGTAGTTGCCAAATTTTGAAATAAAAAAAAACCTGTATTTTACAGGTTTTATAATCAATTTATTATTAATTATCTAGGTGTTACATTAGAAGCTTGAGGTCCTTTTTGTCCGTCTGTTACTTCGAAAGTTACAGCTTCTCCTTCAGCTAATGTTTTGTATCCAGGTTTGTTGATTTGAGCAAAGTGAACAAATACGTCTTTACCATCTTCTCCTGTAATAAATCCATAACCTTTTTCTTGATTGAACCATTTAACTGTTCCGTTCATTTCGATACCTCCATAAAATATTAATATTTATCCCAATAATTGTTTCGTAATTCTTTAAAATACTCTATGGTATATCAAATAAACTTAACTAACTATTTAGAACAGTATTATTATATTACTTTTAGTGCAAAATGTCAATTTTTTTCTTTATAACTCTTGCGAATCCTTGCATTGGTGCTTCCACATGTTCTTAAATATTGCAAAAAGTTCGAATGCTTTTTTACCTGTGTATACTTCTTCAAAATAACTCTCTTTATGGATTTCTTTTTCAAGAATTTCAATATAATCTTTAAGAGAGAGGTCTTGAATAGTTTCACTATCCTTAGAATATTCTCCTTGTCCCACAATATCTTCATTAATTGAAATAGGCGTAAAATTCCAATTATTATCTTTAGTATACTTACCTTCTACCTTGATTTCTCCACAGTCACCAATGATTCTTATATCATATTTTCTACCTTGATACCATAATTTATAAAAGTTTATATTTAGTCTTTGATTCCCATTGCACAAATGAGAAAAAACTAAATTATTTTCAGCATTATAATCAGAATAATCCAAAATAAATTTTTTAAAGTACAAAGTTAAAAATGATAGCGGTGCTAAAGATATTTGGAAAAACGCATCTTTAAAATCATTATCATCATTTGAACCTATATCTAAAAAGATATTATTTATTTTTCCAATTTTATTAGTATTAATTGCTTCTCTAATTTTTTTTGCTGTAATATGTTGAGAGAAAAAATATACTAAATATACTCTATTTTCATCAAAAAAGTTTTTAAATCCTGCATATTGTATTTCACAATTTATTAGCGGAAAACGAAGAAGTATAATTATTTTGTCTTTAATTTTTTCTAAAAAGCTTAAAGAAGTATATTTATGAGTGGTAATAATAATTTGTTCAACTTCCAAAAGTTCATCAATATCATTACTATAATTATCTATTTCTGCGACTTCAGCCAAATCTTTAGCTGCAAGTAAATCATCATCATATAAGAGATTTATTTTATATCCAAGATTTCTATAGATTTGACTAAGACGAATTACGTCTTTGTTTCCAACAATAGCGATTCTTTTTTCACTTTTTTTATGAAGTTCAGTTTCTTTTTCTAGAAGCCTTTCAGAAAGTTTTGGGATTTTCACTTTTTCATCAATCATAGATTGATTGTAAGTAAAATCAATACTTTTCTCGATTACCCAATCTTTTTGGTAAATAACTTTTAGTCTAGAAAGAATATCATAGTAATTCAATTCAGCATTGGAATCTACCATAAATAATCCGCTATCATATTCAACAGAGATACGATAAATTTCCGCTACAGTATCCTCTATAAAAGCTAGTGCAGGATAGTAATTTGTAGATGCGTGAATCTCTCCTTTTTCAGAAATCTCTTTTTGAATAAGGTTTAACAGTCCATTATCTTTTACATCCCTTGAAATTTGTAAAGGAAGTCTAATAATAATGGCATGAGGATTTTGATAAAGGACTCTCTCTTCTGCCATTCTTTTCTCAAACCCAAACCCTTCAAAAGCATCGGGCTTTGAGGTAGAATCAAAAGGTCCATTATTGTAGTCTGAAAACACTTCATAACTACTTGTGAAAATAAATTTTATTTGATGAATTCTACAAACCCAAGCGAGCTCACTAGGCCATTCATAATTTACCTTCCAAGTTTCATTCTCTAGTTTATTCAAAGTAGAAGCTATTGCCAGATGATAAACAACATCTGGTTTCAATTTTTGGATGTATTCTTCCATTGCATAATAGTCAAAAATAGATGTTTTACTTCTATCCCAAGTATATACTTCTACTCCATAAAATTGTAGGAATCTTTTTAATTTATTTCCTATAGTTCCATTTGAACCTGTTATTAAGGCTTTCATTGTAACCTCCTTTTACAGTATTTAAGCTTGTCATAAAACTTTAGTTACATACTTTTAAGTTTTACAACTACCCATATTATCCCTTAATATATACTGTACAAAAACCAATTTCCTTTTTTATAATAGGATTTTTTTTATTTGAAAGAAAAAAGCTATATCTAATCAACAATTTTTCTAGATATAGCGTTTCTATAGCAAATGTTTTTTCAAAAAATCTACGTATTTCATATCAACTTCTTTAATGTGATGAAGTATCCAAGTATTTAGAAATTCAAATAACTTCTTATCAAATTCAATATTAGATATATCTTCTTTTTTTATATCATTTACAAAATTTCTAAAAGTATTATGCTCATTAATATGCTCTTCTTTATCTTTATAATTAAAAACAGCGAAATAATTTTCTTCAGTTTCAAAATGGTAGTCTGTGAATTCCAAAAGTTCATCTATTAAAGGATATATTCTATTAATAGAGTTATCCTCAATAAATTCATATAATTGATTAACTTTTTTTATAAGAACTTTATGTTGAACATCGATAATTTTGATATCAGTTTCAAAGGAGCTATCCCATTTTATAAATTCCATTATTAATTCTCCTATAATTTTATTTTAATAGTAACTATTTAGGCATAAATCAAGTAAAATCAAAGTTTTTAAAATAGATGAGTATTCAAATTTAAAATATATTCTTTATGTAAAAGATATACTCACTAAAAAGTGATATTCCTTTTATTTTTTATATCTTAAATTCTTAATTTTTGAGTTTCTACGTTTCTTGAAAATATGCTTTGGATTAAGATAGTGAAGTTCTAAAACTGCTAAAAATATTATGTATACTCGAAGGAATTGATACTATCAGAGAATAGAAATTAGTAAAAAAATACAGGTAAAGTTCTAAAAATAACATTTTTAGAATACCTGTATTTTCTCTTTATTTTAGCTTATTTAATATTGAATAAATATCTTGAACTTTTACCCAAGGCATAGTGTCTATAACTTGTTTTTCTTTGACTAAAGCTTCTGAAAGTAACATTAGTTTAGAATCATCAATGCTATTTAGTCCCAAATCTCCAAGAGTAGTAGGAAGTCCAACAAGTTTACAATAATCTATAACTTCATTTAGCTCAAGACTTTGTTCAACAGCAAGCTGAACAATTACACCAAAAGCGACTTTTTCTCCATGCATAAACTTATTAGTTTCTGGAAACAAAGTCAGAACATTATGAACAGAGTGAGCTAATGATAGTCCAGTATTTTCAAATCCTAGACAGCTTAATAATATATTAGCTTCAATTATATTTTCCAAAGCTTCATTGACTTGATTTTCATTAGAAATTTTTATTGCTTCTACCGAATCTGATAAAAGGGTTTCATAACATAATTTGGCAGTAGCAAGAGATAACTTTGTAGTAGTATTTGAATTATTCTTTATATAGGCTCTCGCTTCAAAGTAAGTAGAAAGAGCATCTCCCATACCAGCTACCAAGAATCTTGTAGGTGCTTGAGATATGATTGAGCTATCTACCAAAATTAAATTAGGGTTATTCTTTAAAGGCAAATATGAATCAAATTCACCAGTTTCTTTATAAAGAGCCACAATAGAACTGCAAGGTCCGTCGGTAGAAGCTATTGTAGGAATAATAATTACAGGTAAATCGGTATAGTAAGCAACAGCTTTTGCGCAATCAAGAGATTTCCCACCACCTAAACCAATGATAACATTAGAGTTTTGGGAAAGAGCTAAATCTCTGAGTTTATAAAACTCTTGCTTTGTAGAAGCCTCATTAAAATGTGCATAATAGACTTCTACCTTATTATTTTCAATACCTTTTGTAATTAAACTTTCTGTTCTTTCCAAATCACCTGTAGAACCTATAATAAAAGCCTTTTTTCCAAATGTTTCAATATGTTTTCCCAAATTTTTTATTTCATCTTTACCTTGTACATATCGATTAGGAGCTATAAAAGTTCTAGTCATAATCAAATCTCCTTTAAATAAGTATTATTTTTTTCCAAATAATAAAATTTCAGATTTACTGCTAGGAAGTTGAGTTATTCCTACTTCTCTAAATCCAAATCTTTTGAAAGTTTTAGCATGTTCTAGTATTTCTGGAACAGTAATTTTACTTCCTATTTTTAACGTATAAAATACATTTTTTATTCCCGGTCTTAGTTGCATAAATCTTTTAACTTGCGAAAGATTAAGTGAAGGCATAACATTTACATCTGAAACAAGTAAATGACATGGTCTTGGAATATGCTCATCACGAACTTTTTGCATAGGTTCTTTAATATGAGTAAACAATGGATGACTAAGCAGAGTTTCGCTCATTTCAGCATTATCTACACCAGTAACTCTGATTCCTCTTTGAACCATAGCATATGAAGCTCCCCCAGGGGCTGAACCAAGCTCAAGAGCAACTTCCTCTTCCTCAGGTTTATAATTTGACCAAATAAAAGCTTCTACCATTTGCAAATATGCTCTTGATGGAGACTCTTTAGGTTGCTCAACATGAGGATTAGCAAAAGGGTAAAACCATGTGAAGAATCTAGCATTTTTTAGTCCAAGCCAATATTCGCCCTCTTTGATTTCCATAACGTCCAAGATGTCTTTATTCATAATAGCTTTTTGACCGCTATATTCATCTGTTATATATGAAAATCTGTGAACAACAACATCTTTATATTTCTTAATTTCATTTTCTAACTCTTCTTTACTAAATTTTCCTAAAGAAAGTCCATAACTTCTAGCAAAAATAAGGTCAAGTACAGTATCTACAGTAAATTTTTCTGTAGTATCTTTAAAAGTTATGTAACCGGGTCTAGAGTAAGCAAATTTTAAGTGAGGATATTTTATAGAAACTTCTTCTTTTAATAACTTTTCACTTCCAACATTAACAATAGTGTAAATAAACATGAATCACTCCTAAAAAACGATATAATCCTAATTATATCAATAAAGACAATATTAAGCAAGAAGATAAAATATACTATATTTGTAAAAAATTCTATGATATACTAAAAAACAAGAAAAAAATTAATTTTTATATAGAGCTTTCGCTTTTTTAGAGGAGGAAAAAATGATAAATCAAAGTACCATAGAAAAAGTATTAAATGAAGCATTATCAACAGGTGGAGATTTTGCTGAAATATTTGTTGAGGATAAATGGAGCACAAGCATACTGCTTATTTCGGAAAAAATAGATAAAGCCCTTTCAGGAAGAGATTTTGGAGTGGGAATTAGGATATTTAAGGAGTTCTTTTCAGTTTACGCATACACTAATGATGCCAGTGAAGAAAACCTTATTAAAGTAGCAAAACAAGCTGCTAGTAGTATTAAAGGAACTAAAGAAGATATAACAATTAACTTGATAAAACAAGAGATTGAAAATAAGCATAAAATTTTAATGATGCCCAACAGTGTAGAAAAAAAAGAAAAGGCTGAAATACTTAAATTGGCAGATAAAAGTGCTAGAGAGTATAGCTCGCTTATTTCTCAAGTAAATTGTTCTTTGGCTGATTCAGTTCAGAAAGTATTGATAGCGAATACTGAGGGGCTATTGGTAGAAGATGAGAGAACGAGAACGAGAATTTCTATAGAGGCTATAGCAAAAGATGGGGATAAAATGCAAGATCGGAAGAGCGTCGTGTAGGGAAAGAGTGTCTTCGCCTGTGTAGATC
>ERZ650305.1209-NODE-1209-length-10566-cov-3.993626_pt1 | contig 10566 bp, 10 predicted proteins | sample MGYA00376241_ERZ650305 | MGnify/ENA primary metagenome ERZ650305 (study PRJEB26733, sample SAMN07839276) | wastewater metagenome | biome: urban; feature: artificial channel; material: waste water | place: USA: North Carolina | collected 2016-02-25 ... | reverse complement strand
AACTCGCGACATTCAGCTTGGAAGGCTGACGCTCTACCAACTGAGCTACTCCCGCTCACATGTTGGTGTCCCTTAGGACAAGAGTAATAATATCACAATAGCCAACAAGTGTCAACAATTTTTTTAAAAAATTATAAAAAAATTTCAACAAATAAAGGGAGTTCAAAGAAATCAATAGTTTTTTCTATACGAAATATTATATATAAATTGACATTTTTTTCTCTTTTCTTGTAAATAGAATTCTTTAATGATATACTTAAATTAGTAATTACGAGGTGATAAAATGACAAAAGAAATATTAAGAGATTTTGCAAAAATTGTTAATTCTGATAGGTATCAGTATACAGAAAGTGAAATTTTTGTAAAAAATCATATGGAAAATTCTGTAGGAGTTTTCGATTTTTATTTTAGAAAAACAGAAGATGGTGGGTTTGCTGTTGTAAGTGGTATATCAGAGATTATAGAGTTTATAGAAATAATAAATGAAACATCTTATGAAACAAAAAAATTCTACTATGAAGAATTAATAGAAAATATAGAACTGCTTGAATACTTGTGTAATATTAAGTTTACTGGAGATATTTATGGATTAAAAGATGGAGAGATTTGTTATCCAAATGAACCTATTTTGACAATAAAAGCACCACTGATTCAGGGGAAAATACTTGAAACTCCAATATTAAATATGCTTAATTATCAAATGGCTATTGCTTCTAAAACTTCTAGAGTTACAAGAGCTGCAGGAGAAACACCTGTTTCAGCATTTGGAACAAGAAGAGCTCATGGCTTTGATAGTGCAGTTTACGGGAATAAAGCAAGTATAATTGCAGGATGTTATAATCATTCTAATCTTATGACTGAACTTAAATTTGGGCTACCTAGCATAGGGACTATGTCTCATTCATATATACAGACTTTTGGTATTGGGGTAGAATCAGAATATAGGGCTTTTGATACCTTTATAAAAGGAAGAAAAGAAGAGAATGGAAGTTTGGTATTATTAGTAGATACTTATAGTGTAAAATCAGGGGTAAAAAATGCAATAAAAGCTTTTAAGGAAAATGGAGTAGATGATAATTATAAAGGTATTTACGGAATCAGAATAGATTCTGGAGATTTAGCTTATCTTTCCAAATTTGCCAAAAAAGAATTTTTTAATGAAGGATTTTTAAAAGCTACAATTACTTTGACTAACGGTTTAGATGAAGATTTAATACTTTCTTTAAAAGAACAGGGTGCAAAAGTTGATTTTTTTGGAGTAGGAGATGCAATAGCTGTGAGTAAATCAAATCCATGTTTTGGAGGAGTTTATAAAATAGTGGAGATTGATGAAAAACCTCTGATAAAACTTTCAGAAGATAGCATAAAAATTTCTAATCCTGGATTTAAGACTTTAATTAGGCTTTATAAAAACAATGAAGCTGTTGGAGATTTAATTGGACTTATGAAAAAGGATAGTGATATAGAGAATATTAAAAGTTTAGAAAAATTTACTTTCATATGTGAAAGTGAGCGGTATAAAAAAACTATTTTTGATAAAGATACTTATACTTATAAAACCCTTACAGAACAATTTGTAAAAAATGGAAAATTTATAGGAAATAAAGAATACTTTTTAAATATTGAAAAGCAAAGAAACTATTACTTAGAGAGTCTTTTGACTCTTTCAGAAGAACATAAGCGTCTGAAATATCAGCACAAATATAAAGTAAATATTTCAAATGACTTATATAATATGAAATATAATTTGATAGAACAAATAAACAATGAATTAGAGGGTGTATAATTTATGAAGAAATCACTAGTATTTTTAATTTTGGTTATGTTTTTTTCTGTTTCTTGTTCAAAACTTATACCTAAAAAATCAGGAACTAGAATAAAGAAAATAGAAGAAAATAAAACGCCAGTACCAGAGTTTGTAGAAATAGAAAAATATATAAGAAGTTCTTACGAAAATATCGATATTGATGAAGTACGAAGAGAAACTTATATAGAACAATCTCCACATCTAGATATTACGATGAAAGACTTAATATTAAAAGGTAAAGTGGTAGAAGGAATGTATAAAGAAGATGTATTTGCAAGTCTTGGGAAACCAGAAAATAAAGTGCAGTACGCTACTGATTTTGGGATTAAAGAAGAGTGGATATACGAGGAAAGTATATGTCATTTTGAAAATGGAGTGTTAAAGGGAGTAAAGAAAAAATAATATTTTAATTTTAATAATAATTTTTCATACAAAGACTAAAATCAATTGCTTTTTTTCAAACAATGTGATATTTTATAGTAAATAAAAAAACTCATATAATTTCGTAATATGGTCGAAAGTTTCTACGGGCTACCTTAAACAGCTCTGCTATGAGGATAATACTTTGTATTTTTAAGTATATATCTTCATAAATTATGAAATATATACTTTTTTTATTTGTTTTGATTTTTGGAGGAAATAATGGAACTTTTGAAAAAAAGAATACTAGAAGATGGAGTAGCGATTTCGCCAAGTATTCTTAAAGTAGATTCTTTTCTAAATCATCAAATTGATGGTAATTTAATGTTAGAAGTAGGAAAAGAATTTAAAAGAAGATTTGAAAATGACGGAATAACAAAAATACTTACAATAGAAGCATCAGGAATTGCAGTAGCAATAATGACAGCATTGGCCTTTGATGTACCTATGGTTTTTGCTAAGAAAAAAAAGCCGTCTACACTTACTGGAGATGTACTAATTAGCAAAGTTTATTCTTTTACAAAAGAAACTTATTACGACATATGCTTGTCTAGAGAGTTTCTAAATGAAAATGATAAGGTACTTATTGTTGATGATTTCTTGGCAAATGGACATGCGTCTTTGGGGTTAGTTGATTTGGTTAAAGAAGCAAATGCACAAATAGCAGGAATTGGAATAGTTATAGAAAAAGGATTCCAAAATGGTAGAAGTAAAATTCTTGAACAAGGAATAAAGCTTGAAAGCCTTGCTATAGTAGAAAGTTTGGAAACAAACAAAATAAATTTAAAATAAAATAATAATTCTCATATATTTTGGAAATATGGTCCAATGTCTCTACAAGCTACCGTAAATAGCTAACTATGAGGTGTACTGTGTATACCCGTAGTTTAATTTATTAAACTACGGGTTTTTTACAATCAGGATTCTGATTGTTTTTGAGACGGATTTCGTTTCACAAAAATGTTGTAAACTACGATTACATAATAAACAAAGTTCCTTTCTTGTGTAGTCAACCTAACCAACGGTAATCGTAGTTTCTATATAGATTATTCTATATAGACAAGAAAGGAAGCAACACATAAACAAAGGGTGAAATCCCTTTAATTATACACACAAAACATCAAGTAGGAGGAGATTTTTTATGAAAAAAGCTATTATGTTAGCTTTATTAACAGTGTTATTTTTATTAACAGCATGTGGTGCTAAAAAAGAAGAAACGGCGGCACCAGCAACAGCTGATCAACCAATGACAGTAGGATTTATCTTTGTAGGACCAATAGGTGACGGTGGATTTACTTATGCACAAAATGAAGGAAGACTTTTACTAGAAAAAGAAACTGGAGTAAAAACAATTTATAAAGAAAGTGTGCCAGAAGGACCAGAAGTTAAAGAAATTGCAAAAAATATGATAGACCAAGGTGCTACAGTAATAGTAGCAACAAGTTTTGGATACATGGATTATATAGAAGAGTTAGCTAAAGAGTTCCCTAATGTAAAATTCTTACATTGTTCAGGATACAAAACAGCTGATAATATGACTAACTATTTTGGAAGAATCTATCAACCTAGATATTTATCTGGATTAGTAGCAGGACTTAAAACTAAATCAAATAAAATTGGATATGTAGCAGCTTTCCCAATTCCAGAAGTAATTAGAGGAATAAATGCATTTACTCAAGGTGTGAGAAAAGCTAACCCTAATGCAACGGTAGAAGTTGTATGGACGAGTACTTGGTATGATCCAGCTAAAGAAAAAGATGCAGCAGTTGCATTAATAGATAAAGGAGCAGATGTAATTGCTCAACATCAAGATACAGCAGGACCTCAACAAGCAGCAGAAGAAAAAGGAGTTTTCTCTGTTGGATATAACACAGATATGAGTAAAGTAGCTCCAAAAGCTAACTTAACATCTGCAGTATGGAACTGGGGACCATTCTTTGTTAGCCAAATTAAAGCTATTAAAGATGGAACTTGGACAAATAAACCTTACTGGGGATCAATGTCGGATAATGTTGTAGCATTAGCACCATTGACTGCAAATGCACCAGAAGGAGCACAAGCTTTAGTAGATGCTGAAAAAGCTAAAATTTTAGATGGGTCATGGGATGTTTTTAATGGGCCAATTAAAGATCAAACTGGTGCTGTAAAAGTAGCAGAAGGTTCAAAAATGACAGATGCAGAAATGCTATCTTTCGACTGGTTTGTTGAAGGAGTAATAGGAAAAACTAAATAATAATTTAAAAGGCTAACGCTAGTTAGCCTTTTTGTATTTACTTAGAATTTAAAATTGTGGCATAGGATAGATAATTTGGGATTAAACATAGTTATAAAAAATAAAATTGAACATCCTACTGCTTACAGTTTAAGTATAATAGGAGAAAGGGAAAAAATGAGTATTATTAGAGTTGAAAATATAGAAAAGCATTTTGGAACAGTTATTGCAAATAAAAATGTTTCTTTTGAGCTAGAAAAAAATAAAATATATGCACTTTTAGGTGAAAATGGTGCAGGGAAGTCTACTCTTATGAATATGCTGTCAGGAATCTACAAGCCTGATGCTGGAGAGATTTATTTGAATGGAGAGAGTATTAAATTTAAATCTCCAAAACATGCAATTGAATGTGGAATTGGAATGATTCATCAACATTTTAAACTTGTTGAAAATATGTCTAGTTTAGAAAATATAATTTTAGGACAAGAAAAATCTATTTTTATGAATAAGAAAAAAATTAGAGAAAAAGTAGAAAAAATTTGTAATGAATTCTCTTTATTTGTTGTTTTGGATAAAAAAATCAAAGATTTATCTATTAGTGAAAAACAGACAGTAGAAATAATAAAAGTTCTTTATAGAGGAGCAAAAATTCTTATTTTGGATGAACCTACAGCAGTTCTTACACCACAAGAAACAAAACACCTTTTTAGTATAATGAAAAATATGAAGGCAAAGGGTTGTACTTTAGTAATTATTACTCATAAACTTCATGAAATAATGGCTGTTTCTGATGAAGTTCTTATAATGAGAAAAGGTGAAATGATAACTACAGTTAAAACAGGAGAAACTAATGAAAAAGAGTTAACTGACGTTATGGTAGGAGAAACACTTGATTTAAAAATAGAAAGACCAGAAATAGAAAAAGGGAAAAAAGTACTTGAAATTAAGGATTTGAAAGTAAAAGACTTAGACGGAGTATACAAGTTAAAAGGGATAAGTTTTGATATATATGAAGGTGAAGTACTTGGAATTGCAGGGCTTGCTGGAAGTGGACAAAAAGAATTGTGTGAAGCTATCAACGGCATAGAAAAAGTGGAAAGCGGAGATATAATTTATGAAGAAAAATCTTTATTAGGTAAGAATCCGAGAGAAATTTTGGAACTTGGTATAAGCATATCTTTTATTCCAGAAGATAGGCTAGGGATGGGACTTGTACCAAATATGTCGATGACAAACAACATAATATTAAAAGATTATTATAAACAAAAAGGAATGTTACTTAGCAGAAAAGAAGCAGGGAAATTGAGTACAAAATTAGTAGAGCAATTAAACATTAAAACTCCTTCAATAAAACATCCTGTTAAAGAGCTATCTGGAGGGAATATTCAGAAAATTCTTTTAGGAAGAGAGCTTGCAATTAATCCACATTTACTTGTTACAGCTTATCCAACAAGAGGATTAGATATTGCTTCTTCACATCTTATTTATGATTTGATTAATGAAAGAAAAACACAAGGAACAGGAATACTTTATGTAGGCGAAGACCTTGATGTCTTATTAGAATTAACGGATAGAATAGCTGTTATGTGTGATGGGGAAATCACGGGTATCGTAGATGCTAAAGAAACTACTAAGGAAGAATTAGGGTTCTTAATGGCAGGTCTTAGTATGGATGAGATAAAAGATAAAAAAGGAGTTGAACATGCTTAAAATAGTAAAAAGAAAAAGTTTGAGTAAAAAAGAGCATGTCGTAATACAAAGCTTAGCAATAGTTTTGGCATTATTATTTGCAGCAATTTTTATAGGAATGACAGGAAATAATCCTGTGAAGGTTTATTTATCAATGTTAGATGGAGCCTTTGGAAATGGTTTTAGATTTAAAGAGACAATTATAAATTCTATTCCACTAATAATAACTTCTCTTGGAATAATAATATCTTTTAAGATGAAATTTTGGAATATAGGTGGAGAAGGTCAATTTGTAATGGGAGCTGTTTTGGGGTCATATTTTGCTCTTTATCACAATACTCTTCCAAAACCTCTGCTTTTAATAATAATGCTTATAGCTGGATTTGTAGCTGGAGGTTTATGGGGAATTATTCCTGCATATTTTAGAACGAAATTTAAAACAAATGAGACAATTTTTACTTTATTAATGAACTATATAGCTATAAAATTTCTTACATTTTTACAATATGGCCCTTGGAAAGACCCTAAAAGTTTTGGATTCCCCAAAATTTCAGGATTTGTAGATAATGCAGTATTACCGAAAATATTTGGGATACATATAGGATTTATAATAGCAATAATTTTATGTATAGTAGTATATATCTATATAAATCACACTAAGCAAGGATATGAAATATCTGTTATAGGTGAAAGTGAAAATACAGCTGTTTATGCTGGAATGAAAGTAGATAAAATAGTTATGAGAACAGTATTTATTTCAGCAGGAATCTGTGGTCTTGCAGGAATAATACAGGCTTCAGCAGTAAGCAAAACTCTTGCGGTAACAATATCAAATGGGACAGGATTTACTGCAATAATAATAGCATGGTTATCAAACCTAAATGCTGGAGTAACTTTTATAGTTGCAATACTTTTTTCTGCGTTGGTACAAGGTGGTTCATATATTCAAATGACTTTTGATATTCCACAAGCAGCAGCGAATGTTTTACAGGGAACAATTTTGTTTTTTGTTTTGGGAAGTAGCTTTTTTACGACATATACAATTAAGAGAGATAAATAGGAGGAGTCATGGAATTATTTTTAGCAGCTTGTTTGGTGGCTGGAACACCTCTTTTACTCGCAATTTTAGGAGAAATTATAACAGAAAAATCAGGGTCATTGAATCTTGGGGTAGAAGGAATGATGATTCTTGGAAGTTTGGGAGCCTTTGTAACGGCATATACGACTAAAAATCCAATATTAACATTAATAGTAGGAATGATTGCAGGAGGGCTTGGAGCTTTAATATTTGCATTCTTAACAGTAACTTTAAGAGCAAATCAGACAGTTACAGGACTTGCATTGACAATATTTGGAACTGGTGTAGCGAATTTCTTAGGGAAAAAATATGTTGGACAAATAGTTCCTGAAAATGTAAAACAGTTTTTTGCAGCGAAGAAATTACCAATATTAGGAGATATTCCTTTTTTAGGAAATATATTTTTTAATCAGAGTATTTTTATTTATTTAGCAGTTGGAATTGTAATACTTACAGGGCTTTATGTTTATAAAACTAAATATGGATTAACTCTTACTTCCATTGGAGAAAATCCAGCAGCAGCAGATTCAGCAGGGATAAATGTTAATCTTTATAAATATGTGCATATTGTTTATGGAGGAGCACTTTGTGGACTTGCAGGAGCGTTTCTTTCAATAGTTTATGTTCCTGCTTGGCAAGAAAGTTTAACTGCTGGTAAAGGGTGGATAGCAGTGGCTCTTGTTATTTTCTGTAAATGGAATCCTTATAGAGTATTTTTAGGAGCATATATATTTGGTGGATTGGATATATTAGGATTTAGAATACAACATCTTGATATCAAAATTTCTCAATATTTTATAGATATGTTACCTTATTTAGTGACTATAGTAATACTAGTAATAAGCTCTGTAAAAAAAGATAAGACTTTTGGGCCAAAAGCTTTAGGAAATAATTTCTTTAGAGAAGAAAGATAGAGAAAAGAGGTTAATCTTTAACATACGTGTTAGGATTAACCTCTTTTTAGAATAATGATTTTTGTTCATCATAAGAAGAGATTTCGTTGAAGAAATCAGAGAAATTTGCTATTAATATATTTTTAGTTTCAGAGTTTAACTCATCAAGAAATTCTTTTTTTGCATATTCTCTAACCTTACTTTCTTCTAGTAACGAAATAGGGTAGTTATCTTCTAGATAGACTCTTTTGTTTAATCCATCGATAACAAGCACTTCATAATTGTCCTTGTGAGCCTTGATAATAAAGATAAACTCATTTAAAAAGTATTTCTTATTTATAATCTTAATTATTGATTTATTAGTATACATAATATCATCCCCAGTTATTATTTCTCTTATATTGTATAATAAAATCCAAGCTTTTTCAAGTAATACAAATAAAAAAAGGCCTAAGCCTTCTTTAAAAGATATTATACAACGATTTTATCCTAAAAGTAATAAGGGTTTTCAGGGTGAGAAAAATACAAAGGAAAATCTGAATCGATAGTATCTTGAAAAAATTCTTTTTCAATAGATCCTTCTAGCCAAAACATATTTAATATATCAGTAAGAGTATTGTTAGTTTCTTTTCTTAATTTAAATTGTTTATAAATATCTGTAAACATAATATCCAACCTCCCTATGTTATTCTACATCACTATAATACAACTATTTGTACAAAAAAACAATACTAAAATTAAAAAAGTTATTAAAATATAAACTATATATAAAAACAATTTATGTGATTTATATAATGTATGATAAGAAAGTAAATAAATATCTCTGCTATTATTGCATAAAAAAAAAGAGCCAAGGGCTCTTAAAAGTGATACATTAATCCTAAACCAATATTCATATTAATATTATTAGCAATAAGTGAACTTTGGGCAATATCATTAGATAAAATTTCAACAGAACTAATAGATTTAAAACTAATATTATCTCCTAAACTGTAAGTTAAATCTAAATGTATACCAAATTTGCTACCTGAAGCATTTTTAAAAGATGTCACATTAGAGCTATTAGTAGGAACACCATAAAAATAATCAACGTAATTTTTGTCAAGGAAAGTATAACTAATAGCAGGAATAATTTGTAAATCAGGGGTAAGGCCAATATATCTTTCTCCGTACACTTTAAATTTCCCACCGCCACTATTTAAAAAGTTTTTAGTGATTTCAACAGCTAACATAAAGTCAGGGTTGGAATCTGGAATAAATTTCCCAGAAAATCCAAAATAAAATTCAGAGTCTTTGGATTCAATAAACTTGTTGTAAGGAGAAGCTAATTCTCTAGAAGCTAGTTTAGATAATTGATATTCTGTTATGGCAGAAACAATAAATTGATTATCAGAATAAAAATTATATCCACCTATGTATCCAGAAACAGTATCTGTAGTAGTTGGTTTTACATAAAAATTATTGTATTTTCCTTCAATTAAAGGATAGATAGAAAAATCTGATTCAGCTCCGTAATAAGGTCTTCTCAGAATAGTAGTTAAAAGTCCAATAGATAGCTTATTTTCTGTATTTCTTTCAAATCGAGTATTACCATCACTTACTATAAAATCATCTAAATTTAAACCATAATCTTCTGGTTCAGGAACTTCGCTAACTGATACATCAGGTGTAAAAATGATGTTGTCAGAAACTGTAATATTTTCTACTGCACCCATTAATAATAAGTTGTATGAAAACAGAATTATACTAAATAAACTAAATTTTTTCATGAAAACCTCCCAAGAATTTCTAGTAGTATTATATATAAAATGATAAAAAAAATCAATTTTTTAATTGAAAATAAAGAGCTTTAAAAAATATAGATTGAAATACTGATAAATATTCTATTAAAACAAAACAAAAAATTCGGAAACTGAATAAAAATTCAAAATTCGCTTGCTAATTTGATTGTTTTTTTGGTAAAATTTATTGGGATATAAAATAAAAGATGAGATAATTTATTAATTAAAGTCAAATTATTTTGTTTAATGTTCAAAAGGAGAGATAAAAATGGGGAAAAGTAGTTTAAAAGCATTCATAGGAATTTTCTTAGGATCAATGTTAGTAGTACTTGCAACAAATTTTTTAGGGTTAATAGCAGGGACAATTTGTGGAATAATTATAGCAGTTATATCTGGAATTTTTACTGTGAAGCCATTAGGTAAACTTAAAAATGCGTTAAAAAAAGCTGCAGATGGGGAATTAAGTTACAGAATGGACAGTAATTTGGCAGGAGAATTGAAAGAAATAGCTGTATACTTTAACTTGTTTATGGATAATCTTACAGATACTATAAATGCTGCAAAATTTACAGGAGATGAAATAAGAAATCTTAATTTGGAAACAAAGAAGGAACTAGATAATCTAGTAAATGGGAATAGAAGCGAGTTTGCAAAAGAACTTAGAAATCCTATGGCAGAAGGGATTA
>ERZ650305.1171-NODE-1171-length-10702-cov-7.167653_pt1 | contig 10702 bp, 10 predicted proteins | sample MGYA00376241_ERZ650305 | MGnify/ENA primary metagenome ERZ650305 (study PRJEB26733, sample SAMN07839276) | wastewater metagenome | biome: urban; feature: artificial channel; material: waste water | place: USA: North Carolina | collected 2016-02-25 ... | reverse complement strand
CCTTCTCATCGGCCAGCAGTTCGACGGCCAGTGGCACCAGCGCCTGGGCGCGCAGCAGGCTGGCCAGCTGTAACAGGCCGCGCGGAGGCCGGCGGGTGCCGAGCCACACCACGCGGGAACGCAGCCACTGGCCGGCATCGTCGAGGGTGAGCGTAAATCCGGGCTGGCGGATGCGTCCGGCCAGCGCCGCCAGCGCACGCTGCTTGTCCGCGCTGACTTCGCCAAGAAAGGCCAGCGTCAGGTGCAGGTTATCTGCGGCCACCGGCCGTCCGGCATCTTCCGCAAAGTTCGCCGCGCGCCAGTGAACGATTTGCCGCTGGGCTTCAGCAGGCAGCTCAAGGGCGAAAAACAGCCTTTTCGGCTCGGACATGATAGAGACTCGGTAATGAATTATCAGGATGCTACAATGCTTGCCCTCAAATGTTAACCTCCGGAGCCATTCGTGTCCCAATTGCCGGTTGCCGCCATCCTCCCTGAACTTCTTTCTGCACTCCAGCAGGCGCCGCAGGTATTGCTCACTGCGCCAACCGGCGCAGGGAAAACGATGGTGATGGCGGGGACGATACTCTATCTGTTTAAGGGGTTTGAGAGCCAATGGAACGAAAACGTACGCTAAGAAGTTAATTCATTGTTTAAATTGAAATTTAGTTCTCTCAGTTCCCCCTTCAAAATATCCTCCGGTAGCGTAAACGTATAATGCCCCAGCATATTGATATGCCCGTGCATCAGTGGGGACAACCGGGCGATATCTTCAACCCCGATTTCTTCTCCATTACTGCGTATCCAGCTCAGGGCTTCCTGCATATAAAGTGTGTTCCACAGTACCACTGCGTTAGTGACCAGGCCCAGTGCCCCCAGCTGATCTTCCTGACCTTCACGATAGCGCTTTCTGATCTCACCGCGCTGCCCGTAGCAGATCGCCCTCGCCACAGCATGGCGGCCTTCTCCCCGGTTTAGCTGCGTCAGGATCCGCCGACGATAATCCTCATCATCAATATAATTAAGAAGGTACAGCGTCTTGTTGACGCGCCCCACTTCCATGATCGCCTGTGCCAGCCCTGATGGGCGCGAGCTTTTCAGCAAAGAGCGAATGAGTTCTGAAGCATGAATGGTGCCCAGTTTCAGCGAACCGGCGGTTCGCATCATCTCATCCCACTGATCCTCGGCTTTCGACAGATCGGCACAACCACGTGCCAGTTCGTCCAGTGCACCGTAATTTGCCGATTTATCCACTCGCCAGAATACCGCTTCACCGGCATCGGCAAGCCGGGGGGAAAACTGGTATCCCAGCAGCCAGAAGAGGCCAAAAATAATGTCGCTGGTACCGGCTGTGTCTGTCATGATCTCAACCGGATTCAGCCCTGTCTGCTGCTCCAGAAGGCCTTCCAGCACAAAAATGGAATCTCGTAATGTGCCGGGGACAACGATGCCGTGGAATCCAGAGTACTGATCAGAGACGAAGTTGTACCAGGTGATGCCACGTCCGGAACCAAAATATTTTCTGTTAGGTCCTGAATTGACGGTTTTCACCGGCGTGACAAAGCGCATGCCATCAGCTGAAGCCACTTCGCCACCACCCCAGCGGCCAGCAAGCTCCAGTGTGGACTGAAAATCAACCAGGCGGGCATTGGCGCTGACCAGCGTTTCTGCCCGGAGGTAATTCTGTTTTACCCAGCTAAGCCGGTGGCGCGTCAGCGCCGGTATATTGTGCTTTATCAGCGGTTCCAGCCCGATATTGCAGGCCTCTGCCATCAGGACCGCGCACAGGCTGATGTGCAGATCCTGTGCCCGGGCCCCGGATTCACTGACATGCGTAAACTCACGTGTAAATCCCGTTCTGGCATCTATTTCAAGCAACAGTTCCGTCAAATCTACTGGCGGGAGTAGCAGCCTTACCCGACTGTTGAGACGATGCAACGATGTTGGCTCCTCCAGTTTCTCCAGGCTGCTGATAGTCAGGGAAGGATGTTTACCGTCATGGCAAATATGAACCTCCGCATTTCCTTCAAAGCGGGATGCGACGGTTTTCCAGGTTTCATCTAGCTGGACCGCCAACTGTTGCACGCCTTTATGTCCATCAGTGGGATGTCCCAGCGCCCGGCAAACGGGGACCCGCTGAGCCTGCCATTCTTCCCCCTGCAACAGCTTCTCGCGGGGATTTCCCCAGCGATCGCTGTTTTCGAGCCAGATGTCCCTTCGACGTAGTGCATCCTGAAGGCGCTCCAGCAGACAAAGCGAGTAACCGGCACGCTGTATCCGGCCCTCCGCATCGTATACCAGGCGTTTCCAGGGGCCGGTAATAATATGTTCAGGCGCATTGTCCAGGATGCGCTTTTTCGAGCAGTTCAGTTCGGTCAGATAATGAATGGCGGACAACGTATGTTCTCCGGCTGGCGCTGCCTGGAAATGCAGGTCGCGCAATACCGCCGGAAGAAAGCGCTTTACCCGCCCGTACTGCTCCACCATTTCGTCATGGAAATTGTTGTTCTGAGGCCGGGCCAGCTCATTTACCTTGCAGACGGATTCTGCCAGCCTGCTTTTCGGTATGCTGTTGAATATGGTCTCCCTCAGTTCAGCATCGTCAGCCTGTTCATCCAGCAACAATGAACATGCCCGCGCCAATATTAGCGCAGCACGATCAAGATCTTTAAGCGTCCTGAGCCGTTTTTTCTGCCCCGTTTTCTTCGCCGCACGAGTGATATCCAGTATCAGCATATCGAGCACATCAACGGCCTCATCCAGCGCCGCAGTCTCCTGCGCTTTAACGAATGCTGTGAGTACGGCCAGTTTTCTCTGCTGTGGCATTCGCGCGATATATTTTACCGACGCCATGCCTGCGTAACGGGCCAAATTACGCAGTTGTATAGCAGGCAGACCGGTAAAATTCAGTCGGGAAAATTCCAGGTTTCGCAGCCGGATATACCGCTCCAGCGCTTCGGTAAATGCCGGGCCGCTGACGGTGACCGGTCCCTTTTTCAGTTGCTCCAGCGGTGAAGTACGCTGCCCCTCAGGAATGTCCAGAAGCTCCGTCACGCGGGCGGTCTGCCAGCTGTCCGGCAACGCGGCCAGTTTCTTCCACAGCCGCTGATTTGCCCGTTCGCGTATTTCACTGACGAGACGTACAAGTGTGGTTGCTCCGGGCAGCAGGACCTTATTCTGAAGCAGCCACGCGGTGGCAAAATCAAACATAAGGCCGGGTCGCTCATTACTGAGCCATGCGCGGGTGTACAGCAGGCGCTTCAGGCGGAAAGACCAGGGGAAATCGCCAAATTCATGGTAACCGTAATATTCCTTAATCAGCGCAGTATGCTCTCTGAGGGTGGTAACCCGTTCTGCGTAGCGGGTAAGGACTTCTGGACGGCGAATATTAAGCTGCACCGCGACAAATTGCTGAACACCTGGCAGAACCCGGGTTAAGTCTGTCAGAAAGGTGCCCAGAAAACGGGCGGTGGTGAGCTGAAGCGCAATTCCCAGCCGGTTATGCCTTCCCCGCCGCTGGTTAATGAAGGCAAGATCCCGCTCATCAAGATGAAAATAGCGCGCCAGCTGCACGTCATTGGGTTCTGCAACATAGCGACCATAATTCAGTTCCTGCTCAGTGGTCAGAAAATCGACGGGCATACCGGCCTCCCTGCCTGATGGTCATGAATTAACAATTTCGCAACCGTCCGAAATATTATAAATTCTCGGACACACTAAAATGGTGTTGTCTAGGTGTCTATTAAATCGATTTTTTGTTATAACAGACACCCACTGTCCGATATTTGATTTAGGATACATTTTTATGCGACTTTTTGGTTACGCACGGGTATCAACAAGCCAGCAGTCCCTCGATATTCAGATCAAGGGGCTTAAAGAGGCGGGGGTGAAAGCCAGTCGCATATTTACCGACAAAGCATCCGGCAGTTCTACCGACAGGAAAGGACTGGATCTGCTGCGAATGAAGGTGGAGGAAGGTGACGTCATCCTGGTGAAGAAACTCGACCGGCTTGGCCGCGACACTGCCGATATGATCCAACTGATAAAAGAATTCGACGCTCAGGGAGTCGCGGTCCGATTCATAGACGACGGGATCAGCACCGACGGTGAAATGGGGAAAATGGTTGTGACCATTCTTTCAGCTGTAGCCCAGGCCGAACGCAGGAGGATTCTGGAGCGTACGAACGAAGGACGGCAGGAGGCCAGGCTGAAAGGTATCCGGTTTGGCCGAAAGCGCATCATCGACAGAAATAGTGTACTGGCACTTCATCAGCAGGGAACTGGTGCAACAGATATTGCCCGCCGGCTCAGTATTGCCCGTTCCACTGTTTATAAAATTCTGGAAGATGAGAGCCGGGTTAATCTGAGCAAAATTTGAGGACGAACATCAGTGATGTAAAGGCATTCAACAATTGCATGAGTGTGTTCTGGCGACAGCATGAAGCCGAATTCTCTCGCTTTCTGACATCGAAGACAGGTGATAGCGAAAAAGCAGCAGACCCGGAGAAGACGAAGGTGATTATCGTGACGCTTGCCGAAACGACACCTGTACTGGAAGCCGCTAACCTGCAGCAGGATCTACGCCGAGCTGGCATCGAGCCGTGGGCATGGGTCGTTAATAACAGCCTGGCAGCTGCTCAACCGTCTTCGCCTTTCCTGAAGATCAGGGCGAACCGCGAGCTGCCTCTCATCTCTGATGTGGAAGAGCAGTATGCAAAGCGTATTGCATTAACAGCGCTACAGAGCGAAGAGCCGGTTGGTATTGACCTGCTGGAAGAAATGGCGAAGTAATAATGAAGGGGGCAAATGCCCCCTTCGTCTTTATTTCAGTCTTTTACCTGAATCATCAACGACTTTTTCACCGTCTTCCTTGGTGAAAGCCGCTTTCTGGGCATCTGGAAGGATATCGAGAACAACCTCTGAAGGACGGCAAAGTTTAGTTCCCAGTGGCGTCACTACGATCGGACGGTTGATCAGAATCGGATGCTGTAGCATAAAGTCGATGAGCTGGTCGTCAGTAAATTTATCTTCTGCAAGACCCAGTTCCTCATACGGCTCGACGTTCTTACGCAGCAAAGCCCGGACGGAAATGCCCATATCCGCAATGAGTTTGAGCAGCTCATCGCGTGAAGGTGGAGTCTCAAGGTAAAGAATAACGGTCGGCTCGATACCGCTGTTGCGGATCATCTCCAGCGTATTACGCGACGTGCCGCAGGCTGGGTTGTGATAAATGGTGATGTTGCTCATATCAGTATCTCATTACAAAGTGAAAGAGAGACGTAGCGCCAGCGCGGCCAGCGTTACAAACAGCACAGGCAGAGTCATGACGATCCCGGTGCGGAAATAGTATCCCCATGTGATGGTCATGTTCTTCTGTGAAAGGACATGCAGCCAGAGCAACGTTGCCAGGCTACCAATAGGTGTAATTTTCGGTCCAAGATCGCAGCCAATCACGTTGGCAAAAATCATCGCCTCTTTGATAACGCCTGTTGCAGTGCTGCCATCAATAGAGAGAGCACCAACCAGCACGGTAGGCATATTGTTCATGATGGAAGAGAGGAAAGCCGTCAGGAAGCCAGTACCAAACGTCGCGGCCCAAAGTCCTTTATCTGCCAGCACGTTCAACACACCGGAGAGGTATTCTGTTAGTCCGGCATTACGCAGACCATAGACCACCAGATACATTCCCAGAGAGAATATGACGATCTGCCATGGCGCACCGCGAAGCACTTTGCCAGTGTTAATGGCATGGCCTCGCTTCGCCACCGCAAACAGAATGACAGCCCCTACAGCAGCAATCGCACTGACCGGGATACCCAACGGCTCAAGGACGAAAAAGCCAACCAGAAGAAGGATCAACACTATCCAGCCGGTTCTGAAGGTTGCCAGATCTTTAATCGCTTTTGCCGGTGCTTTCAGGAGAGCCAGGTCGTAAGTTGGCGGAATATCTTTGCGGAAGAACAGATGCAGCATCACCAGCGTGGCGATAATGGCTGCGATATCCACCGGCACCATTACCGACGCATACTCAGTGAAACCCAGCCCAAAGAAGTCTGCAGAAACGATGTTAACCAGGTTGGACACGATAAGCGGCAGACTGGCCGTATCGGCAATAAACCCGGCGGCCATGACAAATGCCAGCGTAGTGCCTTTGCTGAAACCTAATGCAAGCAGCATGGCGATAACAATTGGCGTCAGAATCAATGCCGCACCATCGTTGGCAAACAGTGCCGCCACCGCTGCGCCGAGCAAAACGATATAGGTAAACAGCAAACGCCCGCGACCGTTACCCCAACGTGAAACGTGCAGCGCCGCCCATTCGAAAAAGCCCGATTCATCGAGCAGAAGGCTGATAATAATCACGGCAATAAAGGTCGCCGTCGCATTCCAGACAATATTCCACACTACAGGGATATCACCAAAATGGACTACGCCAGAGATCAGCGCCAGTACCGCGCCCAGCGTCGCACTCCAGCCGATCCCTAATCCCTTCGGTTGCCAGATAACCAAAACGATGGTCAGGACAAAAATAGCGCCTGCCAGTAACATAAATCCTCCAGACAGGACGGCTTTGCCGCCCTGTATATACAAAAAAAATTAAACAACCAGCTCTCTGAGTTTCTCGATGCCAGTGGGCTCTGCAGCCATTACCGGTACTAACGCTATGCGGCTTGCATGCTGGTTTTTCACAACCTCGATTTGAGGACGCTCTTGTAGGGCGCGCTGGCAAAGCAGCGGCGATTGCGTCTGTGCAATCGAAAGGCTGTTATTGATAATCCAGCCCCAGGGATGAATCCCCGCACGTTCAAGATCGGACTGCAGGTTTGCCGCTTCCAGTACAGGTGTGGTTTCAGGCAGAGTGACCAGCAAAACTTTGGTACGTTCCTGGTCCTGAAGCTGCATCATCGGAGTGGTAAAATGACCTTTATCCCCCATCTTCCTGGCAATCTCACGGTGATAAGCCCCGGTAGCATCAAGCAGTAATAGCGTATGCCCGGTAGGTGCCGTATCCATGACCACAAACCGTTTGCCAGCTTCACGAATTACGCGTGAAAACGCCTGGAACACCGCAATCTCTTCTGTGCAAGGAGAACGTAAATCCTCTTCGAGCAGCCGTTTCCCAGCCTCATCCAGATCCCTGCCTTTCGTCTCAAGAACATGCTGACGATAGCGTTCAGTTTCATCGTGAGGGTTGATTCGGCTGACCTGCAGATTTTTGAGGCTGCCATTGAGCGTTGTACTGAGATGTGCAGCAGGATCTGAGGTGGTGAGATGCACATCAAAACCCTTATCCGCCAGACTGACGGCGATAGCCGCAGCCATTGTGGTTTTGCCCACACCACCTTTGCCCATCAGCATAATCAAACCGTGTTCACTGCGGGCGATATCATCAACCAGGACAGACAACGACATATTCTCTGGCTTGTTCTGTGGGCTTTGTTCAGGAAGCGATGTTATCTCAGCGTGTTCGTTGAGCAGGCCTTTCAATGCGGATACACCAACCATGTTCAGCGGCTGCAGGTATAAGTTGTCTGTCGGCAAATCAGATAACCCGGCAGGAAGATTTGCCAGCGCCTCTTGCTCCCGTTGCCATATTGCAGCGGCCAGTGCATCACGTTCTGCTTCGCTCGCAGGCAGGACACCGTTAATGACTAAATACTGATTTTTAAGGCCAATAGCTGATAATTCGTCATGAGTACGAGCGACTTCCTGCAGTGTTGATTTTTGCAATCGCGCGACCAGCACAAGGCGAGTTCGTTCAGGATCGGATAATGCCTCAACCGCATGAGCATATTGCTCGCGTTGTTTTTCCAGCCCAGCCATTGGACCAAGACAGGAAGCACCATCCGGGTTACTTTCGATGAAGCTGCTCCAGGCTCCGGGAAGCTGAAGAAGGCGAATAGTGTGGCCAGTTGGGGCAGTATCAAAAATGATGTGATCAAAGCGGGTCAGCAGAGAAGCGTCAGTCAGTAAGCCAGTAAACTCGTCGAATGCAGCGATCTCTGTCGTACAAGCTCCTGAAAGCTGTTCACTGATGCTGTTAACAACGTCATCAGGCAAAAGACCTTTAATAGGGTCAACGATTCTGGCGCGGTATTGCTGGGCGGCGTCCTGCGGGTCAATCTCCAGAGCCGAAAGACCAGACACAGCAGTCACGGGCTGGATAGTGTTACCGATAGTCTGATCGAATACCTGACCGACATTGGAAGCCGGGTCGGTACTGACAAGCAGAACACGCTTTCCCAGTTCAGCCAGACGTATAGCCGTTGCGCAGGAAATCGAAGTTTTGCCTACACCTCCCTTACCGGTGAAAAACAGGTAAGACGGGATATTCTCTAAGAATTTCATATGTCCTCCTGACATACTCAACAACAGGAAGTTTTACCACCACAGCAACTGGTGGAAGCTAAACCCACCTTTTCCAGCGGTATACCAAACCAGCGAGCCAGTTCAGCGCGTTTTGGGTATCGCCCGGCCATCACCGTTTCACCATCAAGCAACAGCAGCGGAAGCCCTTCAGCTCCAGAAGCCTCAAGGAATGCTTTCGCTTTTTCGTTCTCAACGAAGCTCATAGGCTGCTGCGCCAGGTTATAACGTTCGATCTGAACCCCACGCCCTTTCAGCCATTGCACATCAGCAGAAAAATTGACCAAAACCTGATCGACATCTGAACCACAAACGCCGGTACTGCAGCACATCGCCGGATCAAACACCGTTAACATTTTCATCTTTAACACCTCATATTCGTAAAAACATATATGTACAGGCAAAATTTTTAGATACAAACAGCCTTACCGCTGCCAGAGCAGTTGGCCGATGCCAGCTTACGGGCGATGGCCTGTACGTCGTCCTGTTGACTTAACCAGGCCTGCTCAATCACCAGGGCAGCCCAGGAAGGAATATGCGGGGATAAGCGATAATGAACCCATTTCCCCTGCTTGCGATCCAGCAACAGGCCACTTTCCCGAAGCATCGCCAGATGGCGGGAGGTCTTGGGTTGTGATTGTTCCAGCGCTGTGCAGAGATCGCATACGCACAGCTCCCCCATCTCCCTGAGCAGTAGCACGATACCCAGGCGGGTTTCATCAGATAGTATTTTGAAAAGTTGTAGGGATGCAATTTCTGGCATTATGTACTCCTGCTATGAATGGGTATTGTCTCTCCACCAAAACAAGAAGTCAAAATCATATGTGTTTTCTCGCATGTGAGTGCAGGTGTCACTATGCGGTTGAAAAACGACCTGATGTGCGATCGTTACGTTAGTTGGGTAGGTAAAAAAGTCATTTGAGGCTAAAACATTGCTTAGTGCGGGCTTTCAGTTCATAGAGAAGAATGAATAATATCAATTATAACAATTGGTTATTTCCTTAGCGTACGTTTTCGTTCCATTGGCCCTCAGACCCCGACTTAGTTTATCAAGGGTATCATCGGGAAAAACCTCACTAACACAGAGGCTTATGTTAATTCATTAAAAACAGAAAGTTATCGTCTTGGCGTGGTTTTTTACATCATTGACCGTCAAACCCCTACGTAAGCTTATGACCCGGGATGGTTTATGGATCCCTCGTAAGTTACGGCCACCTCGTGTGCATCAGCCACGCCCACGTCGGGCCTGCACCGGCGAACTCATCCAGATTGATGGCAGTGAACATCGCTGGTTCGAGGACCGTGGTCCGGCCTGCACGCTGCTCGTTTACGTTGATGATGCAACAAGTCGGTTGATGCAGCTTCTGTTCGTCAGTTCGGAGTCCACGTTCACCTATTTTGAAGCCACCCGGGGATATCTGGAGCGCTACGGTAAGCCTCTGGCATTCTACAGCGACAAAGCCAGCGTCTTCAGGATCAACAACAAGCAGGCCACCGGCGGAGATGGCCAGACTCAGTTTGGTCGTGCCATGAACGAGCTGAATATCACTGGTATCTGTGCCAACACCAGTTCAGCCAAGGGGCGTGTTGAACGGGCTCATCTGACATTACAGGACCGCCTGGTCAAGGAACTGCGGCTCCGCGGTATCAGCACACCTGAGGCTGCAAACGCCTTTGCTGATGAGTTCATGGAAGATTACAACCGTCGGTTTGCAAAGCCGCCACGTCACGATTTTGACGTACATCGCCAGCTGGATAATGGCGAAAACCTGCAGGCGACATTCACCTGGCGCGAGCAGCGTAAGGTCTCGAAAAACCTGACATTACAGTATGATAAAAAGCTTTATCTGCTTGAAGATAATGAAGAAAACCGGCGTTTTCAGGGGAAGTACATCGAGGTATGGCAATACCCGGATGGTGACATTGAGCTCCGGGCCAGCGGCACTTCCCTGCCCTTTACCACTTACGACCGACTGGGAGAACTGGACCAGGGCGCCATCATCGACAACAAGCGTCTGGGACGTGCCCTGGAAATGATAAAGCTGGTTCAGGACAAACGGGACAACACCCGCTCACAGGCCCTGCCATCACTGGACGGCCAGACCTCACGCAGAAAGAAACAACCCGGCAAGAAATCACAACGAAGTCTGGACCATAACGACATGCTGGAAGCCCTGCAGCAACTTCAGACCCGGAGTAAAGACATCTTCGGCAAAGGCTGAAACATAACCTACATGCGGACATTTCAATTTAGATTGATGTTCAGGATAAACGCGATAACAACCGTTCACAGGCGATCCCTGCCGGTGATGGCTCTTTGCGGCGGCGCAGAAAACCAACAGAGAAATAATCGCAG
>ERZ650305.1167-NODE-1167-length-10730-cov-4.182763_pt1 | contig 10730 bp, 6 predicted proteins | sample MGYA00376241_ERZ650305 | MGnify/ENA primary metagenome ERZ650305 (study PRJEB26733, sample SAMN07839276) | wastewater metagenome | biome: urban; feature: artificial channel; material: waste water | place: USA: North Carolina | collected 2016-02-25 ... | reverse complement strand
CATTTTTAAATACATTTGATACTCCTCCATCTGCTTGAGTAATATTTCCATGTCTCAACATAAACTCAACACTTGGCATTAGTTCTGCTCTCGAAGTTCCTTCTAACGCTTTTTTCAATTCTGTTGCAACCTTTGCACTTTTAGCACTAATACTTTTTTCTTTAGCTTCTCTCAAATCTTTATCAAAATCAATACTGTCTATATCGATACTTAAATCATTTATTTCTTGAAGATTTACTGTATCATTCTTTGATATACCTATAGTATTTTTAAGATTTAATTTAGCTATTTCCAATGCATTTTCTATTTGAACAACAGATGAATCCAACTCTATTAAAGAGTAGTTGAGATCAAGCACTTCTGTTTTAGTAATTAGATTTAATTCGTATAATCTATTTATTCTTTTATAGTTATTTTCTAACTCTTTTTTAGAATTTTTAAGAACTTCTAATTGTTTTTGATATTTTAAAATAGATATATATTGATTTGTCACTGAAATTCCTACACTATTTTTTGTACCCTCTAATCCATATTGACTAGCCTCCAAATATTTATTAGAGTTTTTTATAGCAATGAAAGTTTTCCCTCCATCAAATATTTTTTGATTTAATGTTAAATACCCTTGACTATACTCACTATCTGGAGTTGTTGCAAGATAGTAACTTACACTCGGCAATCCTGATTTAAAAGCTTGTTTTTTATCAAGTGTTGCGTTATCAACACTAAGCTCTGCACTTTTAATGCTTTTATCTTTTTCTAAAGCTCTTTGAATTGTATTATCTAAATCCAATGTAAGCTCTTGAGAAAAAATACTAATTGCGTTTACTAGCAATAATAATGTAACTGTTTTTTTCAATTTCTTCCTCCTCTATGAAAATTTAATATTATGATTAAAATTAACAACATAAAAATAGTTCCATATTTTTTTAGTTTTACTAATTACTATAGATAATATTTGTGTCATTTTTGTGTCTTATTTATTTCTTCAATGTTCTATATAAAAAATCCGTTAAAAAATCAATATGTCCTTCTAATTCCTCTTTAGTAATTTCTTTAAATTCTTTGAACTCAAAACATGGAAATTCCATCCCAAAAATTCTTCCCATATAATCTTTTATAAATTCGTCTATGGCGAAATAAAGGTAGTCCATTTTTTCACAGATATCTTCTCGAACTTCATCCTTGCAATTTATCAAAATACTCTTTATTGCATTTGAAAACAAATCTTTTTTAGGAGATAGTATCATTACTTTTGTCATTAGTTCTGGATTTGTAAAAATATTCGAGATTACCCGAAAATGCCCTTTGTCATTAAAAACTCCTTCATACATAAATTTTATAAATTTATATAAATCAATTTTTAATTTATTTTCAAATTGAATTTCGTTCAAATTTTCTTGTGCAACTTTAAATATATTTTGCAATATCTCTATAAATATATCTTCTTTTGTTTTAAAATAAGTATAAAATGTCCCTTTAGCCACTTGTGCCTCATTTGTTATATCTTCTACCTTTGTATTATTATATCCCTTTTCTGCTATTAGTTTTTTTGCACTTTCCACCAATCTTCCCTTTGTTGCCATATATCCCTCCACTATCTATAGTTTTCCCCTTTTTCTATCTAAGTAAAGTTAGTATACATTATACTGACTTTTAAGTCAATGACTTTTGAGTCAATTTGTTTTTTTTGTTTTTTCATTCTACTTTATATAATAAAATTAGTATTTTCAGTCTGTTCAACCAAAGCTCTTAATCATTTTCTTTAAGCTTACAATACTCAGTTTGAATTTTTAAGTTGGGAAATATGAACATTAAAAAGAATAACCTAACTTAACAGAAACTTCAGGAATAATTTTTTTAATTTCATAGCTTGTATCTCCTATTATTTTTTCCCTCTCATTCCCCATATTCACATGAACAGCTGCCCACGGATTTATAAAAATTCTGTCTGTCAATTCAAATAAATATCCTCCTCCAAAAGTAAAAATATTTTGAGAAAAACCTACATTTTTCACTCCGTTTTTTTCATCAATTCTGTTATTCCAACGTTCCCCACCAATTCCGAACCAAAGACCTTTATAATCCGTTTTATCAAAATAATAATCAACTATAAAAGCATACACCTCCAGATTAACATTTTCTATATTATTCTGAAGCATAAATTCTGGCATATTACTTTCCGCTCTGATTACCCTGTATTTAAAACCATTTTGAGCTACATAAGCTCCCATATAGTTACCTCCAGTAACAAAGGGATATAAATCTAACTCAACCCCTATTTTATCGATTCCATAGATAGTTGTACTATTACACAAAACAATCAACAACATGATTCTTAAAATTTTTTTCATATTTTTCTCCTCACTATTTTTCTTTTTTTCTTAAATAAAGTAACCAAGTTTTTTATCGAGTTTTTACTCTAAAATAGTACAGCTATTTTTTTAATAAGTCAATCTATTTTAATAACTTAACTACATCTACTCTGCTCAATTATTGCTTCTTTAATCTAAGAATAGTTGTTTCTATTTAATTTTAAGACTTAATTTCAATTTTCAGGATAAAAATTTTCTGTTATTTCATCGAATAAATACTCTTCTGAATACAAAAAAAGACAGGATTTCTCCTGTCAAATTCTAATCATTATAATATCCAAAACTTTCCAATCTTTTCAGAACTGTTTTGATATTTTCTTCTTTTATTATTACATGATAACCTTCAGCCTTAAAGACAATATCTTTCAATATTTCATCTCTAGCAACAAGATTAATTAACTCTTTATCTTCTTTTAATTTAAATACCACTAAATCACTACAAGCTGTTATTGAATTATGCTTAGTCTTTAATTCCTCAAAGAAACTTTGCCATAAAGGTGGCATATTTAATGTGATTTTTTTTCTAAAATCATCTATTCTTTTACTTAAATCATTGCTATTTTCTATATTTCTAAGAATACTATTATAATCTAACTTATATTTATTAGCACCTATTTTAAGCCCAATTTGCTCTAAAAACATAGCCTTCATTGGAGAGTTTCCAACAATTGTTATAATCAGCCTATCTTCATCTAAATAAACTTCTGACTCTTCACTAATTTCTCCAAAGTCATATTCTTTTTTTCTTCCTAAAACATATTCTCCCAAATTACTAAGTTTAATATATTTTATTCCATCATATTTACTCAAATATCCATTTTTTAGATATAGTCCATTTTTCATAGTTGGAGTATCAATATACAAATCTACTACTCCCAAACTTCCCAATATTCCAATCAAACTTTTGAACATAGGAACAACTATATATTCATAATAAGTTTCATAGTTATAAATTTTCGTTCTTCCATAATCAGCTTCATTTATATAAACATGATCATAGATATTTTGTGGACTTATTAAGTTACTGTATAGAGTTCTAAAATTGATATAATTCAATATATTATCTACTGAAACTATTTGACCTTCTGGCATCTCTAAAAGAACTGTTTTTAAAGTACCTAAAATTTCTGTTAAATGCTCTTCTTCATTCCAAATATTTTTTACACCTTTAAGATAATTTAAAAATTTTGTAGTAAAGTTAAACTTTTCTTTATTAAAAATTTCTCCGCTAAAAAAGTCATTGAAAATATTTTTAGCATTAGGTCCATTAAGATACCTGTCATTCAGCAACTCTTCTTTCATGCTTAAAAGAAATAAAGCTATAGTTTCTGTTTTTAAATATTCAAGGTCTCCACCTTCATCTTCATAACATTCTTTTATTTCTCCATATTTTTTAAGAGCTTTTTTCGATGCTTTTAGAAGTTTATTACTTGCTGAAAGTTTTACTTCCCCCATAATATAAAAGTTCAAATATATCTTAATTTTTTGTAAAAACTCTTCTTCACTTGTAAGATAATATTCATATTGTGCATTTTTTATAGGATTAATATAATAATCTACTGGTTTCGGCAGATATTTTCTTAATGCTTTAATTATTTCTTCTGACAGATAAAAATTAGTTTTATCTTCTTCATTCCAATGAGTTCCCATATGTAAACTAAAAAATAAATATTCAACTTTAGGTTCCAACTTAGTTTTATAGTTTTCTTTTACGCTATTTAACAAATCTTTCTTCTCTGTTTCATTTAAGAAGTATTTACCCTTCCAAGCAATATGGTCAAAAATTCTTTTAACATCATCTGAAAATGTTTCAAAAATAGTTAGAAAAACCTCTTCATATCCGTAAAATTCATAAATAAGATCTAAAAATATCTCTTTTTTACTACTTTCTCCTATTGCTATAGCTTCAAAGAATCCCAAATTTTTTCCAATATAGGACTTTGATATCCAATCTTTCATAAAATTATCATATAATTTTAAAAGACTTGATTTCGTATAATTTGAATCTAAAGCTTTTTTTAGAGCTTCTTTTTCTCCCATAATTTATCCCCTACCTCTTTTATTAACCAATATCTCCAATAATAATTTGACTTAATATTTCTCAAAGTCAAAATTGCAATTTTCTTCTTTATCTTATTTAGAAAAAGGGTGGCTATAACGCCACTCCCATTTTAATATTTATTCTCCCAAGATATATTCAATGTCTTCTTGAGTAAGATTTTTAAGTGATGCACTGTCATCTGAAATCAAATCTTCAAATAATCTACTTTTCTCTTTTTGTAATTTTAGAATTTTCTCTTCTATAGTATCTTTACTTATTAGTTTATAAGAAAAAACTGTGTTTTTTTGTCCCATTCTATGACTTCTATCAACAGCTTGATCTTCTGCTGTTTTATTCCACCAAGGGTCATAAATAAATATTGTATCTGCTGAAGTAAGATTAAGCCCTACTCCTCCAGTTTTTAGTGTCATTACAAAAACTTTATATTTTTTATCCTTTTGGAATTTATCTACAAGTTCTTGTCTGTTTTTCGTAGCACCTGTCATAGAAAGATATTTTATCTCCATATCATCAAGATCACTACATATGTTTTCTATTGTTTTAATAAAATTTGTAAACACCAATATTTTATGATTATTTGAAACAGCTTCTCTTATATTTTCTAAGAGTATTCCTCTTTTACTTGAAGATATAACATCTGCTGACTTACTCTCAGGATTAGACGCTATTTGTCTTAATTCATTAAGAGCCTGTAATATGAAAAATTGTGTTTTCCCAATACCATACTCTTTAACCTGTGAATTAACAAGGTTATAATAGAAGTTTCTTCTCTCTTCATAAAGCTTCTTTTGTTGAGGGTTCATTTCGATATATAAAATTTGTTCAATTTTCTCTGGAAGCTCTTTAAGAACTTGTTTTTTTGTTCTTCTCAAAATAAATGGATAAATCTTTTTACGAAGCTCTGCAATAACTTCTCTATCATTGTCTTTCTGTATAGGAGAAACATAGAAATTATTGAATTCCTCTGCTGAGCCAAACATTTTTGGATTCAGAAACTTAAATAACGAATACAGTTCACTCAAATTATTCTCAACTGGAGTCCCTGATAAAGCTAGTCTATGCTTAGAATTAAGAAGCATTACTGCCTTTGTTGATTGAGAATTTACATTTTTTATATTTTGAGATTCATCTAAAACTACTATCTCAAACTCTAATTTACTAAATCTTTCCACATCATTTCTTACTGTTCCATAAGTCGTAAGTATAAGTTGTTTACTTAAAACTTCATCTAAATCTCTAGTTGTTCCATAATAAATTCCTATAGTTAATTCTGGGTTAAATCTTTTTATTTCATTTTCCCAGTTATAAATAAGCGATTTTGGCATAACTATAAGAGCAGGCTTTTTTGCCTTTGGATAAATAAAAGACAATAAAGATATTGTTTGGATAGTTTTTCCAAGTCCCATATCATCAGCCAAACAACCTCCAAGGTCATTTTTATAAAGATATGCTAACCATTTATACCCATAATCTTGATATTCACGAAGAGTTGCATTAATTTTAGGTACTTCTAAATCCATATCTTTTATGGTGTTGAAACCTAAAAAAAGCTCACGACTTTTCCTAAATTCTGTATTAAAAGATTTCTCATCTATCATATCTTCTATTAATGGCAAATCAAATATTGATATTTTAGACTTATCTTCATTTTTATTTTTCTTAAAAAGTCTTTCTAATTTATCTATATATTTTTTATTTAATAGTGCCGAACTTCCATCACTTAATGTTATATAAGAATTCTCTTTAAAAGTAGCTATTACATCAAATATAGAAAATTGCTCTCCTTCTATTTCTACTTTTACACTTCCTTCTAAAAAGTTTATAGAATGAGAAAAAGAAGTAATAAGCTTTGGTTTAGAAGTCTTAATATTATACTTCTTAAACTTATCTGTTCCAATTATCTTATATTTAGCCAAAAGATTTGATAACTCTTTAGTAATAAAGTCTTTCGCCAAAAGCTCGTGCATTATTATAAGGTTACCATCAACATAATATCCATCACGTAGTTTTAAGTTTCTTTGATATTTAACAATAATTCTTATTATTTCTGCAAGATACTCTTTTGGATTATCATTTACAATATCATTGATTGTAATTCTGTTTTCCAAATCATTTACAGTAATTACATTCTTAATGTCGTACTCTTCTAAAAAATCATGCTCCATATTTGATATATATGTCCCTACTTTTAAATATAAGGATTTATCTCTATCAATTTTCTCAATAACAAGCATTGGTTTAGCTTCTACCTCTTTACCCTGTACAATCTGATAATCTCTATATTCAATCTCTATTTCATCAAAATATGAATACATCACTGTCAGAAATTTTTCTAACTCTTTTTGTGGAAACTGTGCATTAAGGTCTCTAACATTTAGATAGTTATCTCCCACACTTTTCACTTCAAACAATTTATTTCCTGATAGACAACTGTCTTCAGTAACAAAGAAAAATTCAGTATACTCACTGTCTAGGCAAAGTTTTGAGTTCATCTCTTCGCCAAGTCCTTGTTCTATAAATAGTGTTAATGTCTTCACTCCATCCACAGAAATTATTTTTTCATTCTCTTCATTAATAAACTTATCTGATTTTTTTAATAAATCAAGTAAAAACGGGTGTTCATTTAGGTAAATTTCATCGGAAAAATTATTCCAAGATATAGTAAAAGAATTGTTTTCTTTTATACTATCAATTGCTTTTATAATTTCTCTACTATTTCTATCAAAGTTATCAGTATTTAGATCTTTTAGTTCATTCCCTGTGGAATCTACAATCTTAATATAGTATCCTTTGTCATCAAAAAATAGCTTAAAAAATATGTCTTCTACATATTCCTTGTTTTTTCTTTTATGGTGGTTATTTTTTAAATTCTCAAACATAATTTACCTCATCAAAATAGATATCATTAGCATATATTATAACACAGATACTTTCTTTTGACAAACCTTGTTTATTTTGAAAATTCAATTTCAGATTATATATAGAAAGAATCAAAATATCTTTTATATAAACTTCTCTATATGTTATAATCAAAATAAAAATTTTAAGGAGTTTTATGCCCAATAAAAGTTTAAATCAAATAAAATTTATTGCTAGTATTTTTGTAGTACTTCTTCACACCAGTATGTTCAGATACGTTAATCAAACTGGATTTGTTTTTGATTACATTGTTGATACTATTGCACGTTTTGGTGTTCCCATATTTTTTAGTATTTCTGGATATTTTTTATATTCAAAATACAGAGATGGAGGTAAAAAATACTGGCTTAATTATGTAAAAAAAATCCTTTGGCTTCATCTTTGGGTTGGTTTTATTTACCAAGTTGCTATTCTAACAGAAATCAAACTAAAAGGTGGTATTGTTCCTCCAAGTTTTTTTGATTCTATGCATATAATTAACAGTTTCCTTTATGGTGGACTTCATACTCATTTGTGGTATCTGTCTTCCCTTGCATTTGCTGTAACAGTATTATTTATAGCTTCAAGATTCAGATTTGAAAAACCACTTTTTTATATTGGTTTAATCTTAAATATTATAGGAACTTTTGGAAATACAGAGATTTATGCCCCCATTAGTTATAATACTCAAATGTTTTTCTTCAAATTCTTTAATCACTTTGGATTACATCTAAGTCCCACAGGATTTCCCTCGAGAAATGGTCTTTTCTTCGCTCTACCCTATGTAATGATGGGATATTTTATAGCTCAGACTAAGCTTCACGAAAAAATTAATCTCAACAAGAATAAGTTATTTGGCTTAATTGGTTTATTTATTCTACTTCAAATAACAGAGCGTTCTGCTGCTGTACTTTTACTAAAGAGTTCTCAAGGAAGTAATTTCTTTATTTCAACTTTACCTTTAGTGTTTTTTATAATGATTCTTGGATTAAAAGAAACTGATTTATTTCCTAAATTAAATAGTATTTCAGGAAAATCTCTAAACATATATCTTTGGCATCCCATGGGAATGATAATTTTTAGCAATATCTTAAAAACTTTCACTAATGAAAAAGAAATAATTTTTAGTTTACTTTTTACACCTTTAATTATTGCCAGTATTTTGTTTTTTCCTAGTTTTAAAAAATTAAAGTTAGCTAAATAGAATTACAATCTATTTTTAAATCCTTGGGCGTCTGCCCAAACCCGACCAGCAACGGTTGCTGGACACCTTATAAAAATAACAAGTCAAACTTAATTCATTTAAAATACAAGGATTAAACGTCACGTTTACGTGGTTTGGACGCGTAGTCCAAGGTTTAAAATGGCTTTTACTAAAAAAGGGTTAGCTAAAATTTTAGCTAACCCTTTTTCTTATAATTTAATTAATAACTCTTTTACAAAATCCAAAACTTTATCTATTTCCACTTCAAAAGTTTCTTTAGTTTTTCTAGTTTTAACTTCTACCTTACCTTCAGCTACACCTTTTCCCACAACTATTTGTACAGGGAAACCTATAAGTTCAGCATCTTTAAATTTAAATCCTATTCTTTCGTTTCTATCATCTATAATTACATCTTGATTTGCTTCCAAGAACTCTTTATAAAGTTTTTCAGAGGCACCATTTATAGCTTCATCTTTTAAGTTTGCATTAATAATTACTACTTCAAATGGAGCTATAGCTCTTGGCCAAATCATTCCATTTTCATCATTATTTTGCTCAATAGCAGCAGCAGCAGTTCTTGATACTCCAATTCCATAACATCCCATAGTCATAACTTGTTGCTTACCGTTTTGGTCAAGGAATACAGCATTAAGAGCTTTTGAGTATTTCGTTCCAAGTTGGAATATATGCCCAACTTCGATTCCTCTAGCTACTTCAAGATGTCCTCCACATTTTGGACAAGGCTCTCCAGTTTTTACCATTCTTATATCAGCAAATTTACTAATTGTTAAATCTCTTGAAGGATTTGCATTAATATAATGTTTATCTGCTATATTTGCTCCAACAACAGCATTTACTATATTTCTAACTGATTCATCAGCTATAACAACAAACTTGTCATCTTTCACTCCATGAGTTCCGCAGAACCCTTTTACAAGTCCAAGTTTCGCAAACTCGTCATCTTCTATAAGTTCAAGATCCATTACAGCTCCACTTATATTTTTAAGTTTAACTTCATTTATTTCATAATCTCCTCTGATTAGAGCTACATAATATGTATTTTCCTCTTCAAAGAAAGATTTATAAACCATACATTTAATAGTTTTTTCTACAGAAACATCTAAGAATTTAGCTACATCTTCTATAGAGCTTGTTTCTGGTGTATCTACCAAAGTTAATTCTTTTTCTTCTTCGTTAGCTTTCTCAAAAGTAACTTTTGAAACAGCTTTTTCAGAGTTTGCTGCATAATCACAAGTGTTACAGTAAAATATATCATCTTCTCCAGAACTAGCTAATACGTGGAACTCTTCAGTAGTACTTCCACCGATATTTCCTGCGTCAGCTTCTACCGCTCTATAATTTAGTCCTAATCTATCAAATATTCTTATATAAGCTTTTTTCATATTTTGGTATTCATCATCAAGAGATTCAGCAGTTGCATGGAAAGAATAAGCATCTTTCATTAGGAACTCTCTACCTCTCATAAGTCCAAATCTAGGTCTTCTTTCATCTCTAAATTTAGTTTGAATTTGATATACATTTAATGGTAATTGTTTATATGATGAAATATCATTTCTTATTATATCTGTTACAACCTCTTCTGCTGTTGGCCCCAGAGCAAATTGTCTTTCATGTCTATCGCTTATTCTCATCATTTCAGGTCCCATAGTTTGCCATCTACCTGATTCTTGCCATAGTTCCGCTGGTTGTAATACAGGCATAAGAACTTCTTGAGCTCCTGCTCTATTCATTTCTTCCCTAACAATGTTCTCTACCTTTTTAAGAACTCTGTATCCCATGGGAAGATATGTGTACACTCCACTTGCTACTTTTTTAATCATTGACGCTCTTGACATAAGTTGGTGACTTATTACTTCTGCATCTTTTGGACTTTCTTTGTAAGTTTTTGCTAACATTCTACTAAGTCTCATATCTTCACCCTTTCAATTTTTTATTTTTTTACGTTTAATTATACAGGATTTGAGGGGAAATGTCATTAGATTTTATCAAATGAATCTTATCTGTAAGTTTAGTCTAAAATAATAGTCTCCCTTTTCTTCATACACTTTGGCATATTCATATTTTGAAGTGCTCGGAGATTCTAATTTTGTATTTTCAAGTAAGTAATCTTGAAAATCATTCAAATTATAAATATGATAACAGACTAATTCGCCGTCTTCTTTTACTATTATAT
>ERZ650305.1163-NODE-1163-length-10736-cov-5.323284_pt1 | contig 10736 bp, 8 predicted proteins | sample MGYA00376241_ERZ650305 | MGnify/ENA primary metagenome ERZ650305 (study PRJEB26733, sample SAMN07839276) | wastewater metagenome | biome: urban; feature: artificial channel; material: waste water | place: USA: North Carolina | collected 2016-02-25 ... | reverse complement strand
CTGAATCTAGAATAAGAGATACAGATATGGCAAGTGAAATGGTTAAACTTAACAAGGATAAAATTATTTCTCAATCAGGTACGGCAATGCTTGCACAAGCTAATACAACTCCACAAAATGTTTTACAATTATTAAGATAATTATTTTAATTATAATTCCCTTCACTCATTGAGTGAAGGGATCTCCCAAAGATTAGTTTTAGCTACAATGAGTATATTCATGGGCTTACTATAAATGATAGATTACTAATGATGAATGTAATTGTGGTGGTTAAACACCAGACAAGTGCACTGTCAGCAAGGAAGCTACAATAATCAGGGAGGATGATTATAATGAGGATTAACAATAACATCTCGGCAATGAACTCCTATAGAAATTTATCTACGGTAAATGAAAGTATGAGTAAAATTATGGAGAAGTTATCCTCAGGAGAAAGAATTAACAGAGCTGGTGATGATGCAGCTGGATTAGCGATCTCAGAAAAAATGAGAGGGCAAATTAGAGGACTATATATGTCAACTAAAAATGCTCAAGATGGTATCTCAATGATACAAACAGCAGAGGGAGCCTTAAATGAATCCCATGCAATTATACAAAGAATGAGAGAACTTGCAGTACAGGCTGCAAATGATACTAACACTACTGAGGATAGAGAGAAACTCCAATTAGAAATATCTCAATTGGTTTCTGAACTAAACAGAATAGCTAGTACCACAGAATTTAATACCAAACCTCTATTAGATGGAGAATTTGATGGAGATGGGCTTAAATTTCATGTAGGAGCAAACAAGGATCAAAATGTTAGCTTAACTTTTAAAGATATGAAAGCTAATGCTTTAGGTGTAGATGGAATAAACTTATCCACTCAAGAATCTGCCAATGAGGCTATTGAGACAATTAATAAAGCGTTAGAAGGAGTTTCCGAAGAAAGAGCGAAATACGGAGCTATGCAAAACAGATTAGAACATACTATAAATAATTTAAGAGTTGCAGGTGAAAACTTACAGGCAGCTGAAAGTAGAATCCGTGATACAGATATGGCAAGTGAAATTGTTAAGTTTAACAAGAGTAAAATAATAGCAGAAGCAGGTACCGCTATGCTAGCACAGGCCAATACTGCACCACAAGCAATATTACAATTATTACAATAAACAAAAGCCTCTATCTTTTCCCTGAGGTAGGGGCAGAATATCTCTGATTTTTAAAGATTTAGTCACAATGAATGCATTTATCTTAGACTTTCTCTCATCAAAGTTTGAGATAAACCATGAATTCATTTGTGGTGGCTAAAGTCCACCTCACGACAGGCATGCAGTCGTGGCAAGGATGCAAAAATAAAAAACAAAAATCAGGGAGGATTTATTATGAGAATCAACAACAACATATCAGCAATGAACAGTTACAGAAATTTAACAACAGTGAACGAGTCAGTAGACAAATCAATGGAAAAATTATCATCAGGTCTAAGAATTAACAGAGCTGGAGATGACGCAGCAGGTTTAGCAATATCTGAAAAAATGAGAGGTCAAGTAAAAGGGCTTCATATGGCAACAAAAAACTCACAAGATGGTATTTCAATGATACAAACTGCAGAGGGTGCGTTAAATGAAACTCACTCAATTGTACAAAGAATGAGAGAACTTGCAGTTCAATCATCGAATGATACTAATACTCAAGAAGATAGAGAAAAACTACAATTAGAAGTTAATCAATTGGTAGAAGAAATTAATAGAATAGGAAACACAACTGAATTTAATACGAGAGTATTAATGGATGGAACTTATGATGCAGGTGGTGTGTTATTCCATATAGGTGCGAACAAAGATCAAAATGTTAATTTGAAATTCAATGATATGAGATCTGGAGCTTTAAACCTTCAAGGAATCAGCATTATTTCTCAAGATGACGCCAATAATGCAATAGAAACAATCAACACTTCATTAGAAACTGTTTCTACAGAAAGAGCAAAATTCGGGGCTATGCAAAATAGACTTGAACATACAATAAATAACTTAAGAGTTTCTGAAGAAAACTTACAAGCAGCTGAATCTAGAATAAGAGATACAGATATGGCAAGTGAAATGGTTAAACTTAACAAAGATAAAATCATTTCTCAATCAGGTACGGCAATGCTTGCACAAGCTAACACAACACCACAAAATGTTTTACAATTATTAAGATAATAACTACATAAAATACTTTTTGCCGATAGAAGCTAAATTCTGGACTTCTATCGGCAAGAAGCTTACTCTACGATTGTGACTACATTTATGTTCTACTCCCTAGAATATAAATATCCTGATTTCATGTTTTAGTCACAATGGATGCATTTATCTGGCTTATTCTCATCTAGGTATAATGAATTCATTTGTGGTGGCTAAAACCCACCAACGTGAGGAGCGCGCCCTCATGGCATGGAAGGTAAATATTAAAAACGAAATCAGGGAGGATTTTTATGAGAATCAACAACAACATATCAGCAATGAACAGCTACAGAAATTTAACAACAGTGAATGAGTCAGTAGACAAATCAATGGAAAAATTATCATCAGGTCTAAGAATTAACAGAGCTGGAGATGACGCAGCAGGTTTAGCAATATCTGAAAAAATGAGAGGTCAAGTAAAAGGTCTTAATATGGCTACAAAAAACTCTCAAGATGGTATCTCAATGATACAAACAGCAGAAGGAGCTTTAAATGAATCGCATGCCATTGTTCAAAGAATGAGAGAGCTAGCAGTTCAATCTTCGAATGATACTAATACTGACAAAGACAGAGAAAAAATTCAATTAGAAACAGACCAACTAGTTGAAGAGTTAGATAGAGTTGCAACGACAACTGAATTTAATACACAAACTCTAATGAATGGAAATTTTGAAGGTAATGGAGTATTATTTCACATAGGAGCAAACAAAGATCAAAATGTTAATTTAAAATTTAAAGATATGACTTCAGAAGCTTTAGGTGTAAGTGGAATCAAAATGTCTACTCAAGCTGATGCAAATACAGCAATTGAAAAAATTGATACAGCATTAGAAAGTATTTCTACTGAAAGAGCTACATACGGAGCTATGCAAAATAGACTTGAACATACAATTAACAATTTGAGAGTTTCTGGTGAAAACTTACAAGCAGCTGAATCTAGAATAAGAGATACAGACATGGCTAATGAAATGGTTAAACTTAATAAAGATAGAATCATTTCTCAATCAGGTACTGCTATGTTAGCACAAGCTAACACATCACCTCAAAGTGTATTACAATTACTTAGATAATAATTAAATTTATACCTCCTATCTTAGCAATAAGGTAGGAGGAAGTCTAATAGCTTTCATGATAATCAAGAATCCTAAAAAACAGCTTCAAAAAAAAGAACATTTAATCAATCCAATAATTTAGAATCCAATCCTCCAACTGATTTATACAGAGGCTTTTAGGTGGGCTAAACATATGTTTGAGCCACAATACCTGTATTTTTTAAATGCAGTCTCATCCTACTGGAGTATAGATGTGGTGGCTTAGTCACCAATACGATATGACCGGGATATCGTATATGCAAGGAAGCTAAAAATCAGGGAGGATTGATGACAATGATTATTAACAACAACATATCGGCATTAAATGCCTATAGAAACACAAACGACGTAAATACTAGAGTAGAAAAAAGCATGGAAAAATTATCATCTGGTCTAAGAATCAATAGAGCTGGAGATGACGCTGCAGGCTTAGCAATTTCTGAAAAAATGAGAGGGCAAATTAAGGGGCTAGATATGGCAACTAAAAATGCTCAAAATGGAATCTCTATGATTCAAACATCAGAAGGAGCATTAAATGAAACTCATGCTATCATTCAAAGAATGAGAGAATTAGCTGTTCAATCAGCCAATGATACTAATACTGATAGTGATAGAGAAAAACTTCAATTAGAGGGAACTCAACTTGTTGAGGAGTTAAACAGAATAGCAGAAACTACTGAGTTTAACACGAGAACTTTAATGGATGGAGAATTTGAGGGTGAAGGAGTTAAGTTCCATATAGGAGCTAACAAAGATCAATCTGTTGAGTTAAAATTTAATGATATGAAAGCTGATGCATTAGGATTAAGCGATTTTGACATTAAAGATGGAGAATCAGCAAATAGTGCTATTGATTTAGTAAATAATGCACTAGAATCTGTTTCATCAGAAAGAGCAAAACTTGGAGCAACTCAAAATAGATTAGAACATACAATTAACAACTTGAGAGTTTCGGGAGAAAACCTACAAGCGGCAGAATCTAGAATTAGAGATGCAGATATGGCTAATGAGATGGTAAAATTTTCTAAAGATCAAATAATATCACAATCTGGTACAGCAATGCTTGCACAAGCAAATACTGCTCCACAAAGTGTGTTACAATTACTTAGATAACCTTTTGGGTTGTCTAAGTAATGCAACCCCCTCCGCGCAAAGATAAGTTTAATAACCTCTATGGCTTTTATTGGTCTATAGAAGCCATAAATGGTTATTAAATACTGCTAGCGTAAATATAGCCAAGAGTCATTCATGGAAGCTTGACTTATAATGCACGGAGGGAGGAAGCTAACAATGATAATAAACAACAACATGACAGCAAAAAATGCGTACAGAAATTTGAATAATAATAATGCTAAAATGTCTGATTCTATTGAAAAGTTATCCTCAGGTGTTAGAGTAAATAAGGCAGGAGACGATGCAGCGGGGCTCGCAATATCTGAGAAGATGAGAGCTCAGGTAAAGGGTCTTGACGCAGCAATGAAGAATGCCCAAAATGGGATTTCACTAATCCAAACAGCTGAAGGAGCACTATTTGAAACACACTCAATCTTACAAAGAATGAGAGAGTTGTCAATTCAAGCAGCAAACGATACAAACACAACAAATGATAGGATGCAAATGCAACTTGAAATGGATGAACTCAGACAAGAATTAGATAGAATAGCTGAAGCAACAGAGTTTAATACTAGAACTTTATTTAACGGTGATTATAGCAAAATGTCAGATGCCCTTAATTTTCATGTAGGTGCCAACAAGGATCAAAACATGAAGGCTAATCTTGAAAGAATGGACGCTGATTATTTGGGAGTTGCAGATAGTGATGAAAATAAATCAATATCTATAAAAACTGCCAGTGACGCCAATAAGGCTATTGAAAAGTTTGATGCAGCAATTGAAATAGTTTCTAAAGAAAGAGCCAAATATGGTGCTATTCAAAATAGAATGGAGCATAGCATTAATAATTTGGGAATAGCTTCAGAAAACATGCAAGCAGCAGAAAGTAGGATTAGAGATACTGATGTTGCTAAAGAGATGATGGAGTTATCAAAAACAAAGATAATAACAGATTCTAGTGTTTCAATGCTAGCGCAAGCTAATACAATACCTCAAGAAGTATTAAAACTAATAGAAAATTAAAAAAACTCAAAAACTTAAGTTAATGGTCTTAAGTTTTTGGGTTTTTTTGTCGTTAATAGATATGGAATAGTATTTTATAAAGAGTATAATTATAATATATGTGCTTATTGAAGATAAGAGATAGATTTTTAAATATAAATTATAAAACATTTGGGTGGTGTATATGAAAACAAATGAAATAAGAAGAGAAAATTTAATGGTAAAGCCAGAATCAATAGAACCAGTGCAGAAAAGAATGGTAGTAGAAAAGCCAGAAATAAAAAAAGATACACTTCATATTTCTGAAAGTAAAAGGGAGTCTAATGTTTTAGATAATAAGATAACAGATATAAGCCCTACACCAAAAGTAGCAAAAACAACATTAAATCAAGAACAACAACTAGATAATTTGCTAAAGAAATTAAACGTAAATACCGATATTATTAATAAGGGGATACGTTTTGAAAAAGATAATTACTACGATAAAATGATTGTTCGTGTTTATAATAGAGAAACTGGAGATATAATAAAACAAATTCCTCCACAAGATATGTTGGAGTTTGCTAAAAAATCAGAAGAGATAACGGGAATTCTTTTTGATAAAACCGTGTGAAAGGAGTAAATCATGGCTGCTATAGAAATGACAGGATTAGCATCTGGAATGGATACTAAAAGTATAGTAAAACAATTAATGGAAATAGAGAGAAGACCTATTTATCTAAAACAAGATCAAATACAAAAAGCTCAAACTGAAAAAAAACAATGGGAAGAAATAGGTAAACAGGTAAAATCATTTAAGACAACAGCAATGGACATGAATACAAATAATCCATTTAGAAAAAAAATTGCAGATATTAGTGATGAAAAAGTTTTAGGAGTAGAGCTAGGACCTACTGCTAGAAAAGGTACTTTTGTTTTGGAAGATGTTAAACTAGCAAAATCAGGAACAGCAACTTCTGATGGGAAAATAGCATTTGATGGTGGAGCAGATTATAATATAACTAGTGGAAAACTTGGGATTAGAGGGGTTAATACCAAGTTTATTGATATGTTCTTGAGCCCAATAGGGAATATGGAATTTGAAAAAGTTGGATTTAAAATTAATGGAAAAGAAGTTAATGTACAATCTACAGATACATTAGGAACTTTTATTAATAAAATTAATTCTTCAGGAGCAGGAGTAAAAGCTACATTTGATTCAGCAGAAAGAAGATTTAGAATAGAATCTACTACAAGCAAACCTTTAGAAATGGACGCAGAAAATAAAGATTTTCTTAGAGGACTTGAAATTTCAAAATTTGCAGGGAAAAAAGTAGAAAATTTAGTAGAACCTGATTATAAAAAAACAATAGGATCATTAGATAGCCTAGATAATGTAAAAAGAGGTTTCTTTACAATAAATGATTATACTGTAGATGTAAATACAGAGACAGATAGTGTACAAGATGTAGTGGAAAAACTTAATAAAAATGGATCTCCAGTAAAAGCATATTTTGATGGAGTAAGTGGAAAAATGAGTATTGTGGCTGCAACAGCAGGTGATGATTTAATATTTCAAGATGATACTTCTGGACTAATGAAAGAATTAGGATTCATGAAAGAACCAGAACATGGGAATAGAAATAAAGCTACTGTTTATGAAGGACAAAAAGCAAGTTTTACAATGGACGGAATTAAGTATGAAAGAGATTCCAATGAAATTACACTAGATGGAATTAAGATTAATCTTAAAAGCAATACAGCAGAAGGCGAAAAAGTAACTATAAAAGTTGACCATGATATAGATGGAATGGTTGAAAAAATTAAAAAATTCGTTGACGATTACAATGCTACAACAACTTTGCTTAATGCTAAAACAGGTAAAGATGCTCCATTACAAGGAGATACAACTGCAAATAATTTATCAAATAATTTGAGAACTTATATGGCAAGTTCTGTAAATGGAATAGAGTCAAAGTTTAGTCAACTAGCATTAATAGGAATAGGAACTATAGGAAAAGAACCTGAACTTACTGTTAATGAAGAAAAGTTAAGAGCAGCTCTTGCAGAAAATCCAACAGAAATTGAAAAACTATTTGTTCAAATGGGAAATGGAAAAGGAAACGAAAAGATATCAAATGGAGATGGAGCAAGAACAAAGTTTTTTTCAAATAATTATAATGTCACAGATATTAATAATATTCAAATAAAAGTCGGAGAAAAAATATATAGAGCAGATGACAGTAAGTATAGAATCATGAAAAAAAGTGATTTATCTGACTTAAAAGTATCAAAAGTCGACCTTATTAAACATGTAATTAATGGAGAGATTAAATCAAAAGCTGATTTGGATGCAGCTTTGGGAAAAGGTGTTCCTCAAAATGTAGCAGTTATTGATGATGTTACTGGTGCAATAGAGTTTGGAAATGCTCCAGATAAAGGAGAATCCATAACAATTGAATCAAATAAAAAATTAAGTAACAGTGCTTATGGATTTAATGAAGGAATAACAAATAAAATTAATAATTACTTACAACCAATGGTAACTTACAATGGAACATTAGATAGACAAGCAAAAGCAATAGATAATAGAATTACACAGATGAATGATTGGATATCAAAAACAGAAGATAGATTAAAAATGAGAGAAGATGCATTGAAATCACAATTTACTTCAATGGAAGGTTCCATTCAAAATAGTAACTCAACAAGTAACTGGTTATCAGGACAAATTGCTCAATTAGGTGGTTAATATGAAAATTTTAATGGATAATGTAGAAAAAATTGTAAAAGTAAGTGAGTATGAGAGTTTTCAGTATTTATTATGGGATATTGAAAAAAGTGTTGAAACTAAAGGTAGAATAATTACTTCTTTGAAAGTAGATGGTTTAAATTTAGATTCTTTAAGTGATTTTTCTTTGGAAGAAATAAGTGTTGTAGAAGTGATGAGTCAGAGTCCTTTAATGCTTTTAAAAGAAACTATTGTTGAATTAAATGATTATATTGATAAGTTTTTTTATGGAATTGAAGATATAGTTTATAGTTTTAGAAATGGTGATAAAGTAAAAGGAATAGACAATTTGGTAGAAGGAATTTATGGATTAGAATGGATTTTTCAGATACTTAAAAACTCTGAAAGACTGCTATATTTAAGAGATTTGAGACTTCTTGATATTTACGAGAAAGCTGATACAGTTATGATTGAACTTACTGAAGCTATAGATAATAAAGATTATCACAGAATATCAGTTTTAATGGAATTTCCGCTTTATAATGTGCTTTCCAATATAAAAGAGTTTATTCCAATTTTGTTTGAAAAAACAGAAGTTTTAACTGGGGTAGAAGTATTTATTAATTAATTTTGACATAAACAATTAAAAAGTTTATAATTTAAGAAACTAGTGGCTTTTGCCACTAGTTTTTAGATTAGAATACAAATATTTTTCTTATTAAAGGGTGAAAAAATGAAAAAATTATTAGTTTTAGCACTAGTATTATTAAGTGCATGTAAAAATTTGGAAACAACAATAGACCAAATAGCACCTCCAAGCAAAACAAGTAAAGGAGACGGCTATATATTTTTTGATTATATAGCATATGAACAAAGGTACAATTTTAATGATAAGGATGGAACAAGACTTGTACTTAAAACAAGAAAACAAGATGTTCAAAAAGTTAAAATTGTAATGGATGGAAAAGATTATGAAATGCATTCAATAGGTGAAATGGGTGAATTTGAATATTTTGAGGGTAAAGTAACAAAAATAAAAGAGGGAAAATTTCATTTTGTTATAAGTGATGGTAATTTAGCCTATTATTTGGGAGAAAAAGGTAGTTTAAATAGTAGAGAAATAGAGCCATTAGAACTAGCAATAGGAGAAAAATCAGAAAATAATGGTGATTCAAAGCTTTGGTATAGAATTTATATTGATAGTTTTTATAATGGGAATAAAGATAATGACCCAGTTTTCAATGAATATGGGCCTGAGAGTTTTTTGAAGCCAGAGGATACGAATAAAGCTCAATTGGTAGAAGACTGGGGAAATAATATACCTAAAAAAATATTAGGGAAATTCCAATTAAATAGTTGGATAGGAGATTTTAACGAAAATTATTTTTGGGAAAATAAAGCAAAAAACATTTATGGAGAAAGCTATGTTGGAACTAAAAGATTTGGGGGAGATTTACAAGGGGTAGAAGCTAAAATAGATTATTTTAAAGCATTTTCTATAAATACTTTGTGGATTAGTTCGCCTTTTTACTCTTTTTCTGGAAGTAAGAATGATGTAATTGACTTTAGGCATATAAGCCCAGATTATGGAATGTTGGTAGAAAAATCGGGAGAAAGTCAATATAAATTACTAAATTTAAACTCTTCTGAGAAAAACAGTTTCGGAGAAAGTTTAAGTGTAGAAACATGGAAGAATACTAGTTCAGATGAATATTTTAGAGAGTTTTTAGGAAAACTTGATAAAGAAAACATTAAAGTGATATCAGATTTAAGTTTTGATTATGTTTCAAGTAGATTTTTTGCCTTTGAAGATGTGTTAAGAAATGGAAAAGATTCTATTTATTGGAATTGGTTTTTTATAGAGGAAAATTCAGAGGATAAAATATTCAATGGAAGCTCTGACAAAGGCGTAGAATCTAAAGAAGGGCTGAGATACAGAAAATCTTTTGTAAAAGTTTTACCTGAGTATACAGCAGAAGAAAAACAAGAGATACTTGAATGGAATAAAGCAAATATGACTTATAAAAGCGTAGGTGCTAATAAAGAACTGATAAATTTAAATTTAGATAATAAAGAAGTACAAGACTATATTTATAACTCAGCAAAAAAATGGTTGGATATGGGTCTTGAAGGATATATGTTTAGAGTTAAAGAAAAAGCTAATGAAAGTTTTTATAAAGAGTTGGAATTAAAGTTAAATGCAGATAATAAATATACATTTAGATACGATTTGATTGATTCTCAAGATACTACTTTAGATAAAGAAAAGACTTTAAATTATGAATTAGTTGACTCATTCCAGAAGTTTTTTGGAACAACAACATTTGGAGGAGAAGATTTGTTTACAAGTCTTTATATCCAAAATAGAAATAAGAAATCAATAAATTTTATTGAAAATATAGACATAGACAGATTAAACTCTAGCTTTATTAATGGGAGCAGAGAGTTTGACACAAATAATGAAGAGATAGATACATATTTAGGAATAAAACCAGATATATTGGATGCGAGTACTTTAGCAAAATATAAAATGGCAACACTACTTCAATTTGTATTGAGCGGAAACCAAAGTATATATTATGGAAGTGAAAGGTTTATGTGGGGAGGAGATGTACC
>ERZ650305.1153-NODE-1153-length-10786-cov-4.721461_pt1 | contig 10786 bp, 9 predicted proteins | sample MGYA00376241_ERZ650305 | MGnify/ENA primary metagenome ERZ650305 (study PRJEB26733, sample SAMN07839276) | wastewater metagenome | biome: urban; feature: artificial channel; material: waste water | place: USA: North Carolina | collected 2016-02-25 ... | reverse complement strand
GTTATAATCTTTCTTTATAAAAATTTGAAGGAAATATTATGGATTTTAGATATATAGGAAGAAGTGGATTAAGAGTTAGTTCTATTTGTATGGGAACTATGACTTTTGGTTCAAGCACTTCAAAACAAGAGGCTTTTAAAATTTTAGATAAAGCTTATGATAGTGGAATAAACTTTTATGATACAGCTGAGATTTATCCAGTTCCACCAAAAAAATCTTATGAGGGAACTACTGAAATAATCGTAGGAGAGTGGTTAAAAACAAAACCAAGAGACTCTATTATAATGGCTACAAAAGTAAGTGGTGCAGCTTCAGGTTGGTTTGTACCACCAACAAGACATGGTTTAACTGCAATTGACTCTTTTCATATAAAAAAAGCAGTGGAGGGGAGTTTAAAAAGACTTGATACTGATTATATAGATTTGTATCAGATGCATTGGCCCGATACCATCGTGCCCATTGAAGAGTCTTTAAAAGCTTTTGATGCTTTAGTAAAAGAGGGAAAAGTAAGATATATAGGAACTTCAAATGACACAGCTTATGGACTTACAAAAGCAAATGAGACTTCAAAAAATAAAAACTTAACTAGATTTGAATCTATTCAAAACAATTTTTCACTTTTAAATCCAAGATTTTTGGATGAGCTTTCAACTGTATGTAAAAAAGAGAATATTTCACTACTTCCATACTCTCCAATTGGTGGAGGAGTTTTAAGCGGAAAGTATAATAATGCTTTTTATCCCGATAATGCCAGATTCACTGCATATATGAAAAACGAAAGCCCTAGAGTTCAAGCCCAAGCTACAAGATTTGTAAATGAAAAAACAAAAACAGCAACTGTAAAATATATAGAACTAGCAAAGCAATATGGAATTTCACCTGTAACACTAGCTGTTGCATACTCAAAACACTTTGATTTTGTGGCTTCAACAATTATTGGTGCTAGAGAAGTTTCTCAACTTGATGAATCATTAGCAGCGTTTAAATTTAAAATTGATGATGAGTTATTAGGAAAAATTGAAGCGATTCAAAAAGAGATTATGTATCCAATGGGGTAGCTATTAGCTACCTTCTTGTAATTAAGAATAAATAAATTACTACAAAAATATATTTAATTTTATTTCAAATGTAGATTCTTTATGTATACAAAATTATATTTTTTTTAATAAAGCAAATATACTATCTAATAAATCTTAGGAAGCAGAAAGAATATAAATGTATATCTGAACTTTATTATGTTGAAATTATAAGAGATTGAAATGATAATCGTATGATTTTTATATATTAAGCAAAATATTTTCTATTTCACTACTATTTTTTATAGCTTTTAATTTTATAATATAAGATTAAATTATTTTTATTTCAACTTTTAATATAAGTTTTTGATATATAGTTGTAGAATAATGGCTATTTTTTTCAGAAGGATAAAAATGAAAGACTTAAGTATAGGGAAAAAATTTACATTAATAAATGTAATGGTAACTGTATTAGTTTTAGTTATAGGCTATTTTATTTTAAATAAATATAAAAATGATTTGACAAATGAAGTTTATAATGATGTTAAAGTAGAACTAAATACATTATCAAAAATTAAAATTGAAGCAAAGTTTGAAGCTGGAATTTCAAATGCAATTTCTATTTCAAATGATTCTTTAATAAAAGAGTCTTTACTTTCAAATAATAGACAATTAGCTACAAATGCTCTTTCTACTCTTTCTAGTAATATGAAAAAATCAACACCTTTTCAGAATATTCAAATTCATATCCATACAAAAGATAATCACTCATTTTTAAGATCATGGAAACCTGAAAAATTTGGAGATGATTTAAGTTCATTTCGAGCAAGTGTCGTAAAAGTTAATCAAGAAAAAGTTGCTGTTAATACTTTTGAAGTTGGAGAAGCAGGATTAAGTATTCGTTCAGTTGTTCCAATTTTTGATTCAAATAATAAACACTTAGGTTCAATGGAGTTTATGCAAGGTATAAATTCTGTTGCAACTTCATTTGATGAACAAGGTAAAGCTTTTTTACTTTTAATGGATAGTAAACTTGCTATTTCTGAAGTGAAAGAAGAGAATAAATTAAACAATTATCTAATCTCTCAAAAGTTTATAAATAATGACTTTTTAGAAGATAGTAAAAAAATTGATTTTAATAAATTACTTGAAAATAAATATTTAATATCTCAAAAATATTTTTATACATATATGGATATAGTAGATTTCAATGGCAATAAATTAGGAATCGCATTAACTGCCCAACCAATAGAAAATATTCAAATTGCTATTAATCATGCTTCGTATATTATTTGGGTTGCTTTATTTATTTTAGTTTTTGCATTGTTTATTACAATGTTTATTTCTTTATTAAATATGAAAAATAATATTTTAGTTCCTATTTCAAATTTAAAAAATTCTATAGATTTAATTAGTTCAAATAATTCATCTGAAACAGCAAGAATAGAAACAAAATCGAATGATGAAATTGGAGACCTTGTTCATAGTTTTAATAATTATTTAGATTCAATTGAAAAAGGTTTAATTCAAGATCAAATTGTAATTGAAGAATCAAGACAAATAATTTCAAAAGTAAATGCTGGATTATTGAATGATAGAATAAAAGGTATTGCAAATTCTGCTGGAGTTGATTCTTTAGTTAAAGAAATCAATGGAATGATAGAGCGTATGCAAAGTAATCTTACAATTTTAAGTGAATCTTTAGTAGCTTTATCAAATGCAAGATTTGATTATAAAATACCACATATTGATGATTTAACAGGACTTATAGCTTCTTTATTAAGTGGAACAAAAGTTACTCAATCGTCAATAAATGAAGTTATGTGTTTGATTGAAAAATCAAATATAGAATTATCTTCAAGTGCAAATGAATTAGAAAATGCATCAAAAAAATTAAGTAATTCATCAAATATTCAAGCAGCTTCACTTGAAGAAACAGCTGCTGCTATTGAAGAAATATCAGCAACGCTTATGAGAAGTGGTGAAAATACTTCAAAAATGGCTCAATATGCTCAAAATGTTACAAAATCAAGTAATACAGGAAAAGAATTAGCATACAAAACTGCAGCTTCTATGGATGAGATAAATACTCAAGTAAATGCAATAAATGATGCAATTTCAATAATTGACCAAATTGCTTTCCAAACAAATATCTTATCTTTAAATGCAGCCGTTGAAGCAGCAACTGCTGGTGAAGCAGGGCGTGGATTTGCGGTAGTTGCAGCAGAAGTAAGAAATCTAGCTGCAAGAAGTGCTGATGCTGCTAGTGAGATAAAAACAATAGTTTTAAATGCAACTACAAAAGCAAAAGAGGGTAAAGATATTACTTCTAAAATGATTGAAGGATATAATGATTTAAATGAGAATATTGTTATAACTACAAAATTAATTTCAGATGTTGCAAATGCTTCAAAAGAGCAACAAATGGCAATGTCTCAAATAAATGATACAGTTAATTCTTTAGATCAAGCAACTCAAGAAAATGCTATCCTTGCTTCTACAATTCGTGATATGGCAACTAAAACATCAGATTTAATAACACATTTAGAAGATACAATAAGTCAAACAAGTTTTGATAAAAATGCTTATAAAAGAGTTTGTGATACAAGTTTAATTATTGATATTAATAGATTAAAATCTGACCATATAAATTTTAAAAACACAAATTTTGCCTTATGTAAAGAGGGATTTAAATTTACAGTAAAAAATGCCCATGAGTGTAATTTAGGTAAATGGTTAGATGCAAATGAAGATAAATCTTTTGCAAAAACAAAAGAGTGGGAAGATTTAAAAAATGCTCACAAAAAAGTACATGAATTAGTACAAAATACAGTTAATTTGTATTGTGATAAAAGTGAAAATGATAAAATTTTTGCTACAACAAAAGAAGTAGAAAAAAATATTGAAATTGTATTTGACTTGTTAGATAAAATTAGAGAAATCAACTGTGATAGGAATTAATTAAATTAGTTATCATAAATGATGAGATAACAAGTACTACTCTATAAAATTAGCAAAAGCACCTTCAACACTTGGAATAGTTTTGTAGTGAGTTTTTGTTAGTCTTACATTTTTTGTTTTAAGATCACATATTGCAATTCTAAAATTAGAACCCATAACTGGTTCTACAACACAAATAATTTTATCTTCAATCTGTCGAGTTGTATAAATAGTACCTTGTAGATTTGAAAAGAAATATTTTGGATAACTTAATGGTGTAATTTCAACAATATCTATAGTTTCTTGATTTTCAAGGGTTTGTACTATATCCATAGCATCTTCATAACTCTCAAACTGAATACACCAGTCATCAAATTTTTTATTAAAATTTTCTAAATCTTCATCTAAAAAACCACCAACTATTGATTGTAAAGCAAAAATAGACACAAAAAACACCTTTAAATATTCATTATTAAAAATTGATTTTAGCATATTTAACTTTATATTAGTTAGGATGAAATTAACACCATCTTTACACTTAAGAGTGTAAAATAAGTTTAAATGTAAATATATGGAGTTATATAAGTGAAATATAGAATTTATTACGAAGATACCGATTGCGGAGGAGTGGTTTATTATGCAAATTATCTGAAATTTTGCGAAAGAGCAAGAAGTGAGCTTTTTTTCCAAAAGGGTTTGAGTCCACATAATAATGATGAATTTTTTGTGGTTAAAAATGTAAATGCAGATTATATAAAATCAGCTATTTTTGGAGATATTATAGAAGTTAATACAAAATTGATTGAGAAAAAATCAGCTTCAATTGTAATGTATCAAGAGATTTTAAGAGATGGTGAACTGTTATTTAAAGGTACATTTAAATTGGCATTTTTAAAAAATTTCAAACCTTCAAAAATTCCCCAAGAGTTTTTTGAAATATTTAATTAGGAAAAATTATGTTTAAAATATTTTTGATTTCAATTTTTATGGTGCTAAATTTATATGCAAATGAAGTTTTTATTCTTCCAAAACAAGGTGATGAAATCAAAGATAAAATAAGTGATTTTATACAATCTTCAAAATCAGAAATTCAAATTGCTATGTATAATTTTTCCTATAAGAAATTTGCAAAAGATTTAGTTGATGCTTCAAAAAAAGGTGTAAAAATTACAGTTTTTCTTGATGCAAAAAAAGTGAAAGAGGATTCTGAAATTGCTGATTTTCTTAAGAAAAATGATATTAAAGTAGTTTTAGTAAAAGATAAAATGCACTTAAAATTGGCTATTTTTGATTCAAAACTTGCAATTTTTGGAAGTGTTAATTGGACAAAAGAGTCTTTTGAAGAGAACTACGAATTAGTTTATATTTGTGAAGATAAAAAGACTATTGAAAATCTAAGCTCTTTTATTAAATCTTTTTAGTTTTTATAAAACCTCTTTTACACTTTTTCAAGCATTAAAATAGTATTATCAAAACAAAAAATACCATTAAAAAAGGATTATTGCTTTGTTAGAAATATTTGTTATAGCTTTTTGTTTATACTTTTTATTCAATACTTATACGTCATTTATGCAAATTGGATATATTAAAAATGCGAAAAATTTAAAACCTATTATCTTGGATTCATCAAAATATGAAGAAGCTGCAAACTACTCAATAGAAAAAGAGAAACTTGCTATTGCTTCATCGTTTTATGACTTTATTTTATTTATTTTGTGGATTGGTTTTGGATTGTCATATTTAGATTCGTTGGTTCAAATTGAATCTTTTTGGTTAAAAGCAGTTGTTTTTGTGGATGCTTTTATTGTTATAAATTGGATTTTGACTCTGCCATTTGAGCTTTATTCTACATTTAATTTAAATAAAAAATATGGTTTTTCAAACATGACACCAGCTTTATTTATAAAAGATACTATTAAAACTGGAATTTTGTTTTTAGTTTTTGGTTCAATTGTAATTGCTGGAATTTCATTTATTATAAACACTTTTAGCTCTTGGTGGATTTGGGGATTTGTATTTATTTTTGCAGTTATTATCTTGATAAATATGCTATATCCTGTTATTCGAGACAAAATGTTTGATAAATTTGAAAAATTAAAAGACAAAGAATTAGAAGAAAAAATTGAAAATCTTTTAAATGAAGTTGGATTTAAAAGTAGTGGTGTATTTTCGGTGGATGCAAGTAAAAGAGATAATAGACTAAATGCTTATTTTGGAGGTTTAGGTGCTACTAAACGAGTTGTTTTATTTGATACATTAATTGAAAAACTTACACACAATGAATTATTAGCAGTTTTAGGACATGAATTAGGACACTTTAAAAATGGAGATATTTTAAAGAATATTGGGATTATGGGTGTTGTTATGTTCTTGTTTTTTGCTATTTTTGGAAATTTACCAGAAGAATTATTCTTAGGATTAAAACTAAATAATGAGCCTTATGCAATTATTGCTGTGTTTATGATTTTTTCTCCAATATTGTCATTTTTCCTAATGCCATTAATCTCTATGATTTCAAGACACAATGAGTATGCAGCCGATGAATTTGGTTCAAATTTATCTACTAAAGAGGATTTAGTAAATGCTTTATTAAAACTTGCAAATGAAAATAAATCATTTCCACTTTCTCATCCTATGTATATCTTCTTTTATTACTCTCATCCACCATTGGTTGAAAGATTTAAAGAGTTGGGATATGATGTGCATAATATGGATTTTAGAGGAATAAATGAATAATATTCAGGATAGTCAACTAATATTTATAGTTGCAGTTGTAGCTATAATATTAGGTTTGATAATCATTTATCAATTTATCAAACAAAAATATGAAAATCAAATAAAAAGTTCAGAAAAATACTATCTTACTATGGTTGAAAATACAGTAAATACTTATGAACTGAAACTTTCAAATCAAGCAAAGTTGTATGAACAAAAAGAGTTAAATTTCAATGAAAAGATAGTTCTTCTTGAAGAATCAAAACAACAGATGAAGCTAGAGTTTGAACATCTAGCTGGAAAAATATTTGAAGATAATCAAAAAAAATCAAATGTAAATCTAAATCAAGTTTTAACATCATTTAAAGACCAACTTGATTTGTTTGGAAAAAGAGTAAATGAGATTTACAATGATGAGACAAAACAAAGAACTTCACTTTTAACTGAAATCAAAAACCTAAAAGATTTAAACAATCAAATCTCATCGGATGCGATAAATCTAACAAAAGCTCTAAAAGGTCAAAACAAAACTCAAGGTGATTGGGGAGAGATGATTTTATCATCTATTTTGGAGCAAACGGGTTTAAGAGAAGGTAAAGAGTACACCGTTCAAGGCTCATTTAGTGATGCTGATGGAAAAAGACTAAGACCTGATGTAATAGTTCATTTACCATCTAAAAAAGATATTATAATTGACTCAAAAGTATCTCTTAATGCCTATTTAGCATATTGTCAAAGTGATAATAAAATAGAAAAAGAAACTGCTTGTAAAGAGTTAATCAAATCAGTATCAGCTCATATAAAAGGACTTAGTTCAAAAAAATATGAATCAATACAAGGCGTTACAACCCTTGATTTTGTTTTATTATTTATTCCTATTGAAGGAGCTTTTATACTTGCAACGTCAAGTGATGATACACTTTTTAAAACAGCATTTGATAATAATATCATGTTGGTTTCTCCATCAACTTTATACGTGACTTTAAGAACAATAGAAAATATTTGGAGAAATGAACATCAAAATGAAAATGCTCAATTAATCTCTAAAAAAGCAGCTGAGTTATATGACAAATTTGCTGGATTTGTAGGAGATATTGAAGATATTGGAACTCATCTTGGGCGAACTCAAAAATCATACGATACAGCAATGAACAAGCTTAGTATTGGTAATGGAAATCTTATTAGACGTGCTGAAGAGTTTTTGGATTTAGGTGTAAAACCAAAAAAACAGTTAAATAAAAAATCTGTGATAGAAGAGTAGATGGAACTTTTTGAGCTTTTAGCAAATAATTTCTTACTTTTATTAAATGCAATGTCAATCTATCTTTTAGTGGGATTATTTATTGCAGGTATTTTAAAGCAGATTGTTCCAGATGATTTTATTTCAAAACATTTGGGAAAAGACTCAATTGGTTCAGTAATAAAAGCTACAATTTTTGGAATACCACTTCCTATTTGTTCTTGTTCTGTTATTCCTTTGGCACAAAGCTTAAGAAAAGAGGGTGCTAGTAAAGGTGCAGTTCAAAGTTTTCTGATTTCAACTCCAATAACTGGAGTTGATTCAATATTGGCAACTTTCTCTTTTTTTGGTTTGGTTTTTACTATTTTTAGAGTTGTTTCATCTGTTATTATTGGAATAGTTGTGGGGTTAGTTCAAAATGTAGCTGAAAAAAATGAAGAAAAAATAGAAGTAATAAAAGAAGAATCAACTTGCGGATGCCATTGTTCTTGTTCAAATACAAAAACACAAAAAAAATCTTTTTCAATCAAAGAAGTATTTTCTTATGCTTATGTGACACTTTTAAAAGATATGGTAAAACCTCTTTTTGTAGGACTTGTTTTAGGAGCTTTATTTACTACATTTGTTCCAAAAGAGTATAGTTCTATGTTATTTGAAAATCAATTTTTAACATATATCGTAATAATTTTAATTGCAATGCCTCTATATGTTTGTGCAACTGCTTCATTGCCCCTTGCGGCTGCTTTGATGTTAAATGGAATGAGTGGTGGAGCTGTGTTTATTTTCTTAACTGCAGGTCCAGCAACTAGTTCTGTTACCATGAGTGTAGTATATAAACTTCTTGGAAAAAAATCTTTGATAATTTATACAGGAACTATTGCTTTATTATCTTTACTTTTTGGATTTTTATATGATACATTTTTTTCAGAATTAAATATTTTAAAATTTAGCACAGACAATGAAGAAACTTCTATAGTTGATCAAATTTCAAGTTTAATAATACTTATTTTAATCTCTTATTATTTAGTAAAATCGTGGTTTGATAGAAAATCTATCAAATCATGATTTTTTAAACATTTTAAACAAATTCAAATTATTTAGAATATAAATAGAAATAACTGTACAAATCGTTCCAAAAATCGTATTATAAGTTATTTGCTCATTTAGATAAATTGCACTTGAAATAAGTGCTGATGTAGGAACTAAAAAGATAAATGTTGAAACCTCTTTAGTTCCTAGTTTTGCAATTCCAATAAAATATATTGATGTGGCAAAAGTTGTGCTCAAAATCGTAATCATAAACATATTTACCCAAAAAGTTAAATCAAAAGTTGTAACTTTTTCAAATACGCTATTGTCCACAAAAAATAGATAAACAACAAAAGTTGAAATCACATAAACATAAAATGTAAAAACTAAACCATTTGTTTTTGAATCTTTTGCACTAATTATTGTTAAAGCTGGCCACAAAATTGATGCCATTAAGAAATATACATTATCTTTTGAAAATATCTCATTTATATCAAAATTCCAAACATTTAACATAGTTAAAACACCAAATCCACCCAAAATCAAAGCAAAAGAGTGTTTTAAACTAATTGTTTTTCTATTTATTAATGCAAGTAGTATAAATGTATTTATTGGAATTAGTGTAGTTACTAGCGCTCCACCAAATCCAGGAGTTCCATGTTGAACACCTAAGAAAAATACAATTGAATATAAAACCAAAATCACAGATGCAATTAAAATCAAAATAAAAGATTTTAGATTTATTTTAAATGATAATCCATAAAAATATATAATTGGAAGCATAGAAATAAAACATATTCCCATTCTAAGAAAAACAAGTTCATACTGATTTACATAGGCAGTTAATATTTTTGTATTAACCCATGCCATTCCCCAAAATATCATGGAGAGAATCATTAAAATATAGAAAATATTTTTATTATTCATAAACTATTTAATTTGATTTAAAAGTAAAATATCCACTAAATCACCTGATTTAATATCTTGACTATTTTCTTTTTGTATTAGTAAGGCAGGGCTTTCAAGCATATTTGTAAGTATTGCACTAGAACCAGATTTTTTTCCATCAAAATTTATTTGATATTCTCCATTTACATATTCCACATTACAAGCTGTAAATGTGGTTTTTCCTTGAGGTTTAAAAAAATCTTGATTTATTTTTGCTTTTACAATTGGAAGTTTTTCATTTGAATTTCTAAATTTATAAATCAAAGGTAAAACATAAAGTATTGCACAAACCGTTGAAGAGTATGCAAACCCTGGCAATGCAATGATAATTTTCCCATCTTTTAAAGCAACTAATATATGCATTCCAGGTTTGATATTTACACCATGAAACAAAACTTCAGCTTTTAATTTATCTTTTATAACATCTTGAACAAAATCATAATCTCCAACTGAAACACCACCAGTTGTCACAACAATATCAGCTTTTAAAAGAGAAGTTTCAAGCAAATCTGTAATTGAAGTCATATCATCTTTTACAACACCCATTTGAATAGTATTTGCTCCATTACTTTTAAATAAAGCTTCAAGAACTAGATGATTTGAACTTCTTATTTGTGCATCATTTGTTTGAATATCACCTAAATCTAAAATTTCACTTCCTGTACTTGCAACTGCAATAGTAGGTTCTATGAAAACTTCAATTTGAGAAATATTAAGAGATGCTAAAACACCAATTTCAGAGAAACCAATAGTTGTTCCTTTTTTTATTAGAACTTCATCTTTTTTATAGTTTTCGCCAATACTTCTAACTGCAAAACCAAAAGGCACACTTTTTGTAATTTTTATTTTATTATCTATAACTTCAACATTTTCAATAGGCACAAGAGTATCACTACCT
>ERZ650305.1141-NODE-1141-length-10828-cov-4.470343_pt1 | contig 10828 bp, 8 predicted proteins | sample MGYA00376241_ERZ650305 | MGnify/ENA primary metagenome ERZ650305 (study PRJEB26733, sample SAMN07839276) | wastewater metagenome | biome: urban; feature: artificial channel; material: waste water | place: USA: North Carolina | collected 2016-02-25 ... | reverse complement strand
GCACGTAAATGTATCCGCATTGTATATGAAAATATCTACTTTGCTATCGGTATCAAGGTTCTCTGCCTGATCCTTGGAGCTTTAGGTATTGCAAACATGTGGATGGCCATTTTTGCGGATGTAGGTGTTATGATCATCGCAGTATTAAACGCGATCCGTACATTATTTGTAAAGAATTTATAAGAAACAGGCAAATCAGCAGAAACCTTTTGTGATAAGCCGGAAAGGTAACAGGTAAGAAAATGGAAGTATGCAAAGAAGAATTATGTGAGAGTAATGAAATACATGAAGATCTGCTTAAAATTGTAGATGAAACCCTGCCGGAAGAAACAGAGCTTTATGATCTGGCCGAATTATTCAAGGTTTTCGGAGACTCTACCAGAATACGCATTTTGTTTGTTTTGTTTGAGGCAGAGGTATGCGTCTGCGATCTCGCTAAAGCATTGAATATGACTCAGTCTGCGATTTCTCATCAGCTTCGTATTCTGAAACAGAATAAACTGGTAAAGAGCCGCAGAGAGGGAAAATCTATTTTCTATTCTCTGGCAGATGATCATGTCCGCACGATCATCAACCAGGGACGGGAACATATAGAAGAAGATTGAAAAAAGCATCAGTTATCTGAAAGATTATAAATTCAGATAACTGATGCTTTTAAAGTTATAGATGAACTCTTTTCAAAATCTCGTTAGTAAGTCCGCCGATTACCACCCCGGCAGCAACACCTGCCACCAGAAGTGCCGGTGCGTATACAAACACACTTGCATTTTGTACGATCAGCATGGCAATGATCAACTGACCGATATTATGGGAAACACCTCCTGCAACGCTGACACCGATCAGACTGAAGGAGGTTTTTTTCAGCATAAGTGTCATAACTGTCATACTAAGCGCAGCGCCTGCCAGGCTGTACAGGATACTGAACAGATTTCCGAACATAAATCCGATCACCAGAATGCGGACAACAGAAACCAGAGCAGCCTCCCTAAATGAATATTTCTTCAAAATAAAAAGTACTCCCAGATTGGCAAGTCCAAGTTTAATCCCCGGAATCCCCGCAAAAACCGGCACCAGTGATTCCACATATCCCAAAATAATCGCCACAGCTGAAAAAAGCCCAAGGCAGGCTGTTTTTTGCTTCATAAATCTATTTTCTCCTCTCAAAAAATCCAAAATGGAATTATCAGAATTCTTCAGACATTTTAACATAGAAAAAATATTCCCGCAACCACAAGTTAGATGTAACTAATACTGATTTTTACTGAAGTATTTATTGAGAAAAAATGACGAATATCCAAGATAAAAAAGTGTGGATTTTCTCAGACAGACATGTTACTATCTTATAAGTTAGTAGTGACTAATTTATATAATTACTGCTGACAGCATACCTATAGCAATCCTATATGAATATCTTTGGCAGAAGTCACTCCCTTTTGGTAAAAGTAAAATCCCTTTGGTTAATAAGTTGATTAACCCTCTGGTAAGAGTGATTCCGCAAAAAAATTTTAGAAGAGGAGAAAAACATGACAAACAAAAAACTTATGAAAAAAATAGCACCTGTTGTAATGAGTGCCGCAGTTGCTATGACCAGCATGCCATATGCAGTTCTGGCATCTGATTTTACAGACAGTGAGGTAATTACAGACAGCACAGATTTCTCTGTTTCCGAAGAGTTTGCCGCTGAGGATGCGCAGGAAGAATTTACCACCGAAGATGTCCAGGATGCTTTTGCTGCTGAAGCACGGCAGGGTGAAGCTTATGTGCTTATGAATATTCCATATGATGATTTCTACAAGGCAGAACTGAAAAATAATGATGTAAAAGTTGATGCTTTCACATCTGCAACTCTTAATAAATCAAGAACAGCAGGTATGATGAACGGAAATTCCGCTTATCATGTAGACCCCAACGGAACCGATGTAACAGGTGTTACTTTCCCTGTAAAGGTCAGTGATCTTTCCCTTCTGAAAGACCAGAAGCAGGTCACAGATTCCGACTCTGTAACGATCACAGTGACAAACAGAGGACAGACAAGCAGCAACACCTATACAGGAAAAGATTCCCTGATTGAAAATGCCTCTTACTCTTATTACATTTTAAGTGAAACACCGTCTTATTACAAAGAACTTACTGTAAATGCAGACGGCAGCTATTCTTTCTCAGCAATGAAAGGTGCGCAGACAAAGACCGTTGCCATTGATGCTGCATTGAAAACAGAAACAAATTACGGTGATTATGAGCTTGATCTTAACAATGAGGCTTTTGCAGCAGTAATTGATACAAATACAGATAAAATCTATGGTGTAACCGTAAATACTACAGACGGAACCAACTATGGCCTGCGTCATCTGGAGAATATCTGGCGTGGAAGTATGCTTTCCTGGGGAACCGGATATACAACAGAAGTTCACGGATGCCCTGTTTCTTCTGCACATTATAAATCAATCATGGGAAAAACAATTGACAGCGTTACTTATTACACAGATAAAGGCATGATTACTTTTGATGTTCCGGATGTAAAGGTGCAGACAACTACAGGAATCAAGGCAACAGTGGCAGATATTATGAATACAGACTCATCTGCAGCAGTTACCTTTGACCAGGCTCTGCCGGCAGACTTCAAGGCACAGTATACAGTAGACGGAACAGCGGTTTCCTGCACAGACGGAAAACTTGCGGTTGGAACTCTTGCACTGGGAACGCACAAGGTTGAAATTGCAGATGCCAGCGGAAAATATGCAGCCATTGTAACTGAATTTACAGTAAATACAGACAAAATGCCGGCTTCTTATGACAGTAACGAGACAAAACTGGTTGCAGCAAAAGGCATTACAGCAGAAGAGTTCTCTGCATACATTAAGAGCATCAGCAAAGTAAAAGTTGATGATACAGAATATGCCGCAACCGGAAGAGGAAGCAAGGTCATTGTAAAAGAAGATGGAACTCTTGATCTCACAGATATTCAGGTAACAGATGCAACTGTATTTGAAATAACTGCTGTGGGATATAAGAATAATCTTACTTTTACTTACAAAGAAGCAGAAAACACATTTGAATTAAATACTTCTTCCAAGACTCTTTATACAAAAGGCAGCACAAAAACCACTCTCAAAGTTACAACAAACCTTACAGATAAAATCACATGGAAATCCAGCAATACAAAAGTGGCTGCTGTAAACAGCAAAGGTGTTGTAACTGCTAAGGCAAAAGGAACAGCAGTGATCACAGCATCCTGCGGAGAATACAAAGTAACCTGCAAGATAACAGTTAAAAATCCATCCCTGAAACTTACCAAATCTTCAGCAACTGTAAAAGTTGGAAAAACAACAAAAATTTCTGCAAAGGCAACTCCATCAGGAAAGGTTACTTACAAGTCAAGCAACAGCAAGATTGCAACAGTAAGCTCCAAAGGCGTTGTAAAAGGAAAGAAAAAAGGTACTGCCAAAATCACAGTAACCTGCAATGGTGTTAAGAAGGTATTTACAGTAAAAGTAAAATAAACGATAACAGGTAAATAATTCACACAATAAATGACCTCGGATTTTGTTCCGGGGTCATCTTAATGAGAAAAAAACAACATTAGCAGAATCTGTTATATATAGATTTTTGTATACGAAAATGATACACTTTTAAAGTTAGTTATGATTAAGTTTTGCTTCATCCAAAAACAGATATCATATCCGGCAAAAATAAAATGAAGGAGAGGAAACAACGTGAATAATCAAAACTTTTATCTGCGTCTGATCGCACTTTTGCTGATCATCATGGCGGTATTTTTCTATAACGGAACAGTAAAAGATAAGGAACAGGCTCAGGATATTGCAGACCTGACTGCAAAAACAGAGAGCCTGGAGAAACAGCAGGACCAGATCCTTACAGCATTAAAGGAAACTTATGAGGAACAGAAAACAGCAGCAGAAAGTAATGCTTCTTCTGATGTATCTTCGGAAGCTGATAATAAATCTGAAAAGGATTCTGCAGAGGATAAAGAAAATGCAGATCAGGCAGATTCTGAAGAAACCGATGATTCTGACAATGTATATAAAAATGGCACCTTCGAAGGTTCAGGAACCGGATACGGTGGAACGATCACTGTTCAGGTGACTCTGGAAGATGATACCATTACAGCAGTCAGTGTAGTCAGTGCACCGGGTGAGGACAGTGCTTATCTGTCACAGGGCGAGAATGTCATAAACAGCATCATCAGCGAGCAGAGCACAGATGTTGACACCATTTCCGGAGCAACTTTCAGTTCTACCGGTATCTTAGAAGCAGTAAATGACGCATTATCAAAGGCGGAAAACGCATGAAAAAGAAACAACGAAAGGTACGGCTGATCCGTGCCGCCATACAGCTTATATTTTTTATAGCAGCGCCCTCCCTTTTTTCCACAGCATTTGCAGGAATCAAATCCATCTTTCTTGCAATCGGAGGACAGCAGAGCGTAACCTGGAACTCTTTTCTGGATATTACGGCGTTACTGTTAATTATTACCATTCTGTTCGGGCGTCATTTCTGCGGTTATGCCTGTGCGTTTGGCTCACTGGGAGATGCTCTGTATGAGCTTACCGCGTTTATCCGTGCGAAATGCTTTGGAAAAAAGAAAAAACATGGATATCCGGAGGAATGGGTACACAGATTGCAGAAAGTAAAATATGTACTCCTTGCGTTCCTGCTTCTTTCCTGCATGACAGGATTCTATTCTAAATTACAGGGAATGAGTCCATGGGATGTATTCTCCATGCTTACAACAGGCAGACTGCCGAAATCTACCTACATTGTGGGAACAGTTCTGCTGATCCTGATCATGGCCGGAATGTGTACACAGGAGCGTTTCTTCTGCCAGTTTCTCTGTCCCATGGGAGCAGTATTTGCAATCATGCCGATCATCCCGGGAGCACTTTTCAAACGAAATCGTCCAAACTGTGCGCCAAAGTGCACTCTCTGTAAGAAGAGATGTCCGGCACATCTGGATATTGACGGCGATACTGCACATTCAGGGGAATGCATCTGCTGTCACGCCTGCACTGCAGTCTGCCCAAGGAAAAATATTCATACAGGCACTGTTATTGATAAAAATTAGCAACTAATAATTTATTGAGAAAATTTGATTAGTAAGAACTAACTGTATTGGTAGACATACTTTTCCGACAGTGATATAGTCTATAGAGTTAGTTGATGATAACAATAAGAGGATAAGGAATCAGAAATATATGACAAACAAACGCTCTTTTGTACTGGGACTTTTTATTACAGCCTCTCTTTTATGCACATCCCGGACTGCATGGGGAAACTCTGAAATAAACACATACACCAAAACAGACTTTGCTATGGACACCGTAGTATCAGAGACTCTTTACACAACAGGTGAGGACATCACAGCAGACGTAATCTCTGCATTAAAAGATGTGGAAGAAAACGGGATCTCCTGGACAAAAGAAAGTTCTCAGATATATCAGATCAATCAAAATGCCGGAAATACAACAACGGTATCTGATGAAACTGCCACCTGTTTAAAACAGGTACTGGATTTGTCGAAAGTTTCTGGCGGAGCCATGGATCCTACTATGGGAAGAGTGATCCGCCTGTGGGACATTGACGGAGAAAATCCGCACATTCCTTCAGATGATGAATTAAATTCCCTGCTTGAAAATGTAGGATATGACAAGGTGACTCTGGATGGAAATAAAGTTACCATGCCGGAGGGAGTAACTCTTGATCTGGGGGCTGCAGGTAAGGGAATCGGCTGCGATGCAGCACAGAAGATTCTTGATGCAGATAAAAATGTATCAGGCATGATCCTGAATCTGGGCGGCAGCAGTGTTATGAGCTATGGAAGCAAACCCGACGGCTCTGCCTGGCAGGTAGCTGTCACTGATCCGCGGGATACAGAAGGTGATTACCTGGGAGTAGTTACTCTGAATGGTACTGAATTTTTATCTACTTCCGGAGATTACGAAAAATACTTTATAGAAGATGGTGTTCGATATCATCATATACTGGATCCTGCTACAGGATATCCTGCAAGAAGCGGTCTCACATCTGTGACGGTTGTGTGTGATGACGGCCTGAACGCAGACGGACTTTCCACTGCATGCTTTGTACTGGGAAAAGAAAAGGCAGAAGAACTTTTGAAGAAATACAATGCAGACGGACTGTTCGTAGATGATTCTGATCATGTCTGGATGACGGAAGGCATGAAAGAAAGATTTCAATTACTGAAAGATACTTATTCCATCGGTGAATAGGTTTATCTTATATAAAGATCTCTGAACTGTCAAAAATTTCAGTTTTCCGGACAGTTTGGAAATATATTTATTAACTCATATTCAGGAGGATTTAAAGGTATGCGCAAGGGAAATTTAATCAAAATGGCAGCTCCTGCAATTTTAAGTGCAGCAATGATGGTTTCAGGATTACCGGTTATGGCTGCGGATTTTACATCTGATACTGCTGTGGAGACTGAGGCACAGACAGATGAGTTTGATGCAGCAGATGACACCGCTGATGCTTTTGCAGGCGATGAGGAAACACCTTTTGTTGACGATCAGGCAGCAGCAGAAGATGAATTCGCTGCAACAGCAGAAACAGGCTACAAATATGTCTATGCAGGTCTGACATGGGCACAGTACTGGGCATCTGAGGGAGTTTATAATGCTGCAAACACAGCTTCCAATGGAACAAAAGACAGCCATGATGAACTTGACAAAGGCGGTTTCGACACAGTAACCAGAGCTACTGTAAACCATGGCCTGCACAGAGGAAGCTACCAGTGTGAAGCAATCATGTATGACAAAAACGGCGGTTCTTATGAGATTTCCTACTGGACCTCAGCTAATGATGCAGTTCTTACAGACGGAACAACTGTAAAGCTGAATCAGCCTGAAAGAGGACAGATCACAAAAGCTGACGGAAGCGTTGCAGAATTCGACCATTACAGCGTTGTAGGTCTGAAATATGTGCCTGTCGCAGTAAAGGCAGAAGATTATGAAGCCTTCAAATCCCAGTTCAAGGTTGTGGAAGACGGAAGCACAGTTGCCGGAGGATTTGGAGAAAACAATTTGCAGTCCTATAGTGCAGTTGCGGATGTTACCGCTGAAACAAACGGCTTAAAAGAAGCTGTAAAAGGTTCCGATGGAACATTCACATTCAAGGCCAGAACAAACGGTACAGGTTCCGGACTTAAAGATCAGGCACTCCAGACAGCATCCAATGTTACCGCAACAGTAAAAGAAGCAAGTGGAAGTTACGGCGAATTCTTAAGAGTAGATATTACAGGTGACGGATATGGTGCTCTTGGTGCTAAAATGTATGCTGTAAAATGGGATTACTACGGAAATGGTAATAAAGTTCTGGCATCTTACGGAACAAAATTTGCAGCAGATAACTGGATGCACAAGGCAATGGGAATCCAGCTTGGTCTGACAGATTCCTACCGCTGCCAGCTTCCAAAAGGAACAGATGGAACCGGCAAATGGAAAATCACCGTATATGCAATGGGATATGCAGATACTGTATTTGAAGTTAATGCAACAGATGCAAACATCGTAAAACCGGAAGCAGGAGAAGCAGATACAACAGCATTAAAAGCAGCAGTAGAAAAAGCAGAAGCCTTAAAAGAAGCAGATTACACAGCAGATTCCTGGAAGGCAATGCAGTTAGAGCTTCAGGAAGCAAAAGATCTTCTTGCAAAAGAAAAACCAACTCAGGCAGAGGTTGATGAAGCTACAACTCATCTGAACGCAGCAGTAGAGGCTCTTGTTAAAGCAGATACGAAGGTAACAGTAACTCTCAACAAGAAAACAGCCACTGTTTACAAAGGAAAAACAACTACACTGAAGGCAACTGTAACAGGAGCAGATGCACCAAAAGTTACATTTACTTCCAGCAACCCAAAAGTTGCAGCCGTAAACAAAACAACCGGTAAAGTTACTGCAAAAGCAAAAGGTAGTGCAGTCATCACAGCTAAATGCGGAGATGTAAAGGTAACCTGCAAAGTAACAGTTAAAAATCCAACTCTTACACTGAACAAAACATCTGCATCTGTAAAAGTCGGCAAAACAACTAAGATCACAGCAAAAGCAGCTCCGTCAGGAAAAGTTACATACAAATCCGGCAACAAGAAAATTGCTACAGTATCATCCAATGGTACAATTAAGGGTATTAAAAAGGGTACTGCCAAAATCACAGTAACATGCAATGGTGTAACCAAAACAGTTAAAGTAACTGTAAAATAATCTGAGCTGAGAAAAGAAATCCTGTATCCCACCAGAAAGGGCAGGATTTCTTTTCAACTGTAAAACTTTATACAGTTGAAAAGAAATCATTTGAATATGATTTCCTGGAACTATTGAAGAAGGAGAAATTTATGGACAAAAATAATGAGCAGAAAAATAATAAGACTCCGGAAATGAAACCCAAACAGGACAGTTTCCGTCCATGGTTAAAGCTTATTCCTGCGGCAGCAGTTTTTGCAGCAGTCTGTGTAACCTGTTATCAGGCAGATAAAAGTCCTGTGGAGACTACATCGGTTTCCGATAATAATGTTATGTCTACTGATGAGATTAAAGAATTGATTTCACAAGGAACTGCAGGTAAGGATTTTGATTCAGAAGACTCTTCTGAAACCAATGGAACCTCAATTTCAAAAACATCAAAAAAGACAAAAAAAACAAGTAAGATTAAAACAGGAACAAAGAAAAATTCATCTACAGGTTCCTCTGCAAATGGAGGTACAGCAGGGGGTGGTGCAGGAAGCACAGTCACACCAACTACAGAAGTTCCTGTCGGTGGATATGCAGATGGTACCTATACAGGCTCCGGAACCGGTTTCGGAGGAACGATCACTGTTCAGGTAACTGTCACTGACCATAAAATTGCAGCTATCAATATTGTAGATGCATCAAATGAAACAGCCTCCTATTTTGCAAATGCACAGGGTGTGATCAGCAAAATTCTTGCAAGCCAGTCTCCGAACGTAGATGCAGTCAGTGGTGCCACTTATTCTTCAAACGGAATTATTACTGCGGTTCAGAATGCATTGTCACAGGCAATTCCATCAGGAAATCAGGCAGTTGTTACGCCAACTCCCACTCCATCACCGAAACCGACAAAGAAACCTTCTCCAATACCGAAGCCGGGAGACGAACAGATTTACAAAGACGGAACCTATACAGGAACCGGTAAAGGATACAGTGGGACAATTACGTTGACAGCTAAGATTAAAAAAGGTATGATCAAGTCTCTGGAAGCAGAGCATACAGATACGCCTATGTTCTTTAAGAAAGCATGGGACATCCTGGAAAATGAGATCATTCAGAATCAGTCTGTCGATGGCATTGATACTGTCAGTGGTGCAACCTACTCTTCAAAGGGTATCATAAACGCAATGAAAGATATTCAGAAGCAGGCAGAAAAAGGCACCACAAAAGTGACACCAACTCCAACACCAGAAGTAACAGTTACGCCAATTCCTGAGGCAACCCCAATCCCGACACCGGAAGAAACTCCGACTCCAGAAGTCACTCCAACACCAGAGGAAACACCAGCTCCCACACCAACACCGGAAGAGACTCCGGAGCCTACGCCGGAACCTACAGGACCATATATTGACGGAACTTATACAGGCTCAAGCTACGGATACAGTGGAAGAGTAAATGTAACCGTAACGATTCAGGGCGGTCAGATTGCATCTATTGAACAGAGTAACAGTGATTCACCTGAGTACTTTGATTATGCATGGGAAACTATTTATCCTCAGATTATGGGAAATCAGTCAGCAGACGGAATTGATGCTGCAAGCGGTGCCACTTATTCCTCAGAGGGAATCCTTGGAGCAATTCAGAAAGCTCTTGCCCAGGCATTGGCATAAAATTATTGTAAGAGAAAAAATCATATGCTCTGGCTATTTCTAACTTATAACGTAAAAATGGAGGACAACAATATGATTAAAACAACTGTAAAAGTAGACGGTATGATGTGCGGAATGTGCGAATCTCACGTAAACGATGCAGTGAGAAAAGTCTTTCAGGTAGATAAAGTTACTTCTTCCCACAGCAAAGGGGAAACTGTGATCATTTCAGAGAAACCTGTAGACGAAGCAAAGCTAAAAACAGCCATCAGCGCAACAGGATACGAAGTAAAAGGTATCAGTTCAGAACCTTATGAAAAAAAGAAAGGTCTGTTTTCATTTCTTCATAAATAATGAGCATGTTCAGTAAATATCATTAAATCATAAACCTATTAAAAAAACAGGCAGAAACTTTGCAGATTATACTGCAGTTTTTGCCTGGCTTTCTCTGTACCAACAAATTGATCTCTCGACAAATCTCGAATAATGGCGTTAAAAAGTCTGAAAAATTCCAAAAAATCAGTTGCTTAATTTGTACAAAACATGGTAGACTATTTGTAGTTAAGAAGTGACAGAAATTTACAATTACTTAACCGAATCAGGTGAGACAAATGACTCTATCTGCCTGATTAATCAGGAGATGAAAGAATGAAAAGAAAAATAGAACTTGTCTGCTGGATTTTATTTACCTTATGTTCCGGTATTTGCTTCTTTATCAATTTTATGAGCAAACCTCCTGTAGACGATACACATAAATTTACCTTATATATGATCGGTGCTGCAACAGTATCTTTACTTTATCTGGGAACTATGTTTATCCTTGGACTGAGAAACAGTTATCTGTATGATAAATTAAACAAATTTGCTAAAGAAAAGGGCGAGACGGAAACTGTCAAATCTACACAGATTTCCAAACCATCCGTATCAGGATATACAGACTCTGATATGAAAACCCTTGTCAGCGCTCTAATCTCTGAT
>ERZ650305.1139-NODE-1139-length-10836-cov-11.233559_pt1 | contig 10836 bp, 9 predicted proteins | sample MGYA00376241_ERZ650305 | MGnify/ENA primary metagenome ERZ650305 (study PRJEB26733, sample SAMN07839276) | wastewater metagenome | biome: urban; feature: artificial channel; material: waste water | place: USA: North Carolina | collected 2016-02-25 ... | reverse complement strand
GAAAGCCTGTATAACCCGATGCTGCGTACCATCGTGGAAGATCTGCAAGCACAAGGTCTTGCCGTTGCCAGCGAAGGCGCATTAGTGGTTTACCTTGATGAGATCAAAGGTAAAGACGGCGAAGCCATGGCGGTGATCATTCAAAAACGCGATGGTGGTTTCCTCTATGCGACTACCGATATTGCTTGTGCTAAATACCGCGTGGAAACACTGAAAGCTGATCGCGTGCTCTACTTCATCGACTCTCGCCAGCATCAGCATCTGCAGCAGGCATGGTCAATTGCACGCAAAGCTGGTTATGTGCCAGCCGAAGTCTCTTTAGAACACCATGCCTTTGGCATGATGCTGGGCAAAGATGGTCGCCCGTTTAAAACCCGTTCTGGTGGCACAGTAAAACTCTCTGAACTGCTGGATGAAGCCGAACAACGCGCCAGCGATCTGATCTCGGTAAAATCAGCTGATCTGCCGGAAGATGAAAAAGCCAAAGTCGTACATGCGGTGGCAATGGGTGCAGTGAAATACGCTGACCTATCTAAAAACCGCACCACCGATTACATCTTCGACTGGGACAACATGCTGACCTTCGAAGGTAACACTGCACCTTACCTGCAATACGCCTATACCCGTATTCAATCGATCTTCCGTCGTCTGGGCGATGACGCACAAACAGGCCCAGTGCAAATTACGGCACCAGCGGAAGAAACTCTGGCGCAGAAACTACTGCAGTTCAACGATGTCGTCCATAACGTGGCGCAAAAAGGGATGCCACATCTGCTGTGTACTTATCTGTATGAGCTGTCTGGTTGCTTCATGAGTTTCTACGAAGCCTGCCCAATTAATAAAGAAGGCGTGACCGCGGCCGAGAAAGCCAGCCGTCTGACCCTGTGTCAGGCGACAGCAAAAACACTGAACCTCGGTTTATCACTGCTTGGCATTGAAACACTGGAGCGCATGTAAATCATGACCCGGGATTACGTCCGCAGCTCACAGCCGGCCAAACGCAAGCCCGCCGCGAAAGCACCTGCAGGCCGCGGGAAAAGCAGCAATACCAGCGCACCATTTCCCGTGGTGCGCGCGGTATTGGCATTGGCACTGGTTATTGGCTTTGGCATTTTCCTGTATAACATCAGTGGTTCATCCGGTGAAACAGCGCAAGTTGCAGCGACACAATCGCCCACGGAAGCGCCGATCCCGATAGAAAAACAGCGTCCGGCTAAAGAAGAATTTGATTACATGCAGATCCTGCAAAATAAGGAAGTGCCTGTTGAATTGCCCGATGGTCAAATTATTGGTGATCCGAGTAAAGACCCGCAAATCTTGCAACAGCAACAAAAGATGCAGGAAATGTTGCGCGCCCAACAGGAACGCGCCCGGTTACTGGTTCAGCAGCAAAATGGGCAATTACCTGCCGATCAGACACCCCTTACGCAACCAACGGCTACACTAGCCACGCCAGCCGTCAGAAGCGTGAATACCAGCAAGCCGGTAACGACAACCACGAACACTGTTGTCAGTGGCCAACCGACCGCCGAACCAGCACGGACAACGGATGTTCGTAAACCACGTTCATTTGCTGAAGTTATCGCGAATGAGAGTAATACGGCACGCAAGCCTGATAGTAATGTGGCAAAGGTAACGACTGTCCAGCCGAAAACAGTAACGCAAGAGCGGGATGAAGCGCTGGCCATGTTTGGTAAACCACGCCCTTATGCCACAGACAGCACGGCAACAAAACAGGATGTCGCGGCCACTACCAGCACCGTAAGCAATAAACGCTATATGATGCAATGCGGTGCGTTCCGTACCGCCGATCAAGCCAGCTCATTACAGTCGCGTATTGCCGTACAAGGGCAAAGCGCGCGCATCAGCGAAGGTAGTAATACGTCCGGCACCTGGCATCGAGTGGTGTTAGGCCCATATGCCAACCGTCCAGCTGCTGAACAAGCACTGTCCCGCCTGAAAGGCGCTGGTACCGTACAGAGCTGTACTATCTATTCGAAGTAATTACCTACGCGAACTCATGACTTTCTACGCGCAATAACTCATTTCCACACATTTCCAGCACAATTAACCTTGAAATAGGGGCTCCCCGCCCCTATCTCCTGTCTCATGAATCTTTCGTCGGCACAGCCGACTACTCGAATCCGAGGTTTATGTGACTACAATCGTTTCTGTTCGACGTAATGGCCAAGTCGTGATTGGCGGTGATGGTCAGGTATCGCTTGGCAATACCGTTATGAAAGGCAATGCCCGCAAAGTTCATCGCTTGTATAACGGTAAAGTGCTGGCTGGTTTTGCCGGTGGTACCGCCGATGCCTTCACACTACTGGAACGCTTTGAGGCCAAATTACAGGCGCATCAAGGCAATCTGGAGCGTGCTGCCGTTGCGTTAGCTAAAGAATGGCGTACCGATCGTGCCTTACGCAAACTCGAAGCGCTGCTGGCAGTTGCAGATACACAACGCTCTTTCATCATTACCGGTAATGGTGACGTCGTGCAGCCGGAAAACGATCTGATCGCCATTGGTTCTGGCGGTGCCTTCGCTCAATCCGCCGCCCGCGCCTTATTGGAAAACACCGATTTATCCGCCGCAGATATTGTGAAGAAATCGCTGACCATTGCCGGAGATATCTGCGTCTTCACCAATAATTTCCAGACTATTGAAGTGTTGGATTATCCAACCATCACAACAGTTTAATCTATTGCCTAGCAAGGATATTCAGATGTCCGAAATGACTCCCAGAGAAATAGTTCATGAGCTTGACCGTCATATTATTGGTCAGGCTGAAGCCAAACGTGCAGTGGCGATTGCGCTGCGTAACCGCTGGCGCCGGATGCAACTCAGTGATGAGCTGCGCCAGGAAGTAGCCCCCAAAAATATTCTGATGATTGGCCCAACCGGTGTGGGTAAAACGGAAATTGCCCGTCGTCTGGCCAAGTTGGCTAATGCCCCATTTATCAAAGTCGAAGCGACCAAATTCACTGAAGTCGGTTATGTTGGTAAAGAAGTTGACAGCATCATCCGTGATCTGACCGATATGGCGCTGAAGATGATGCGTGAGCAGGAAATGGAGAAAGTTCGTTTCCGTGCACATGAAGCGGCTGAAGAACGCGTGCTGGATGTATTGCTGCCACCAGCGCGTTCTAACTGGGGTGAAGCCGAGAAATCTGAAACAGGCACACATACCCGCCAGATCTTCCGCAAAAAACTGCGCGAAGGCGAACTGGATGATAAAGAAATTGAGATTGATGTTGCTGCACCGCAAATGGGTGTAGAAATCATGGCACCGCCGGGTATGGAAGAGATGACCAATCAGTTACAGGGTCTGTTCCAGAATATGTCCGCGGGCAATACCCATAAACGCAAACTGAAAGTGAAAGATGCGCTGAAACAGCTGGTGGAAGAAGAGGCTGGACGCCTACTCAACCCGGAAGAGCTGAAAGAAAAGACCATTCATGCTGTGGAAAACAACGGGATCGTCTTTATCGATGAGTTCGACAAGATCTGTAAACGTGGCGAAAGTAGCGGCCCGGATGTATCCCGTGAAGGCGTACAACGCGATCTGTTACCGCTGATCGAAGGTTGTACCGTGAATACCAAACACGGTATGGTGCGCACTGACCATATTCTGTTTATCGCTTCCGGTGCATTCCAGATCGCAAAACCTTCCGATCTGATCCCCGAGTTGCAGGGGCGTCTGCCAATTCGTGTTGAGCTAAAAAATCTGACTGTTGATGATTTCGAACGCATTCTGACGGAGCCGAACGCCTCGCTGACAGAACAATATCAGGCTCTGATGGCAACTGAGCAGGTAAAAATTGAATTCACGGCGGAAGGCATTCGCAGCATTGCCGAAGCGGCTTGGCAGGTGAACGAACGCACAGAAAATATTGGTGCTCGTCGTCTGCATACCGTGCTGGAAAAGCTGATGGAAGACATCTCGTATGATGCCGCAGACAATGCTGGGCAACTGTTCAGCATCGATGCTGAATACGTTAACCGTTACCTCGGTGCCTTGATTGAAGATGAAGATTTGAGTCGCTTTATTCTGTAAACCGACCGACAGATAGAACGATCAGAGCGCTCCGTACCGGGGCGCTCTTTTTATCCGCAATTTATTCTTTAATCACTTTGATATCGTTGAAACCAAATTCCAGGAATTTGTTATCACGAAAATCTTTCACCGCACCAACTTTTTTGCTCAAAGAAGCCAGCTGCCGTTCCATCGCCAGATAAGCGCGGAGATCTACGCCCTCTTCCGCGGCAATAGCTTCATAAATATCGTGGTATTTGTCATTCGCGTATTGAATCAAACGTGGCTGACCTTTGTAGCTGTAACTAATTTTTAACGCCATGATGCCTCATTCACTGTAATTAGGATGTCGCTGATACATCCTGTTGCACTATTGTACCCTGAAGCCACTGTACGGTCGAAAACTGAAATAACACCTCACATCAAATCGCATGCTTTATTTTTTGTCTATAACCGGAATAGCGCGTCTTGCCTGCCAGATCAGATAAAACACCGGCAACACAATCACCGCCATGACCAGAAACACATCCTGATGCAGATGGCGATACATGATCCCACTCAGCACCGTAAACAAGGCGAGCGATAAAGATTGTCCGATGGCGGAATAGAGCGTCTGGCCGGAAATGATCGCCTCGCGCGGTAACCGTAGGGCCAGATAACGCATCGCCCCCAGATGAGCTAGCGTATAAGTGAATGAATGCAGCGCCTGAGCCGGAAATAGTAACCACAACTCCAGACTGGTACCCAGTGTGACCCAGCGGATCACCGCACCAATCGCCGCCCAACACAGCAAGCGCTCTGGTGACCAGTCAGATAATAAACGCCGGCTGGTGGCAAACATGATAATTTCAAATACCACGCCGGTGGTCCAAAGCATACTGACTGTCGAGGCAGCAAAACCTTGCGAATGCCAATAGATCGCACTGAAACTGTTATATGCGGAGTGACTACCAAATATCAGTGCTTCAATAGCCAGAAAATTCAAAAATGCCTTGTTGCGCAGTAATTGGCCATAGCCATGACTTTCATTTTCCTGCCCGATAGTGCGTGGCGCTGGGTTCATAGGCACATGAATACAGAAACCCGCCAATAGCAAACACAGCACAATACAGTGCAAAATCCAACTTGGCCCAAGGTGCTCAATAACAAAGCCAATCAGCGTGGCGCCAACGATAAAAGCCGCCGACCCCCATAACCGTACATTGCCATAATCCAGATTGACCTGAATGACCATTCTGGCCGCCACAGCATCACTTAACGGCAATAAGGTTGGATATACAAAATTGACCAGCAAGGTGAATAAAAAGATCACCCAGAACTGCGAGGAGAGATAAAAACCGACAAAGCTGAGTAAGCCGCCTAAAACCAGCAAGCGAGCAATTGGGATCAATCGCTCGGCACGTTTAGCCTGGCGCATGATCACCAGACTGCCAAACAGCCGCATTGCAAAGCCAATCCCAAGTAACAAACCGATTTGTTCTGACTGTAAACCAACCGATTCCAGCCAAACGCCCCAGAACGGTGAAAAGATACCTAAGACTAAATAGATTGCTGATAAATTCAGCGCTAACCAGGGATATGGAGACATGAAACAACAACAGAAAAGAGGAATGGCCCACAGATTAACAAATTGACCGGCATCTTGTCAGGCTACAAGCCAAGAATAATTGTGCTGCGGCTCACAGAGTTACCGGAAACAAACACCAAAAGAAACCGGTTTCACTCTCGTTTTAATCTATTATTCGACACATTTGACATTATCAGCTTGCAGAGAATAAAAATGCCTGGCAACAACACTGCCAGGCATCACAGAACAAACTAAAACAACGAAAAACTTATTTGGCCGGAGCAGCCAGCTTGGCTTTTACCGCATGAAACACCATCGGCAACAGCGAAACCACAATGATCCCCATCATCAGCATAGTGAAGTTTTTACGTACAAATTCCTGCTGACCGAATTCAAACCCTGCATAAGCAAAGGACATTACCCAGACACCGCCACCAATCAGATTAAATACCATGAAGCGTTTATAGGTCATCGCCCCCATACCAGCAACAAACGGCGCGAAGGTACGGATGATAGGAATAAAACGGGTGATGATGATGGTTTTACCGCCATGTTTCTCAAAGAAAGCGTGGGTCTTATCCAACTGATCTTTTCTGAACACTTTTGAGTTAGGATTTTGAAATAAGCGTTCACCGAAGAAATGACCCACCGCATAGTTCAGAATATTACCGGTGACCGCAGCCGTGATCAGTAATAACACCAATACATGAATATCCATCGATTCCGGCGTGCCTTGTGTTGCCGCCACCAGTGCACCGGCTGCAAACAACAACGAATCACCCGGCAAGAATGGGGTCACGACAAAGCCGGTTTCACTGAAAATAATCAAAAAAAGTATGCCGTACACCCAGATACCATAGGTGGTAAACAGTTCCTGCAGATGCACATCGATATGCAAAACAAAGTCGACGATCAGATGTAACCATTCCATAAATGAGATCCCGCTCAAAAAGTTGTGCAGAGTCTAAGCGATCCAATTCGGGGCGGCAATCGCCCCGATGAGAGATTTTTACTCGGTTTTACAGAAGAGTTATTGCGGCTTTTTGACTTTGGCGTCTAATTCCGCCAGTTTGCTTTCCATTAAGGCCCGAATGGTATTACTGCAATCTTTAACGGTGGCACGTGTCCATTGTTGCGAATCTACAGGGGGCAGCATTTCTACGATGATTTCACCATTATCCCAGCGATTGAGATCAATTTGTCCGGCATAGCTGGAACAAACGATCGGTACCAAGGGCACTTTCGCCGCAATCGCCGTATGAAATGCGCCAGTTTTAAATGGAATTAAACCACGGCCTTTAGAGCGCGTACCCTCTGGGAACATCCAGATAGAGATGCCGCGTTGTTTGATTTTCGCTACAACCTGACGGATGGTATCTGCTGCCTTACTACTCCGCGCACGGTCAATCAGGATATTACCGCTCAAATAGTAGACCTGACCAAACAGCGGGATCCAGGCCAGACTTTGCTTACCCATTGAAACGGTGCCCGGCATGACACATCCCAATACCATGATGTCATAGTTGGTTTGATGATTTGCAACATACACCGCAGAGCCAAGTGTTCGGCATTCATCCCGCACAATACGTTTAACTTTAACGCCCAACACCCAGCAAGCCCAATTGAGCATACGGGATAGGTAATACACGTTATTTTTATGGCGTGGCCGCGCTAAACAAACAAGCATGCCAATCACAAACCAAACCAACAACAATACGATCAATGTGATAATACGTAACACTTTTAGCATGAAAATAACCTTCTATACTGCATCATCAGAAGCCGAAGCACTCAGCTCCGGCTCAACCCGATCAACTCGCTGCAAACCGCGCGGCAATTTAGCGCCACGACGACCGCGTTCCCCGTGATATAGCGTCATATCACCCGGCTTCAGCGTCAATTTGCGTTTACCGGCATACAAGGTCACGGCTTGATCCGGGCGCACCACTGCTACATGGCTAACAAATTCTTCCCGGCTGGCCACTTTATCGGCAGGAATACCGATCAGTTTATTGCCTTTCCCTTTACCCAACTGCGGTAGCGTGTTCAGAGGGAACAACAACATGCGGCCTTCACTGCTGATCACCAGACACAACGCATCATCCTGCTTACCAGTAATTTGTGGTGGTAACACCTGTGCGCCTTCCGGCAAGGTTAACAGTGCCTTACCGTTTTTGTTTTTACTGACCAAATCGTTATAAGTACACAGGAAACCGTAACCAGCATCGGAAGCAACCAAATAACGATCATCTTCATTGCCTAACATGACATAACGCGTCTGTTCGCCGGTCGCAAAGCTGAGTTTGCCGGTTAACGGTTCGCCCTGACCACGAGCCGATGGCAAGGTATGCGCTTCCAGCGAATAGGTACGCCCTAAGTTACTCATAAACACCGCTTGCTGGTTACTACGCCCTTGCGCACTAACCAGATAACCATCACCGGCTTTATAACTTAACCCTTGCACATCAACGTCATGCCCTTTCGCAGCACGTACCCAGCCCATTTCCGAGACCACCACAGTCACCAGTTCGCTTGGCGTCAGCTCTTTTTCGGTCAGCTGTTTAGCTTCCTGACGCTCCACCAAAGGTGAGCGACGATCATCGCCATACTTTTCCGCATCAGCTTGAATCTCTTTCTTCAGCAGATTGCCGAGTTTGCGCTCTGAGCCCAGCAATGACTGTAACTGATCGCGCTCTTTAGCTAACTCATCTTGCTCACCGCGGATCTTAAACTCTTCCAGCTTCGCCAGATGACGCAGTTTCAAATCTAAAATTGCATCCGCCTGGATCTCAGATAAGCCAAAACGACGCATCAGCTCCTTTTTCGGCTCATCTTCATTACGGATGATCGCGATCACTTCATCAATATTGAGATACGCAATCAACAAACCATCCAGGATATGCAGACGGTTCAGCACTTTATCCAAGCGGAATTGCAGACGGCGACGTACCGTTTCACGACGAAACGCCAGCCATTCGGTCAGGATCGTCATCAGGTTTTTCACCTGTGGCCGATGATCCATCCCCAGCATATTGAGGTTCACACGATAGCTTTTTTCCAGATCAGTGCTGGCAAACAGATGCTGCATCAGCTGTTCAACATCGATGCGGTTGGAGCGTGGAATAATAACCAGACGGGTCGGATTTTCATGATCCGATTCATCACGCAAATCACTGACCATCGGCAATTTCTTGGCCTGCATCTGCGCGGCGATCTGCTCAATCACGCGGGCACCGGAAGTCTGATGCGGCAGTGCGGTAATGACGATATCGCCATCTTCCATATGATACACCGCACGCGCCCGGATCGACCCTTTACCGGTTTCATAAATCTTACGGATCTCGGCACGCGGGGTGATGATCTCGGCCTTCGTCGGATAATCCGGCCCCTGCACATGTTCCAACAGATCGGCCATGCTCGCATCCGGGCGATCAAGCAGCGTGATACAAGCCTGTGCCACTTCTCGCACGTTGTGCGGCGGAATATCCGTCGCCATACCCACGGCAATACCGGTAATACCGTTCAGCAGGATATGCGGCAAGCGCGCTGGCAGGATCTGCGGCTCTTGCATGGTGCCGTCAAAATTAGGCTGCCATTCAACCGTGCCCTGTTCCAGTTCACTTAATAACAGTTCAGAGAAGCGCGATAACCGTGCTTCGGTATAACGCATCGCCGCGAACGATTTCGGATCATCCGGCGCCCCCCAGTTCCCTTGACCGTCCACCAGCGGGTAGCGGTAAGAGAACGGCTGCGCCATCAATACCATGGCTTCATAACAGGCGGAATCACCATGTGGATGGTATTTACCGAGAACATCCCCGACTGTACGTGCCGATTTTTTATGCTTCGCCAGTGCTGACAAACCCAGTTCACTCATCGCATACACGATACGACGCTGCACAGGTTTCAGACCGTCCGCAATATGCGGTAAGGCGCGATCCATGATCACGTACATGGAGTAGTTGAGATAAGCCTGTTCAGTGAAAGTTCGCAGCGGCTGGCGCTCGACTCCATCCAGACTCAGTTCAGCATCACTCATGTTTATTATTCTCTTGGTATCTCTCTGATTACTGACCGTTAGCCTACCATAATCACCGCTTTACAGCGCGGTTTTAGCGTCACAGATGCCACACAGCTAAAATAATATTTAGGATAAATCTTGTGCATTCAGCTCCGTATTGGACTATATTTTAATCTACAATATTCGGGATCAGTGACGGCAGGAGAAATGAAAATCGGCAAAAAGAACCACGAGGACGGTCGGCTTGATACTGCTGAATAAATTCTAACGAGAGAGCACATGGCCATAAAACCAAAGTGGTACGCTGATCCCCTTGCGCTAAAACAGCACTGGCGGACAGGCACGGTCACTTATCTGATTGCATTGTCGATCATCGCGCTACTGTCTTTGTTTTCGCACTATTTGGTGCAAAGTATTGTGCAAAAACAAGAAGCTACCGCGCGAGTTGTCAATCAGGCCGGACGACAACGTATGCTCTCACAGCGGATCACGCGTTTTGCCGGTGAAATGCTGCTCCCTATCGAACGTCAATCTACGCCTCAGTTACAACAAGAATATATTGCAGCGATAAATAACATGGCCGAAGTGCATCAAGCGTTGGTGAATGGTTCAGCTCGGCTACAGATCCCAGTATCAGATTCCATCGTTATTAACCAACTATTTCATCAAAACCCGATCAATCTGGATAAACAAGTTACCGACTTCATTGCAACGGCCCAACAACTCGCTGACACTCAATTAAGCCAGGAAATTCGGCAAAATGGGTTAGTCCAATTGCGCTTAGCCGCCAATAGCAAATTGTTAAATAGCCTCGATATATTGGTTAGCCAATATCAGCGGGAAAGTGAGCAAGCGGTCTATAAGCTGCAGAATTACAACCGCTTATCGTTGTTTGGCATGTTGTTGACCTTACTTCTGGAAGCATTGTTTATCTTTCGGCCTTTGTTGCTCAATCTGCTGCACCGCGAACGGCTGTATCATCAATTACTGACAAAAATGGAAAGTGAAATTAGTGAGCGGATCCATTTTATTGCCTTTCATGATCCTCTGACTGAATTACCAAACCGACTTTCGTTACTGGAGCGGATCAAGACGGCCATCCAAGTCGTGGAACAGAGCCAAAGCCATTTAGTGGTTATTTCTATTGGCTTAGACCGCTTTCATAGACAGGATCTTAAGCGATAAGTCTTTATTTCAGATAGAAAAATGGCTCC
>ERZ650305.1131-NODE-1131-length-10857-cov-6.603129_pt1 | contig 10857 bp, 10 predicted proteins | sample MGYA00376241_ERZ650305 | MGnify/ENA primary metagenome ERZ650305 (study PRJEB26733, sample SAMN07839276) | wastewater metagenome | biome: urban; feature: artificial channel; material: waste water | place: USA: North Carolina | collected 2016-02-25 ... | reverse complement strand
TTCTTACAAGCTGATTGATTGTAGGCATTTCTTTCCTTTATATAAATTGGTTTGAGTAATTATAGCCTTACCCATGCTTCTCGTGCAAATCAACATTTAGTTGAAACGATACTCCCATTCTAGGAAACTTATAATATTTTAGTTTTCTAAAAAAGTACGGGATTATACTGAAGATATACTTAATTATTCTTTATGTAAATTTATAAAATTTAATTTAAGTTAAGAATAAAATTTTCTTACTAAAATTGTAAAAATATTTAAAAAAAAGATACCTTATATAATGACAACACTTGGACATAAAATAATAGGCACAGGGCAAAAAAACATATTAGTTTTACATGAACTAATGGGAGATCATACAAATTTTGACCCAATTTTACCCTACATTGATACTGTAAACTTCACATATATTTTTGTTGACCATAGAGGATATGGACTATCAAAAAATTTAATTGGGGAATATAGTTGTGAAGAAGCTGCAAATGATGTTAAAAATCTCATAACAAAATTAAATCTAACAGAAGTTAACCTTCTTGCTCACTCTATGTCAACAATGATAGCCCAAAAAGTGGCATTAATAGATGATAGAATCAAACAACTTATTTTAATTACTCCTATTTCAGCAGCTGGAATAAAAATGAAACCAGAAGCTCAAAAAAAACTAATAGAGAATATGAAAAAAAATGAAAACCTAATCGAGCAAGTTGTTGAAAGTGCAAGTAAAAGATACAATCAAATATGGAAAAATTACAGAATCAAAATGGCTTATGAAGCGTCAACTTTAGAAGCTAGAATGGGATATATGACTATGTATTTAACAACTGATTTCATAAATGAAGTAAAAAATATAAATATACCAATAAAAATAATGGTTGGTCATCATGACTTACCAGCTTTTCATAAAAACATTATCAAAAAACAATTTGAAAGCTTTTATAATAATTTTGAAATAATTGAGTGTATGGAAGCAGGACACTATCCAATGATAGAGTGTCCAGTTTATTTTAGTACAGAGATTGAAAAATTTTGTAAAGGTCAAGGTGAAGATTAAAATTTATGATTAAATGAATTTTAATCTTCAACGTAGAAATTAGTTAAAAGATTGATTTTTGATGTACTTAATTATTTGTCCACAAAAAGGTTCATCTAAATAATCTTGCGTATTCAAAGGTTCACTTTGTGTATGAATATAACCTAATGCTACCATCATCTTAGAAAACTTAGCATGATTTCCTCTTCCTGGATCTACTATTATTATCTCACAAGTTTCATTTGCATGTTCATTTAAAAATCTACTTAAATTTTTTAAGTGAAACTGTTCATATAGAATATCACTTGCAATTATCAAATCGAACTTTCCTAAAGTATCCTCATTATTTGCCCAATTTGCACACTCAAAAGGTATAACTTTTCCATAATTTATTCTTGCATTTTCTCTTAAGAGATTTTTTACTTCTGGATTAAAATCTGTTGTTGTTATATTTGCATTTCTATGATTTAAAACTAAACTTGAAAGTGCTATTCCACATCCTACTTCTAGGATTCTTTTATCTTTTATATTGTAGCTATTCATTAAAGTTGCTAGTATTCTAGCCGAAGGCCAAATCACACCAAATAAAGACCAATTTGCAGATGAAATTCCAATGATTGGATTTAAATCACATTTTTCATCGTATTGTTGTTTATTTTTTAATGTTTTGACATGTATGTCCATAGTATCAAACTCTATGGTTTGATATATGTGTCGTAGTTTTGGCATAAAAACCTTTCAAGGTTCAGTATACTCTTTATTTATAGAATTCTGAACTTAAAAAAGTTTTATTATAAAATTTCTTGAACACGACCAACTTGTCCATCTTGAAGTCTTACTTTTATCCCATGGGGATGAGTTGGAGAATTTGTTAAAATATCTTTTACAATGCCAGAAGTAAGTTTTCCACTTCTTTGGTCTTGTTTTAAAACAATATTTACTTTTAAACCTTGTTTTATATTAAATCTTTTTTTAGCATCCATTAATTTTCTTCAGTTCCATAACTCAAAACATCTTTTGCAAAATCAATATGATAAAAAAATAGCATTTTATAAAATAAATCTACTTTTGTTTTTTTCTCTACACTTGTATCCAAAATAGAAAATGAAAACATTTTTGGTTCTTCAACTTTTTTTGGTGTTACTGTAATTACAAGAGGTTTTAATGTTCTCATCATATTCATTGTTTCTTTGTAATCTTTTGGTGCAAGTCCATTTAACATGTCACCATCTTTTTCCTCTTTTCTCATTGCAGTAAATAAAAGATTTGTACTCTCTTTAAATAGTTGTTTATTCCAGTTTAATTTACCTTTTGAAAAGTGAAAAACACAACTTTTATTTAATAAAGCATGTGGTTTTTCTTTTTTTATATCTTCAATCATTTGAAGAAAAAAGTTAATTCCACCCAAATTTTCTGCAAGTTCCATTGTTTGTTTATGTAATTGATTTTTTTGTTCATTATCTAATTGATTAAAATTCATATTATTCCTCTTGTTTTACTTTTTGCAAGTATATCTAAATAATCAAAACTCTTTTCATTTAATCGTTTAAGAAGTTATGGAGTGTTAATAAGAAAAATTCTTTTAAGTGGGATTTTTTAATATTTGTGAGGGTATAAGATGGAAGAAAAACTCTTCCATCTTAAAGAAAAACTAAATTGCTTCAGTTCCTCTTTCTTCTGTTCTAATTCTTATTACTTCGTCTAAAGATGAAATGAAGATTTTACCATCTCCAATTTTACCAGTTTTTGCTGATCCAATAATAGCATTTACTACTAAATCAACCATATCATCTTTAACAACTATATCAATTTTAATTTTAGGTAAAAAGTCAACAACATACTCAGCTCCTCTATATAGCTCACTATGTCCTTGTTGTCTTCCATAACCTTTAACATCATATACGCTCATACCTGTTATTCCAGCTTCAACTAATGCATCTTTTACATCTTCTAGTTTAAAAGGTTTAATTATTACTTCTATCTTTTTCATTTTGTTCCTCTTTCACTATTATTATAAGTTAAACCCACGTTCACCGTGTACTGACTCATCTAGACCTTGACTTTCTACTTCTTCATTAACTCTTGCACCACCTGTTAAAGCAGAAGCAATATAATAAACAACTACTGTTCCAATTAAAGTATAAACTCCAACTATTAAACAAGATTCTAATTGAACCATGATTTGTCCCATTCTATCATCAGCATCTTTTAATGGTCCTGACCATAATAATGCTTTGTCATTAAGAGCGAAAATACCTGTAGCAATTGCTCCCCATAAACCAGCAAGGAAGTGTACACCAAAAGCATCTAAACTATCATCGTATCCAAGTTTTTTCTTAAGTGCAGCAACACCAAAGAATGCAACTATTGCTCCAACAATACCAATAATTAAAGCTCCACCAACACTAACGAATCCAGCAGCAGGAGTAATTGAAACAAGACCTGCAATAGCACCTGAAGCAGCACCTAAAAGTGTAGGTTTTTTGAATACTAATGATTCAACTAAAATCCAAGTTATAGTTGCAACTGCTGCAGCTATTGTAGTTGTAAGGAATGCAACTCCAGCGATTGCATTTGCACCAAATGCAGAACCTGCATTGAATCCATACCAACCAAACCATAAAAGACCTGCACCTACTGCTGTAAGAATAATACTTGCAGGTTTCATTGCAACTTTTGAATAACCAGCTCTTTTTCCAAGTAAAATAGCTAAAACTAATCCAGCTAATCCCCCATTCATATGAACAACTGTTCCACCAGCGAAGTCAAGTGCACCTTCGTCGAAAAGGTATCCACCACCCCAAACCATGTGAGCAATTGGTGCATAAACAACGATTGTCCAAATAGCAGCAAAAATCATCCATGTAGAAAACTTCATTCTTTCAATAATTGAACCTGAAACAATTGCGATAGTAATCGCTGCAAAAGTACCTTGGAATGCAACAAATACGAATTTAGGATATAATTGTCCTAATTCAACACTTGCAAAATCTGTCCAAGCAATACCATCAAGCATTACGTTAGCAAATCCACCAAAAAATTGGTTCATATCACCTTCTAGTGTACCAAATGCAACAGAGAAACCTGCTACAACCCATGCAATAATTGCAACTGCAAATGCACCAAATACCATTGAATATGTATTCAAAATATTTTTTGCTCTTGTCATACCACCATAAAATAGTGCTAAACCAATTGGTGTCATTAACATAACAAGTGCTGTTGACATCATCATCCAAGCTGTATCCCCTGCATTAAGAACGGGTGCAACTTCTTCTTCTGCAAACGCTAAAGTGCTAAGTAGCGGAGTTGCTAAAAGCCATTTTTTCATTTGTTCTCCTTTGATTGTTTTTTATACAAGAGAATTGTAACAGTATATTTAAAAATTGTGAAGCACTAAGCTGTATAAAAAATAATCAGTTTTTGTAGATATTATATTATTTAGATTTCTTTCATGAAAATATCTTTTTATATTGACTTATTTAAATAAAATTAATAAAATACAAATGACTGACGGTCATTCATTATAAAGGCATTTAATGGCTAAACTTACAAATAAAGAAGAAAAACGCTGCGATATAGCATTAGCATCAATTGGGCTTTTTTGTACAAAAGGAATTCAACAAACAAGCATTGAAGAAATAGCTAAAAGTGCAGGAGTTGCAAAAGGAACAATCTATCTTTATTTTAAAAATAAAGAAGAAATTATTTTTACAATATGGGACATAATTACTAAACAACATGAAATTATATTTCAACAAAAAATAAAACCTGAGATGAGTGCAAAAGAGAAAATTTTAGAATATTATAATTTTAATGACATAGGAAAAGAATATGATAAAGAACAGCTTCTAATCCTCTTTCAACTATTTGTTAGTTCAATGTTAATTGACAAAACAAAACTCTATACAGATTATTTTGAAAGCTTTTTTCAAAAAGATTATGATTTTATCTTAGCATGTTTAGAAGAAGGTGTAGAAAAAAAAGAATTCTTTATTGATGATGTAAATACTTTAACTAATATGATAATTATTCTTTTAAAAGGTGTCTTAGTTAAAGCAAAAGCTTCAAATATGGGATTTGATGATGTGCAAAAAACTATAACAAAACATATAATTTATCTATTAAATCAATTTGAAATAGATGAAAAAATTAAAGGAGCTATCCAATGAAAAAAATCTTTATACTTACATTATTTTTATTTCAATCTATGTTTGCAGAAGAAATTTATGCAACATTTGATGTAGTTAGTGAAAAAAGTTCACAACTTGGTCTTTCTGCCTCAGGAATTGTTTCAACTTTAAATGTAAATGTTGGTGATAGAATAAAAAAAGGTGATTTACTTCTTTCTTTAAATAATACTCAAGAAAAAAATGAATATGAAACAGCAAGAAAAAATGCTGAGCACTCGACAAAAGTCTATGAAAGATATGCAAAAATTTCCGATGTAATAGATAAAGAGAAGATGGAAAACTATCTTTATGATAAAGATATTAATCAATTAAATGCTCAAAACAAAGAAATAATTCTTAGAAAAACAGAACTTAGAGCTCCATATGATTTGATTGTTACTAAAAAAAATATAGATTTAGGTTCTATTGTATTGGCTTCTCAAACAAAACTTATTGATGTTATTGCTTTAGATGATGTAAAACTTGTTTTAAAATTTGATGAAAAATATTGGCAAAAAATAAAAGTTGGTCAAACTTTTATTTATAAAGTTGATGGTAGTGATAAAAATTATGAAGGAAAAATTACAAAAATTTATCCAATAATTTTAAATGAAACAAGAGAATTACAAGCTGAAGTAAAAGCAAAAGATTTGATGCCTGGACTTTTTGGTAATGGCACAATTAAGGTAGATTAAAATGTATAAATTAGCAATTAATCGCCCTATTACCACATTAATGGGTGTTTTGACATTTATTGTTTTTGGATTAATGTCATATAACTCAATGCCAACAAATCTTTTCCCAAATGTTGATTTTCCTGTTGTTACTGTTCAAACAACTTATAATGGTGCCGACCCATCAACTGTTGAAACAAAGGTAACAGATAAAATTGAAGAAGCAATTTCAGGTGTTGATGGAATAGATAAACTTATGTCAACAAGTTATGAAGGATTTAGTGCTGTTACAATTCAATTTAAACTAACAAAAGATTTAGATGAAGCAACAAATGATGTTCGAGATAAAATAGGAGCAATAAATTTACCCGTTGAAGTGGATAAACCAGTTGTAAAAAAACTTGGAGCAACAGGTGCGGTAATTAGTCTTTTTATTGCATCAAATGAAGATAATCCAATAGCTTTAATGCGACTTGCAGATGAAAAACTTAAACCTCAGCTTCAAAGAATCAAAGGAGTTGGAGAAGTTAATATTTTAGGGTTTCAAGACAGAGAAATAAGAATTTTTATAGATCCTTTTTTACTTAATAAATATAATCTTACACCAGCTGATGTAAGCGGAATTGTTCAAAAACAAAATGTAAACCAAGGTGTTGGAAAACTAATTAATAAAAGTCAAGAAATTATTATAAAAGCTCAAGGTGATGCGCAAAATATTGAAGAAGTTGGGAATTTATTGATAAAACCAGGTGTAAAATTAAAAGATATTGCAACTATTCAAGATGGATTGAGCGATCCAAAAAGTTTCTCTTCTTTTAATGGACAACAAGGGGTAACATTAGAAGTAAAAAAAATTGCAGGTGAAAATGTATTAAACATCATTACTGACGTAAAAAAAATACTTCCAAAACTTCAAATACTTGCAGGTGAAAAAACAGAAATTAAAATATTAGAAGATCAATCTGAAAAAATCATGGTTAATATAAATAATGTTAGATTTGACCTTATTTTTGGTGCATTTCTTGCTATTATAATTGTATTTTTATTCTTACGAAATACAACTGCTACTATTGTTTCTGCACTTGCAATTCCAACTTCTGTAATTGGAACATTTGCTATTATTAACATGTTAGGATATGACTTAAATCGTTTAACTTTAATAGGTCTAACTCTTGCAATTGGTATTTTTATTGATGATGCAATTGTTGTAATTGAAAATATCATGAAAAAAATGGAAGAAGGAATTGAGCCGTTTCGGGCTTCATTTGAAGGGGCTAAAGAGATGGCATTTTCTGTTTTAGCGATTTCTTCTGTTTTGTTAGCAGTATTTATTCCTGTTGCATTTATGGATGGAATTGTTGGAATGTTTTTTAACTCTTTTGCAATGACTGTTGCTTCTGGTATTGTTATTTCTTATCTTGTTGCAATTATGTTTATTCCAAGTATAGCAGCAAGAGTTTTAAGTGCTAAAGAGAGCCGTTTTTATTATGCAACTGAACCTATTTTAAAAGCAATTGACAAAGGTTATGTTTGGGTACTTAAACCTTTAATTAAATATAAAACTATAACTATAATAGTAACAATTGGACTACTTGTTGCTTCAACAACTTTAAAAGTTGGAATGTCATTTCTTCCAATGCAAGATAATTCAGAGTTTCAAATTACAATTAAAGCACCAATTGGTATTAATTTAGAATCAATGAAAAAAGTTATGATTCCATTTGGTGATATGTTAAAAGAAGATAAAGATGTACTTTATTCTATTTCATCAATAGGTTATAGTTCAGCAAAAGAACTACACAAAGGAAAAATTTATATAAAATTAAAATCTAAGGCACAAAGAGAGAGAACCCAAGAATCAATTATTCAATATTATAGAGAGAAACTCTCTACGATTCAAGGAATGATTATAACCGTTGAAAAAGTTGATGATTTTAATACAGGGTCAACAACTGCTCCTGTGCAAGTTGTAATTACTGGAGATAAACTAGAAGAACTTGATATTGCATCAACAAAATTAATGGCATTATTAAAAGAAACTTCTGGAATAGTTGATATAGATAGGGATTTTGAAAGTGGAAAACCTGAAATAAAAATAAGCATATTAAGGGAAAATGCCCAAAGAGTTGGAGTTAGTGTTCAACAAATAGCTTCTATTTTAGGTTCAGCTTATTCAAGTGATAGTGCAGTATCATATTTTGAAGATAATGGAAGACAATTTGATATAACCGTAAGATTAAAAGATGATTTTAGAAGTTCAATTGATGATTTAAAAAAATTACAAGTTCGTAATGAAAATGGTCAATTTGTTGCCCTTGAAGGCTTGATAGAGATTAAAGAAAGTGTTGGAAATGCTTCAATTAATAGATTTGACAGAGAAAGAAAAGTACTTGTAACTGCAAATATATTTAATACTTCCCTTGATAAAATTGTAAATATAATTGATGCTAAAATGCCTGAAATTCTTCAAAAAGGGTATAACTATAGATATACAGGTGATGTTGAAAATATGAAAGATACAAATAAAGCTTTTGGTGCAGCTGTACTTTTAGCAGTTATTTTGATTTATCTTATTTTAGCTGCACTTTATGAATCAATTATTCAACCATTTATAATCATGATTTCAATGCCTCTATCTTTTACAGGAGTTATGGTCGCACTTTATTTAAGTGGTAATTCATTTAGTTTATTTGTTATGATTGGAATAATTTTACTACTAGGAATGGTTGGTAAAAATGCTATTTTAGTAGTTGACTTTGCAAATAGAGCTATAAAAGATGGGAAAAATATTGACGATGCACTTTTAGAAGCTGGAGAAAAAAGACTAAGACCTATTTTAATGACAACATTTGCAATGATAGGAGCAATGATTCCCCTTGCTTTTGGAAATGGAGCAGGACATGAAAGTAATGCACCTATGGCATTGGCAATTATAGGGGGATTACTAAGTTCAACTGTTTTAACTTTATTAGTTGTTCCAGCTATTTATAAATTCATGTATCCATTTGATGCATGGTTGAGAAAATGGTATGAGAAAGGGGAAGTTAGAGATTAAAACTAACAGCAATAAGCCCTATAAATGGGTTTATTTGCTTAGATGATTTATTCTTTTAAATAATCATTTTCACATAAAAATCCATATACAGAAGTTTCATTATCTAAAAAAACTGTTCCAATTCCTAGTGGAAATTGAATTTGTTAATATTATATTTTTTAGCTCAATTATCAATGATTTTTTGTGAGTTTATTGCATCTCAAATATATTTCTAAATTAAAATCTTATGAATAAAACTATCAAAAAAAAGTGGCAAATTTTTAATTACCACAATTCTCCTCTTTAGTTGTTTGCATAGTTTTAAATACTTCATAAATAGCTTTATCTATTTGCATAGTTGTTTCTAACATTCCATTTAAGTTTCCGTTAGCATTATCATGAATTACACTTTGAACACCTTTGTGTACACTTTCATGAGCATTTTTTAAATGTTTCCAGTTTGCAGTTTTAGTATAATTTTTATTTTCTTCTTCTTGTTGTGCTATCCATTTCCCAAGATTACACTCTGTTTCTTTTGTTACTGTCCAAACTTTTTTAGAATCTAATTGGTTGTAGTTATTATTTTTAAAGTTAATATGATCTAGTTTTAATCTATTTATTACAAACATCATATCTATATCACATACTCTACTTTTTGCATCTTTTTTATAAGAAGTATGTTTTACAACAGCTACAAGTTTATTTGATAAACTTTCTATTACTTGTGCTTGTGAGCTAATTTGAGATGCCATCGCTGCATTTTGTTGAGTTGTTTTATCTAATTCATTCACAGCATCATTTATTTGTTCAATTGCTTCTTTTTGTTCTTTTGAAGCACTTGAAACTTCATCTATAATTCTAATTTGATTTTCTATATTTTTATTTAAAGTCTCATATCCGGAAATCATAGAACTTGCTATTTCCTTTCCTTCATTAGCTCTTTGTTTTGCTTTTTGAACAATATTATTTATTTCTTTTGCAGCTTCTGCACTTCTTGAAGCTAGATTTCTAACTTCTGCTGCAACTACTGCAAATCCACGTCCTGCTTCTCCAGCAGTTGCTGCTTCAACAGCAGCATTTAAAGAAAGAATATTTGTTTGGAATGCTATTTGGTCAATAATTGCCGTTGCTTCTTGAATTAATGTAACTTCATCATTTATTTTAATCATAGAATCAACTGTATCATTTGCAAGTTTTTGTCCGCTTTTTGCTGATTGATTTACTTCTTTTGAAAGTTGTGCCATTTTTAAAGTATGTTCATTAGTATTTACTATTGTACTTGATACTTCTTCAATTGCAGCAGCTGTTTCTTCTAAAGAAACCGCTTGTTGATTTGAAGAACTTGCTAAACTATTTGCAGCAGAAGATAATTCTACAACTTGTTGGTGTAGTTCTAATGATGAATTATCAAGTAAGCCAAGTATTTCTGAGATTGTATTTCCTAAAGCTCTAATACCTAAAAGTATAGAACCCATTTTTCCTGAAAGATTATCAGTTTCTAGAGCATAATCAAATTTAGCATTTCCATATTCAATTAGAGTTTTAATACCTGCTTCTGCAAGTCTTGAATTATTTGCTAAGGCTTTATTAAAATTATCTTTTATTTCATTTAATTTACGATTTGAAGATTCATTTTCTATTGTAATTCCATAGAAACCTTTCTCAAACTTTTGTACAACCTCGTTTAATTCATTTAATAGTAAATCTTCATCATTTTTTTGATTTTCAAGTTCCTCAATTCTTTTTTTTAGTCTTTCAATCTCAGCATCTTTTTTCTTGTCCCAAAACATTATTTTCGTATCCTTGTACTACTAGATTTTATACCTTTGTACAATTATTATACATCAAAAAACAATTGAAAATGCTTATTTTTAGGGATTTTTAAAATTAAGAACTCAACTTTCGCACATAGAAAATCATAAATTTCCTATATAAAAAAGCTTCCTT
>ERZ650305.1126-NODE-1126-length-10871-cov-10.652089_pt1 | contig 10871 bp, 5 predicted proteins | sample MGYA00376241_ERZ650305 | MGnify/ENA primary metagenome ERZ650305 (study PRJEB26733, sample SAMN07839276) | wastewater metagenome | biome: urban; feature: artificial channel; material: waste water | place: USA: North Carolina | collected 2016-02-25 ... | reverse complement strand
CAGCACTAAGTTAAAATAGTAAAGCCCTGAGATTAGGAGGTAGTCTCAGGGCTTTGTTACTAAATCAAAACAAAAATTATTTTATAATTCCTCCTCCTTGTTTTACTTTCTCCGTATCGATATTGGTATTTTCTTGTTCTAGTTTTAGGTTTCCAAAATTATAAGTCAACGATACACGGAAAGTTCTTGAATCTTGTTTTTGGTAAAAACGAGTGTCCAAATTTTCTCCTACAATCAAAGCGTTAACTTCATTTTTGTTGAAAACATCAAAGCAATGCAATCCTACTTTTAATTTTTTATTCATAAAATCTTTGTTGAAAGAAATATCAAATTGCTGAATAGGCTTTTCGATTTGGTAAATCTCCCAGGTTCCTTTTGGTAAAATAAAATAAGAAAGGGTATTAGTAATTTGCCAAGGCAATATAATTTGTGCTTGTGCACCATAGTTCAGAATGGCTTTGTTATCAAACGGGAAACTATAGCCATCAATAGTAGATTTTACATAATTGATGTTGAGATAGATGTAATTCATCTTGTCAATTGTGTTCATACGTTTTTGAAACTCTGCTTTGCCTTTAAAGAAATAATCTAAAGGAATTGGAAAGGAAGCAAAAGCACTAAATGTTTTGATTTTATCAAATTGTTGAAAGGTTTGATTGCTGACTAATTCCCCAGGTTTTGCACTAAAGATAAATCGGTTGTCGTCTTTTGCAATGGTGTAGTTTGCCCCCAATTGAACAAATTGTAAAGCGGTTAACTTCACTTCAAAATTATCATAAAACACAGGCTGCAAAGCAAGATTTCCTGTTGAGGTATTGTACTGATTAAAGTTGGAACTATTGTTAGGGTCAATAGTATTGTAATTAGGTTGTGCAATTTTTCTTGAATACGAACTGCTAAAATTCACTTGAGGGCTTATTTCGTAAAGCGCGCTTATGTTTGGAAAAAGGTTAGTGTTTCGGTACTCAATTTTGTCTGCAATGGTACTGGCTTCTCTTTTTACATCAAAATCTTCAAGACGAAGACCAACAGTAAAGTTGAATTTTTTTATCTTTTTTCTGACTTCCACATAGAAAGCTAAATTCGATTCGTTGTAATTAAAGTTGATACTTTCTGCATAATTATTCGAATCAAAAATAGTATTTGTGCTACTGTTGATATTGTATTGTCCAAAGTTATTTACTTTAATGGAATTGTATTTTCCACCAGTATTGATTGTAAAGTCAAGTTTGTTGAATGGAATCGCAAAATCGTATTTCAAATAGTAATTGGTTAAGTTAAAATCGATGATTCCATTATTGTAAGAAGGAATATTGCCCGAATTCAATCCGCTTGATTGATTGATAGGTGTTTTGTCAAAAGTGTTCAAAAAAGCTGTTACATCAAGGGTTCTTCCAAGGGTATCGAGCTTCGTTTTGTATTGAAGACTCAATTCATTGTTATAGTTTTTGTTTTTAGAAAAGCCTTCGTCATTATAATCGATATTTTCACCAAAAGCACTAGAGTTGAAAACAGAACGGTCATTGGCAAAGTTTCCATTGTAATTGAAAAGCAAATTAGATTTTGAACTCAATTTATAGTTTGTTCCCAGTCTGAAGTATAGGTTTCTATTAGTATTCACCGTAAAATTCTCTTGAAATAAGTTTTTATCAGGGGCGAAAGAGGTAAATGTTTGACTATTTTTAGAACGGTTTTCGCTGTCAATATAGTTGTATCCTAGCATAGTTTGCCAACTGAAATTTTTCTCTTTTCCGTTCAATAAAATTTGAGGACTAGGTTTTTGATATTTATTAAAATTATAATTGATATTAAAGTTTGCATTAACACCTTTAAGTCTTTTAGAACTTGTGATGATGTTTATGATAGAGCCACTAGCATTGGCATCATATGCTGCTCCGGGATTATAGATGAGTTCTACCTTTTCGATGGCATTTGCCGGAAGGCTCGAAAGATAATTTTGTAAATCGGTTCCATTCAATGTGCTTGGTGCGCCATCAATGTAAATAGTAACTCCTTTGCCATTAAGTGTTAATCCGCCTGTTGGTGAAGTTATAACACCAGGTAATCTTTTGATGGCTTCAAGACTGTTACCGCTATTTAGCATTCCGTTATCTTTTACGCTAACAATCGTCTTGTCGGATTCCACTTTTAGAAATTGCTTTTTGTTGCCAAAAACGGTTACTTCTTTTAGTTCTTTTGCTTTTTTTGCGCTAGCGATAGAGTCTTGTTGGGTTTTGACGTCCTGAGCAAAGGCAACTGAGGCAACAAATAGACTCAGAAAAGATAAAATTATTTTCATAATAATTGGTTTTGATGAAAAAATACAGTCGCAACAATTCCCTTCAAATAGAAATTTTGAATAGCCATAAAAAAAAATAAAGGAAAAATAAATTCAGCCTAAAAAAGGACTTTGAATTTGGAGAAGGTACTGCGGGTTTTCATATTGATTTGTGATTCGATTGATGATTGATTACACATAAGACGGCAATCGTTATCAATTGTTACAATTCAACATGAATTTTTTTTGAAAAAAGAGTTTTCTGATTGTAAATGAAAAAGATATACACTGCGTTTACTACCACCACCACAAACGCGACCAGGAGTAGCACAACAAGAGAGGCAAATAATGAGTGCAAAGAGTAATAGCTTTTTCATTTAGTAAGCAGTTTTAAGATTGAAGTGCTTTCAATTGTTCCAAGTAGTCTCTTTGGTTTGAAAGACGTGGGATTTTGTTTTGCCCGCCCACTTTATTTCTTTGTTTAAGCCAATCATAAAACAGATTTTCTCTTGCTACATTGATGACCAAAGGATTTAGTGTCATATTATTGTAGCGTTTGGCTTCGTAATCAGAATTTAAGGATTGTAGTGTGGTGTCTAATATTTTATGAAAAAGGGTTAGGTCTTTTGGCGGTGTTTTAAACTCAATCATCCATTCGTGAGCACCTTTTTGCTTGCCTTCCATAAAAATAGGCGCTACAGTATAATCTACAATTTCAGATTGTGTCTCTTGGCAGGCTTTCGCCAAAGCTTGGTCTGTATTTTCGACCATTAGTTCTTCACCAAAAACATTGATATGATGTTTTGTTCTTCCCGTAACTCGGATTCGGTAAGGGCTCAGTGAGGTGAATCGAACGGTATCGCCTATCAAATAGCGCCATAAACCACCATTAGTAGTGATAACCATCGCATAATTTTTGAATAATTCTACTTGCGATAAGCGCACCACTTTTTGGTTTGGTGTACCAAAAGTGTCCATTGGGATAAACTCATAAAAAATCCCGTAATCAAGCATCAATAGTAAATCACTTGAATAATTTAAATCTTGAATGGCAAAAAATCCCTCAGAAGCATTGTATATCTCGTAATATTTGAAGTTGTTCTTTGGTAAAATCTTTTGGTATTGTTCTCGGTAAGGGTCAAAACTTACGCCTCCGTGAAAATATACTTCAAGGTCTGGCCAAACTTCCATTAGGTGATTTTTTCCAGTTCGTTCCAAAACTTTGTTCATTAACACTAGCATCCAAGAAGGGACACCAGCAAAACTAGTAACATTCTCAGTGATTGTTTCGTTAATGATGGCACTCATTTTTGTTTCCCATTCACTCATCAAAGAAACTTTGTTACTTGGAGTGCTACTAAATTCAGCCCAAATAGGCATATTTTCTATCAATATGGCCGATAAATCACCAAAGAAGGTATTGTTGTTCTCGTAAATTTGTGAGCTTCCTCCAAGGCGAAGGCTTTTCCCTAAAAACATTTCCGAGTCCTCATTGTTGTTTAGGTACAAACAAAGCAAATCTTTACTGCCTTTGTAGTGGCAATCTTCTAAAGCTTCATTACTAACTGGGATAAACTTACTCTTAGCATTAGTAGTACCGCTGGATTTTGCAAACCATTTTATTGGAGTTTCCCAGAGTACATTCTGTTCTCCTTGACGTGTTCGTTCTATTAATGGTTCTAGGTCTTCATAACTCGAAATAGGAACGCGTTCTACAAATTGAGCATACGATTTTATGGAGCCATAATCATATTGTTTTCCGACTGTTGTGTTTTCTGCAGAGCGGAGTAAATTCATTAACAATTCTTCTTGAACTTCATTAGGATATTTTAAAAACAATTCAATTTGATGGATTCGTTGTTTTAAAAACCAAGAAGCAATAGAGTTGATGATAGATAATGGCATGATAGAGTAGGATTAGCTCCCTAATTCTTTAAGCAAATTAGGGGATGAAATAATATTTATAAAAATTGGATTCCAATTTCTAATTTGTAATTTTATCAAAAATAACATTTTTTTTAATAATCTTAATATTTCCGCAAATCTAATTCTGTCTTTAGGAGTTAGGGGACCAATTTATATGACTTACGAAGGTGTACTCTCCAAAATGCCAACCGAAATAGGCAATCCTATTCAATATTATTTAGTTTTTGAATCCAGTTTTTTAAATATCAATCAACTTTTGAATAAAGAAATAAGCATTCAATTTCTAGGATATCAATGTTTGAATTGCGGGAAAAAGAAAAAAATATTTCGTCAAGGATTTTGTTACGACTGTTTTTATTCAAGTCCAGCAGTGGGGGATTGGATTATGAAACCCGAATTAAGTACCGCACATTTAGGAATAGAAGATAGAGATTTGGCCTACGAAGAAAAAGTGCAATTACAACCACATATTGTCTATTTAGCTTTGTCGAGTGAGGTAAAAGTTGGCGTAACCCGCAAAACTCAGATGCCCACGCGTTGGATTGACCAAGGCGCCGAAGAAGCCATAGTAGTAGTTGAGGTTCCAAATCGATATCTGGCAGGAATTACAGAGGTCGCGCTAAAAAATCATTTTGCAGACAAAACCAATTGGCGAAAAATGTTGACCAATACTTATGACGCCGTAGATTTGGTTCAAGAAAAGGCAAAGGTTCAAGCTTGGCTGCCAGATGAAGTTCGCGAATATTTTAGTTTAGAAAAAAATGAAATTATTGCTATGCATTATCCAGTAGCAGCTTATCCTGCCAAAGTGAATAGCTTGAATTTAGATAAGACGCCTTTTTATCAAGGGCAACTCATTGGCGTGAAAGGCCAATATTTGTTGTTTCAAGACGGAACCGTTTTTAATGTTCGCAGTTACGAAGGCTATGTGGTTCAGATAGCCATATAAAAAAGAAGCCTCAAATTATTTGAGGCTTCTTTCTTTAGGGTCGGTGTTATTGTTCCTTCTTTTTTCCAAAAAGGCCATTAATCAATTTTCCTGCTTTTTCTTTAAGAACTTCTGTTTTTTGTTCTTTAGAAGTTGCTGTTTTAGTGGTGTCTTTGGATTTACTGCTTTTGTTGATTAAATCAGTTAAAGCAGCAGTACCTTGTTTTTTTAATTTTTCTTTTTGTTGATTCGCCAATTGATTGGTTAAATTCCCAACTGCACTTTTCATATCTGTTGAGATTTTAGGATTGGTGAAACTTCCGCTAAGTAATGCGTTAATTGGAATATTTTCTAATTTTGAGGCATCAGCAGGTGAGAGTTTAGCGATAAGAGCATTGGCCTCTGTTCCTAGATATTTAGCAGGTACGTCAAATTTAATGTTGTAATTCATAGCTTGGTCAAAACCATGTGTACCTCCAATGGTTGCTTTGATATCTTGGTATTTAATATCAAATGGTTTAACGGTTACTTTTCCGTCTTTAAAGCTAACTGCTGCTTTTAAATCGTTTAGATTTAATTTTTTTAAATCAATAAATTTGATGTTACTATCTAATGCACTCAATAATGTAGAGTTGCTTGAATTGACTGTAGTCGAAAGTAATTGCCCTAGTAAATCACCTGATATTGTTTTTAAATCAGGAGTCATTTCATTGGCATTAAGGTTACCAGATAATTTAATGGTAGAATTCAATTTTCCGCTCACGGCACCAGCAATTGGAGCAATTTTCTTTAGCATGTCTAGTTGAGTGAATGTTTGAGCAATATCAACTTTGTTAAGTCCTAAATCCATGTTGAATTTTGGAGTTTTCTCTTTTGTTGATACCATACCATTCAAGCCGATTTGCCCACCAAAAACTGAAGTAATAACGTTTTGTAAGGTAACCGTTTGGTCTTTTACAATCAATTTCCCAGCACAATCTTTCAATGTTAAGTTGTCATAAAGAACAGTTTTTGCCTTTGCAGTCAAGCTACAATTTAAGAAAGCAGGGATTTTCATCGCTTCTGTTTTTGGAGCTTCCTTACTTTCTGTTTTTGTTGGTGCAGTAGTGCTTATGAAATCTGCTACCGAAATTTGGTTTGAATTCATTGTAAAGTTTCCTTTTAGCTCTTGATTTCTAAAAGCAAAACCATAAAAATTATCCAAGACTCCAGTTATACTAAGGTCGCTTTTTCCTGTTGTTGCTTTGAATTCTTGTAAATTCACACGACTGGGATTGAATTGGATTTTGGCACTGTTGATGTTCATACTTTTGCCGTTTTCATCGGTGTATTTAAATCCGGTTAAGCTCAAATTACCAGCATTATTAATGTTCTGATACTGACTTTTTTCTACAGAAGCCATATCGAATTTCGTTGTTACATCGGCTTTTAAAATACCAGAAAGTGGTTTGTCTAGTTGTATTGGGTAAGCTTTAGAAAGATTACCAAGATTAATTGTGCCTTTCAAAGAAGCATCAATCAACGCATTTGTGGCTATATTTTTAATGTTGGCTTTCGTGCTAAAAACATCTTGATCAATCGAAAAAGAAAGTTGGTCTAAATTGACATAAGTGTCGTTTACTAGTCCAGTTTCATTAATAATTTTAGTGTCAATAACAATGTTTTTGACAGATTTTGGCAAGTCTGGATATTGAAAAGAAGCATTGTTTGAAGCAATGGCAATATTGAATTTAGGGATGCTTGTGTCAGATTTTAATCCTTTTGCAAAACCAGTTACCGTAAATTCACCAGAGGTTTTTACGTTTTCAATACTGCTTCTGTAAGTTGCAGGAATAAGTCCTAAGAAGTTTTTGAAGGAAGAAGTAGGAGTCTTGAATCGTAAGTCGAATAGTTGTCCAGCGGATACTAATTGAATAAAACCATCAAATTCAAGTGGTAAATCGTTGATTTTGGCTTTGTTTTCTTTGAAGGTATATTTGCTATTTTTCAAGTCAATTCCAAGTACAGCATCCAATGACAGTGCTACATTGTTGATGTAGTTCATTTTGTCCATCGAGAAAGAAACCTTAGTGGTAGTTTTTGTATCTAAATCTAGAATTTCATTAGTGAAATCTCCTGTTCCAGTATGATTGATACTATCTAATATCATTTTAATTTTAGAGCCTTCGTCTGTGAATTTGAATTTTAAATTCTCGATTTCATAGCCTTTTATTTTAAGTGCCAATGGTTTGCTTTTGCTATCTTCCTTTGGTCCTTTGTTTTTCAAGGCAATATCATAATTCCCCAAACCATCTTTATTAAAAATGATATTAATAAGACCATTTTTTGTAGAGATTCCTTGAATATTCATCGGCTCCGTTTCATCGTTGAAAAGCTCCATTAAAGACATTTTCAAATTCAATTCTTCCATAGCCATCAAAGTGTCACCTTCAAAAGGAGCTTTGTTGATAATTGTTAATTTTTGAATGCTAATATTTGCATTTGGAAAATTTTTAAACAAGCTCAAATCGGCCTCTTTGAAGTTTACTTTTGCATCGACACTTTCGTTGATGGTTTGGCTAATTTTTGCCTTAATTTGGTCTTTGAATAAGTAAGGAATGGTAAACGCCGCTACTATAAGTACAAGCAATACGATTCCAACAATTTTTATTATTTTCTTTACCATAGATCAGTTTCTTTGGGGAGGCTAAGTTTTGTATTTGGGGGTAGAATTTATTGAATAGATATTTCAAAAGGCATTATAGCTTGTATTCCTTTGCGTTGTTTGATACGCTTAATTTCTTGCAACAATTGGTAATTTTCTTCGCCAATTTCTTCTTTTATAAAAGCCATTTTTGATTTTGCAAACGGGAAATTAGCAAAAATATCCTCAAAATTTTTCTCATATTCTGGGTAGTTCACCGTGCTATACGATTTAATTTTGGCCAATTTTGCTGCCTCGGCTATTGCTTCTCTCAAGCCGCCAATTTTATCTACTAGTCCAATTTTTACTGCCTCAGAACCAGTCCAAACACGACCTTGACCAATAGCATCAACTTGGGCAGTAGTCATTTTACGACCTTCTGCAACGTGACCAATAAAGGTAGCGTAGATATTTTCTACACCTTCTAGCGTTATAGCTTTAAACTTTTCGTCCATTGGTACAAACGGACTATAATTCGATGCGTTTTCGTGAGTTCTAACTTGTTCAGTATTGATGCCGTAGCGGTTCGCAGCAACAGAGAAGTTAGGTAGTGTTCCAAATACGCCTATAGAGCCTGTAATGGTATTTTTTTCAGCAAAGATAGTATTGGCGTTACAAGCAATATAATATCCGCCTGAAGCGGCATAATTACCCATAGACACTACAACAGGTTTTACTCTTTTTGTCAATTCTATTTCTCTCCAAATTAAGTCAGAGGTTAAGGCACTTCCACCAGGGCTGTTGATACGCAAAACAATTGCTTTGATGTCGTCATCTTTTCTGGCTTCTTGAAGAGACCTTCTCATAGAGCCTTCTCCAATTTCGTTTACATCACCTTCGCCGCTACCAATTTCTCCTTGAGCATATACGATTGCAATAGCATCATTGGAATCCATATTCACAGAAGTAGTAGTTGTTTTTTGGGTGTAATCGGCAATAGAGACCGTGTTGTAATCCTCGTCTTTGTCTACTTTTAATACCTTTCTGATGGCGTTATGGTAGACATCTTCATAAGCAATGTAGTCAATAAGATTTTGCGCTTTGGCCATTTCTGGGGTTCTAGCTAAAAGACCGTTTGCAATTGTATTTAATTTTTCTACTGGAATATTTCTACTTTTCGAAATGTCTTCTACAATGTTTGTCCAAATTCCGTTTAGCAATGCCATCGTTTGTTCCTTATTCGCATCACTCATTTTGTTTTCTAGAAAAGGTTCAACAGCACTTTTGTATTTTCCGTGACGAATTACTTCCATCTTTAAACCTGACTTTTCTTGAAAATCTTTAAAGAACATAACCTCAGTCGACAATCCTTTGAAATCTAATTCTCCAATTGGGTTGATGTAAATTGAAGTGGCAACAGAGTTTAAATAATATTCTTTTTGAGAATAATTATTAGCATAGGAATAAATAAATTTTCCTGATTTTTTAAAACGGTTCAATGCGTCACGAAGCTCTTTACTTTGTGCCATTCCTAAACTAGAATTGGTATTTAGGATAGAAATTCCCTTAATGGCATCGTCGGTTTCTGCTATTTCTATAGCGTTGATAACATCAGTCAAACCAATTTTTTTTCTTTCAGAAAAAGCCGTAACCCAAGGGTCTGAGTATTTTCCAGCATAGTCATCAGAAATATCAGATAAATTTAGTTCTATAACTGAATTGTTTTCAACTTCAACAGTTTCAGAATCGCCTCCAAAAATGACTCCAATAAGGATGATTCCAAAGAAAGAAAGCATCATAAAAACAAAAATACCAATAACGGTAGCCAAAACATTTCCTAAAAATCTCATAGTTAGTTATTTTTTATCAATAAGTCTATAACCTAATTATATTGTTACAAAAGTAGATTTAAATTTCTTTTTTCAAAATAATCTGCTTCTATATCAGTAGTGATTTTAATTTTCTTTTCCTTAATTTGTACCTATTATGAAGTCACAGCATCAAGTCGTATTGTCGTTAGGTAGTAATCAGGGGCAAAGGTTAGAAACCATTATCCAATGTATTGATGTATTGCATCTTGAGGTAGGTACCGTTTTAAAAATCTCCCCAGTTTATGAATCACCAGCTTGGGGTTTTGAAAGTACACCTTTTTACAACTGCGCCTTAGTTTTACATACTACTGCTTCTCCATCCCAAGTTTTAAGCAAAATTCTTAAAATAGAAAAGCGTTTAGGTCGCGTTCGAACGGCTACAGTAGGCTATGCCGCTAGAAGTATCGATATTGATATTATTGCTTATGATGAAATAGTACTGGATACCGAAAAACTACAATTGCCTCATCCACTAATGCAAGACCGAAATTTTGTCTTATTGCCATTTCGAGACTTACAATTGAATTGGATACACCCAATTTTCAAAAAATCTGTCCCCGAATTAATTGTCGAAACAACCGACAATAGTATATGTCAAGCCGTAGCGACAATCCCTACGCCGTTGAGCAGCATTCCTCTAGAAAGATACAATTACATCGCCTTTGAAGGTAATATTGGAGCAGGGAAAACAACATTGGCTAACAAAATCGCCGAAGATTTTAATGCTAAAACAGTATTAGAACGCTTTGCAGACAATCCCTTTTTGCCAAAGTTTTACAAAGACCAAAACCGTTACGCTTTTCCTCTCGAAATGTCTTTTCTTGCCGACAGGTACCAACAGTTGTCCGATGATTTGGCGCAATTCGACTTGTTCAAAGATTTTGTCGTAGCCGATTATCATATTTTCAAATCGCTAATTTTCGCAAAAATCACATTGGCAGAAGACGAGTACCGTTTGTACCACACTCTTTTTTCTATCATTTATAAAGAAATGCCCAAGCCAGATTTGTACATTTATCTGTATCAAAACACCCAGCGCTTATTGCAAAACATCAAGAAAAGAGGTCGAAGTTACGAACAAGATATTCAGGAAGAATACCTAGAAAAAATCAATACGGGCTATCTCGATTATATCAAATCACAAAAGGATTTGAATGTACTAATCATCGATGTTTCAAATCTTGACTTTGTTAAAAACCAGTCAGATTACCTTTTTGTTTTAAATGAAATCAAAAAGAAAATACA
>ERZ650305.1123-NODE-1123-length-10882-cov-4.396416_pt1 | contig 10882 bp, 10 predicted proteins | sample MGYA00376241_ERZ650305 | MGnify/ENA primary metagenome ERZ650305 (study PRJEB26733, sample SAMN07839276) | wastewater metagenome | biome: urban; feature: artificial channel; material: waste water | place: USA: North Carolina | collected 2016-02-25 ... | reverse complement strand
TTCATCACAAACAATTATTCCTTTTTGATGTAATTGTAAAGCAGATATTGTCCACATATGGTTTACTCCACCTTCAATAGCATGATATAAAGCTCTTGCTTTATTATGACCATTAACCATTATTAAAACTTCTTTTGAATCTAAAACAGTTCCAACTCCCACTGTTAAAGCTATTTCAGGCACTTGGTTTATATCATTATCAAAAAATCTTGAGTTAACAATTCTAGTATCTTTAGTTAATTCTTTATCTCTTGTTCTAGAATTCAATGACGATCCTGGCTCATTAAACGCTAAATGTCCATCTATTCCTACTCCTCCTATGAAAAGGTCTATTCCTCCATAAGAACTCATTCTTTCTTCATATTTCTTACATTCTTCTTTTAAAGCTGCTTCAGTTTTATCTCCTGGATTTCCGTTTAATATATTTATATTTTCTGATGGAACATCTACAAGGTCAAAGAAGTTTTTATGCATAAATGACCAATATGATTCTGGATGTTCCTTTGGAAGCCCAACATATTCATCCATATTAAAAGTTACTACATTTTTAAAACTAACTACTCCATCTTTATAAAGCTTTACTAGCTCTTTGTACATAGCTAACGGTGAACTTCCAGTAGGTAGTCCCAATACAAAGTATGGTTTTTCTGTTGTTGGTATAAAGTTTTTAATTTTTTCTACTATATAAGCTGCCGCCCATTCCCCAATTGATTTTGAATCTTTTAATATTAATACTCTCATAAAATTCAGCTCCTTCATATAATTTTATCCCTAAAATGATTATACAAAAAAACTCCAATTTGTGCAAGTGTTTTGTAAAAAAACTCCAAAATCTTTTTGTTATTTCTATTTTGGGTAGTTCAAATTATCAAAACCAATATTTTCAATAACTTCTACCAAGTATTTCTTTGCTTCATTTCTCGCTAAAGATAAATTCATATCTGCACAATTCCCACAATCTCTCGGGGTTGCTCCAGGAATCTCTCCTTCAAAATTGGAGACAAACTCCAACATTTCTTTTATCAATCCAACAATATCCTTTGACTCTAAATCTCCCTTCATCAAAAGATAAAATCCTGTTCTGCACCCCATTGGTCCAAAATAGATTATATTATCTTTTTCTACAGGATGATTACGAAGAAAAGTTGCAGCTAAATGTTCTATTGCATGCATTTCTCCTGTTCCCATTACCTCTTCTTTATTTGGCACTTTCCATCTCAAATCAAAAGTAGTTACCATTCCATTTCCTACTGAATCTTTTCTTGAAACATATATTCCTCTAAGTAAATCAATGTGATTTACTGTAAAACTTGCAATTTTTTCCATTTTTCCTCCTAAGATATATAGTCTTTAATAGCTTCTCTCTCTTTTTTCTTCAGCTCAATCGCTTTTTCTTCGTTATTCATAAGTATTCTTGTATAAATAAGCTCCAAAACTAATAATTGAGAAATTTTTGTACTAAGAGCTCCTCCTTGAAGAGGCCCCTCTTTTGATCCATTAAGTAAAGTTAAATCTGCTACCTTTGTTATTGGAGATTTTGCATGATGAGTTATTGCTATTGTCTTACATCCTTGCTCTCTAGCAACTTCCAACCCTTTTATCGTCTCTAAAGCACGACCTGAATGAGAAATTCCTATTACCAAATCTTCTTTATCTAAAGTAGCTGCTACCATTGCCATAAAATGATTGTCTATGTAAGAATCTACCTTCATTCCTAACTGCATAAATTTGTATTTTGCTTCAATAGCCGTAAGTCCTGAGTGAGCTACTCCAAAAAAATATATTCTTTTAGCTTTTTCCATAAGCTTAATTACCTGTGCCAACACTTTATAATCAAGTAACATCAGAGTTTCTTGCATAGCAATCTCTCCACCATTAACTATTTTTTCTCCCACAACCTTCAAACTATCTTTCGCATCTAACACATCGCTTACTATTCTTGTACTTTGGCTATTAATACTAAGTTCTTGAGCCAAAATCATTTTAAAATCTTGAAATCCTTTAAAACCTAATTTTCTACAAAATCTAATAATAGTCGCTTCCCCAACTATTACCTTCTCAGAAAATTCAACTATTGTTAAATATATAATATCAGCAGTATTTTCCAATATATATTTTGCTACTTTTTTTTCTGCTTTAGTAAAATCAAAATCTAAACTTACTATCATTGGAAGTATTCTACCTATTTCATTCTTTACCATTTATCCACCTCTCAAATATTATACTCTCTTAAAGTATAAAGGAGTTTATTTTCTTTGTCAACGAACAAGAATTTATTTCTACATAAATAATAAACATTATATAAAAATAAAGAAACTCCATCATCTTTATCAAATGACAGAGTTTCTTTATTTTCTAATGTTTTGTCACTAATAATTGGTCAACTTTAAAATTATCAACATCTACAACTTCAAAGGTATACCCTTCAAAAACGAGTGTAGCTGCTTTTTTAGGAATTGATTTTAGCATATACATCATAAATCCTGCTACTGTCTCATAGCTATCTTCTTCTGGAAATCTTTCTATATTAAGTGCCTTTTTTACATCTTCAATAGGAGTTAATCCGTCAATTAACCAAGAATTTTCTCCTCTCTTTATTATATATTCTTCTTGCGAAGGATACACTATATCACCCATTAATGTTGATATTACATCACTTAGAGTTATTAATCCTACTACATGAGCATACTCATTTAATATTATTGCAAAATCTTCTCTACTTTCATTAAATCTGTCTAGTACCTCACTTAATGTTAGCGTATTTGGAATAATCAGCAAACTTTTTTTTGTGATTTCTCTTATATTTTGAAGTCCACTTTTTTCACCTTTCAAAATTCTTGGTAAAATATCTTTTGCATCTACATATCCATAAATAGAATCTATCTCTCGTTCGCATACTAAAAATTTTGAATGTGGATTTTCTGCAATTTTTTCTTTTATTTCCTCTTCAGTTTCTGTCAGCAAAAAATATATAATATTATCTCTCGCTGTCATTGCAGAAGAAACCCATCTATGTTCAAGTTCAAATACATTTTCTATCAAATAATGTTCTCTTTCTAACACAACCCCTGCTTCAGCACCTTCATTAAAAACCGCTATAATTTCTTCTGACGTAATTACCTCTTTTTTTGTTATAGGTAATTTAAATATTTTGAAAACAGTGTTTGCTATTCCATTAAATATCCAAATTACAGGTTTAAATATTTTCATTAAAACAATCATTATATTTACTAGTTTTAACGAGATTTTTTCTGGATAAGCCATAGCTAATCTTTTAGGAATTAAATCTGCAAACTCAATAAAAAAACTAGTAACAAATATAAACGAAAAAAGAAAAGAGATTGTTTCAATTGTTGCCACTCCAATATTTGTATAATCTTTTAACAAATTTGTTATATAAGGACTCAATATCCCTTCTCCTACTATACCTCCAAGTATTGCTACTGCATTTAAGCCAATTTGTATAACTGTAAAATAATCTCCAGGAGTTTCCTGTAATTTCAATATTTTTAATGCATTCACTTGATTTTCTTCAATTAAAACTCTTAATTTACTTTTTTTAGTTGCTGCTAAGGCTATTTCTGCCATAGAAAAAAAAGAACTTAATATAATTAACGTTAAAATAATCATAAATTTTGTAATAAAGAACATTTTGCCTCCAATAAGTTTTTCTAGTCAGAACTCTAACTGTTTAATAATAAAATATTATAACGCCAAATAACTTGTGCTTCTACCTCAAATTTATTAACTGCTAATTTTAAAACTTTAGCTTCGTATAACATCTTATTTTGTACAAATCACCCTTGCATTCCATCACTAACCAAATATTTATATTCAATATTATACCATGTATTACTAAAAAACCAAAAACAAGTTTGCTTATTCCAATAAAAGAGATTTGCATAGTACAAACTTCTTTATGTTAATTTTCAAATTTTTGTAAATAAAAAGAGCTTCTTAGGGAGTAAGAAGCTCTTTTTGTTCCAATAATTCTGGAAGTTAAAACTAACAACAACTATATAACACAACAACACTATATTAATCGGCTAGTTTTTTTATAAACTTTAACTTTTTATACACCTTTTTTTTCTGGATCCCAAATTATTTTATGCATTTGTATTTGAAGATTCATTCCATTAAGGTTATTTTCTATCATCCAATCTACTATAACACTTGGTTCTATTGCTCCAAAGACTGGACTTACATATACTTTTGTTCTTTCTATCAAATTATATTTCTCTACTATATTTTTTAAAATTTCTAAATCTTTTTGAGAACCAGATACAAACTTAATAACATCTCTTTTATCTAATTTTTTTAGATTATCCAAAAACATTTTTTTTTCCATTTTTGAATAATCAAGTTTATAATCCATTGTGAAGCTTGGAGTGTTATCTATCTTTTTAAAAAGAGAAATATCTACACTTCCATTAGTTTCTATTTCTACAAATAACTCCCTATCCAAAGATAAATATTCTAAAAATTCATAAATACCATTTTGTAAAAGTGGCTCTCCTCCAGTTACGGTAATATTTTTAATACCTGTATTTTTTATATATTCATAAATTTCTTCTTTACTCATTTCTAAATAAGAAACATCTTTCTCATTAGCCCATTTAGTGTCACAATAAACACAATCTAAATTACATCCTGCAAATCTTACAAACACTGCAAGTTGGCCAGCCTTACTTCCTTCTCCGTTTATGCTCACAAATTTTTCTACAACTTTCATCTATACCTCACTATAAGTAGCTGAATTATTTGGAGTTTCATATACAGTTATTTTCCCAACATTATATCCCTTTTTTTCTATTTCCTTATAAAAGAAATAAGAAAAATTTTCAGCAGTTGGTCTAAAATTTATCTCAATTACTTTAAATTCTTCATCTAACAAACATTCTAATGTTTTAGATTTCAAAGTATTTTTTTCAATTATTAAGGCATGGTCATAATAGTCCAATAATTTCTTTACATCTTTTTTTATGTCTCCAAAATCAACTACCATTCCTCTTAATTGACCATTTTGCAGAAGATTTTCAGCCTTTATCTCTACTTCTACCTTCCATCTATGTCCATGAATATTTTTACATTTGCCTTCATATCCATAGAGAAAATGAGCACTATCAAAACTATGCTCTACTTTAAGCGTATACACTAATTTTCACCTCTATATTTTATTGGGTCTTTGTGCCCAGCATTTTCAAATGCAGCTAATCTTAATTTACAGCTATCACAAGTTCCACAAGCTTCTTCTCCACCATTGTAACAGCTCCAAGTTTTTCCATAATCTACTCCAAGCTCCATTCCAAGTTTTACTTCTTCTGCTTTTGTCATATTAATAAAAGGTGCTCTTATTTTAATTTTTTTCCCTTGTTCTGCTCCACAAACAGTTCCCAAATTTATAGTTTTTTCCATTGAGTCTAAGAACTCTTGTCTACAATCAACATAACCTGAATAGTCTACTTCACTTACTCCTATAAATATATCTTGAGCGCCCACTACTTCTGCATATGAAGCTGCAAAAGATAAAAATATCATATTTCTTGCGGGAACATAAGTAACAGGTATCTCTTTGCTATCTATATTTCCTTCTGGAACTTCAATACTAGAATCTGTAAGCGCTGAGCCACCCCAAGTATTCATATTTGTTTTTACAACTATATAATCAGCTACTCCTGCCTCTTCTGCTATTGTTTTAGCACACTCTAACTCTTTATCATGTTTTTGTCCATAATCAAAAGAAATTGCATAAACTTCAAATCCCTCTTTTTTAGCCAAATATAATGCTGTTGTTGAATCAAGTCCTCCCGATAATAGTACCACTGCTTTTTTCATAATTCTCCTTATATGATTAATTTTTTTGTTTATTTCCAATATAAAAACAAAAAAACAGGCTAAAAACCTGTCCCAACATAAAATAAGCTACTTAAATAATAAAGTAGTTAATCCTAGTTTTGCTTATAGACAGGATGGTTACGAACTGTCTTATTCTATTCACAAAGGTAATTATATCAAACTTCTCTTTTTTTTTCAAGTCATAAAATAATAAAGACCTGCATTTAGCAGGCCCCTATATATTATTAAGCTTCGTCTTTTTTAAGAATGTCATTGATTTCTGCAATAACGATATCAGCGTTTAATCCATGAGCAGAAATTCCTTCTCCTAAAGTTTCCCCTGATGCTACCATACATCCGATACATCCTAAACCATATCTTTGAAATACTTGTGCAATAACAGGATATTTTTGAACAGCTTCAAGAATATTTGTTTCTCTTGTAACCATAGTTTATACCTCCTATATTTTGATAGTAGAATTATATCAAAGAAGCTCCTAAATTGTCAACTGGGTAATTTAGAGCAAAAAAGTATATTTTTTAAGCCCCCACTGAAACCAAGTCGTGTAGCCTAATTAGACCTAATAATTTATTATTATCATCAACTACTGGAAGTTGGTATATTTTGCTATTTCTATTTTCCATAATTTCCATAGCATCTATAGCCATAGAGTCTATTTTTATGCTTGTAAACTTAGTAGTCATTATATCTCTAGCAGTAAATTCAAAGAATTTCTCTCTATTTTTAAGAGCTCTTCTTATATCTCCTTCTGTAATAATTCCTATTATTTTTTCACCTTCAAGAATACAAGCTGCCCCAAGGTTTTTGTTAGTCATTTTAAGCAGAATCTCATCTACCATTTCATCTTGAGAACATATCGCTATCTCATCCAATTTATGCATCATATCGTTAACTTTTAATAATAATCTTCTACCTAAACTTCCACCTGGGTGATACAATGCAAAATTTTCAGGTTTGAATTTTCTAATTTCTATTAATGCCGCTGCTATAGCATCTCCCATTACAAGAGTTGTAGTTGTAGAACATGTTGGCGCCAAATTCATTGGACAAGCTTCTTTTTCTACTCCTACATCAAGTATACAATCTGATTCCTTAGCTAGTTTTGAATTTTTATTTCCCGTAATAGCTACTATTTTACAACCAATTTTTTTTATTGACGGAAGTATTGATAATACCTCTTCACTATTTCCACTATTTGAAATAGCAATTACTAAATCATCTCCGTGTATCATTCCCAAATCTCCATGAAGACCCTCTGTAGAATGCATAAATATAGTTAAAGTCCCTGTAGAAGCAAAAGTAGCAGCCATTTTTTTCCCAATATGCCCTGATTTTCCTACTCCCGTTATAACTACTTTTCCTTTTGTTTCAAGTATAAGTTTAATACACTCTTCTACCTCTTTACCTATTCTATCCTTTACTCTGTTTATTTCATCTACTTCCACTTGGAAAATATTTTTTACATAAGATATTATGTCCATTTTAACTCCTTCAATAACTATTCTTTACTTAACCTTCTTCAAATCTTTAAAAATTATATCATAACCAATAAAAGTTTTGTATAACTTTTACCATTTAACTCCTTTAGATAGTAAAAACTCTCTCATTTCATTGTTCTTGCTAACTCCTAAAAGTTTTTCATCTTTTTTATTTTTAGTTTTTTTATTGGCTCCTTTTTTAATAAGAACATCCGCAACTTCTATTGCTCCATTTCTAGCGGCATACATAAGAGCAGTTTCTCCATTTTTATCCTCATCATCTTCGTCTAATCCCTCATCCAAAAGATACTCTGCTATTCTCTTAGCATTGTACTCTGCTGCTAGCATTAATAAACTTCTATCAAACTTGTCTTTTTCTTTTATTCTTATACCATTTTTATCAAATAACTTCAAAGTTTCCATTGAATCCCAAATTATTGCCACTTCTAGAGCGTCTCTAGGTTCTGAACCTTTTTTTATAAGCAATTTTGCTACATCTACAGAATTATGTTTTGCTGCATACATTATGGCATTTAGTCCACTTTTATCTTTTTCAACTAAGCTAAGTCCTCTATTCACAAGATATTCAGCAACATTTTTTGAATTATTAATTGCTGCAATCATTAATAGATTTCTTCCTTGTTTATCTTTAAAGTCAAGATATCCAAAGTTATTTCCAAATACTTCTACCAGTTTTATATTATTTTCTTGCACTCCCCATACTAGTAAATCTTTATTTTTTGTATTTACTTTAATTCCCTTTTCCAAAAAATAAGTTACTAGTGGACTGTTATTACTCATTATTGCCAAGTCTATCAGATTATTTTTTTTAGCATCAACAACATCTGTTTTAGCTCCCAGCTCTACCAACATTTTAACTTTTTCAGTTTCACGAGCTTTTACTGCATTAACAAGAACTGTTTCTCCATTTTTATCTTTTTCTTCCAAATCTACCTTTTCTTTTACAAGAATACTTATTATTTCTTTATTATTTGTGTTAAATATTAACTTTTTACCTTTTAGCTCTGCTTTCTTCTCAATTAATTTATTGATATAATATAGATTATTACTTTTCACTGCTTTCAATATTAAACTTTCACTATTTTTAGTCAGAATATTAAAATCAATCTCTTCAGTCAATATTTTATCAAATATATCTTTTTGATTATTCTCAATGGCTTTTCCCATATTCTCTATTAACTCTTTTTCTCTAGTTTTCATAACTGCTAAGAAATCTTTGGACTTATTTTCTTTAGCAAGATCCATTGCATTTTTTCCTAAAAGATTTTTTGCCTTTAAATCTGTTCCTTTATTTATAAATATTTGAGCAATATCTCCTTTATTATATATTGCTGATGTCAAAAATGCTGTATTTCCCAAGAAATTTTTAGCATCTATAATAGTCCCTCTTCCCAACAAATAATTTACAAGGTCTTTATTCCCCGTTTTAGTTGCTAATATCAAAGCAGTATTTCCATCTTTATCTATCGCATTAAAATTTGCTCCTTTTTCCAATAAATAATTAAACATTTCTGCTTTTTCTGTATTTATTGCTACAAGAAGTGGTGTTTGTCCCATTTCATTTGTTTCTTCTATAGCCACTCCATTTTCCAATAGTTTTTTCACTAAAATTAAACTATCTTTTTCAAGAGCTAAAAATAAAGCTTTTTGATTTTTGCTATTTTTAAAATTAATATCTGCACCTTTATTAATCAAAAATTCTACTAAATCTTCTCTTTCATTATCTAATGCAATAAATAAAGGCGTTCTTCCCTTTACATCTTTTGCCTCAATATTTGCTCCTTTTTTCAAAAGAATTTCTATAATTTCTTTATTTCCCTGAGCAATAGCTAAATGCAATGCAGTATCTCCACTTTTAGTTTTCGATTCTACATTTGCTCCTTTATTAATCAGTAGTTCCGTTGTTTTAGGAGACCCATTCCATACTGCCCACATTAAAGGCGTAAATCCATCTTTATTTTTAGCCTCAATATTTGCTCCCTTTTCAAGTAAAAGTTCTGACATTTCCAAATAGTTTTGTGAAGCAGCTATCATAAGAGGAGTTTTCCCCAACCATGACTCTGTACTCTCTACACTACCACCCATCTTTATCAAAAGTCTACTTTCCAATACATTGTTATCCTCTACTGCACTCAAAAGTTTTTCATTCAAATCAGCAAAAATAGCTGAAACTGATATTAAAAACATAAAAACAATTTTTTTCATAACTCCTCCTAAAACCCTTAATTCCTTATATTTTAGCGCAATCTAGAACAAATTTCAATATAAAATATACTATCATAAATAAAAAGGTAGTATTATCAAAGCTATTCCCACAGCTATAGAAACAAAAATATTGCTAACAAAATAAGGATATATCATCATTGCAATCCCAGAAATTAGAATATAAAAATTTGAAACTTTTTTTCCGTAAATAAAATACCCCATACCTATCATTCCTATTATAAAACCCCATAATATCATTGCAGTATTCATAAATTCCTCCTTAAAATACAAAAAGACTGGGTTACCCCAGTCAAATATTACATAGTTGATACTATTGTTTTTATTGCATTTACTAAATTAACTATATCTTCTTTAGTAAGTTCTCCTATGCATCCTACTCTCATAAGTTTCCCTACATATTCCCCTTGTCCTCCAGCTACAGAATAATTATATTCTGAATCTAGTCTTTTTATAATAACTTTTGTATCTATTTTATCATTTCCAAGAAGTGAAACTAAAGTATTTCCTCTATTTTCTTCTTTTTCAACAAATAATCCAAATCCAAGAGCTGTTAATTCTTTTTCTACATATTCTCTCAAATCTTTATGATGTGCTTGAATCGTTTCAAGTCCTCTATCTAGTATTTTTTTACAAGAATAATCTGCTGCCATTATAAGACCTATTGGCGGAGTCCATGGACTTTGTTTACCTTCAAGAGCTTTATAATATTTTTTTAGGTCAAAATAGAATTTTGGTAAATCCGATTTTTTCATAGCTTCTTTAGCTTTTTTTGATAAAGTTATGAAAGATAGTCCTGGTGGCATAAAGAATCCTTTTTGGCTTCCTGCTATAGAACAATCTACTGACCAACCATCAAATTCAAAAGGATTAACTACAAGAGCTGATATATTATCTACCACTAATAATATGTCTGTGTCTTTCGTAAGTTCTCCTAAGGCTTTTACATTATGCAAAACTCCTGTTGAAGTTTCGCTATATTGTACCAATATCCCTTTTAAATCAGGATTATTTTTAATTACTTCTTTAACTTCATCTAAATTGTAACTTTTCCCCCATGCATATTTAAGCTCAATAACCTCTAACCCAAATACTCTTGAAATATCTCCAAATCTTTCTCCAAAATACCCTGCATTAATAACAAGTACTTTTTCCCCTTTAGAAAAAAGATTTACTACTGAAGTTTCCATTACTCCTGTACCTGAACATCCTAAAGAAATTACATCTTCTTCCGTTTTGAATATTTTTTTTAGTTTTTGTCCCAAACCATCAAAAATAGCCTCAAAATCAGCTGTTCTATGGT
>ERZ650305.1119-NODE-1119-length-10895-cov-6.093911_pt1 | contig 10895 bp, 10 predicted proteins | sample MGYA00376241_ERZ650305 | MGnify/ENA primary metagenome ERZ650305 (study PRJEB26733, sample SAMN07839276) | wastewater metagenome | biome: urban; feature: artificial channel; material: waste water | place: USA: North Carolina | collected 2016-02-25 ... | reverse complement strand
AAAAATGTAGTAATAAGAGCAGTTGGAGCGCCAATTGACTTCTATTATGCAGATTTGTCAGAATAAACTAGATTTATTGATGATTAAGTCACACTTCTATTAAAATAGTTAGTGTGGCTTTTTTATTGACAATTATTTCATATAATGATATCCTTATATAAGAAAATCATTATATAAGGAGAACATATGAATTTAGATAGAGTGAATTATTTGAGAGAAATTTCAAAAATATTATCAGATGAAAAAAGAATAATAATGCTTAAATTAATGAGTGATAATATGATGTGTACTTGCCATTTTGTTGAGATATTTGATAGTAGTCAGCCATTGATAAGTCAAAATATTAAAAAGATGAAGGAATTAGATATTATAGTTGAAGAGAATTTAGCACAGTGGACATATTATAAAATAAATAATAAGTCTAAGTACTATAATATACTAATAAATATACTAAAAGAATTACCAGATATGTCTGAATATTTGGAAATAGTAAAAGAAAATAGATGTGAAGTGAAAAGAAATGAGGATATATAGAAATGAACCTAGAGGATATATTTTTAAAAATGACTTGGTTAAATCAATTATCAAATAAATTAGTTTCTAATATTTTGGGACTAGATACTAATGGAAAGCTAGGTGGAGCAATACAATTTTTTATTTATGATGTAGTCAAGATATTTGTTTTGTTGAGTGTATTAATATTTACAGTATCTTATATACAAAGCTATTTTCCACCTGAGAGAACAAAAAAAATACTAGAAAAACACAAAGGAATAAGAGGTAATATACTTGGTGCATTATTAGGAACAATAACACCATTTTGTAGTTGTTCTAGTATACCAATATTTATAGGATTTATTGCTGCTAGAGTTCCAATTGGAATAACATTTTCATTTTTGATTTCCTCACCTTTGGTTGATTTAGCATCAATTATAATGATTTCTTCATTTTTTGGTCGAAAAGTCGCAGTAATATATGTATTAGTTGGTATAATGCTTGCAGTTATAGGTGGAATTATTATAGATAAATTGAAAATGGACAATTATATAGAAGAATTTGTAATGAATATCCCTAATGTAGAAAAAAAAGATGAAGAGCTAACTATAAAGTCAAGAATCAAATATTCAAAACAGCAAGTAATAGATATTATTAAAAAAGTATGGATGGCAATATTAATTGGTGTTGGATTAGGTGCGTTAATTCATAATGTAATTCCTAAAGAAATTATAGAGAAAATATTGGGAAATAATAACCCATTTGCAGTAATAATTGCTACAATAATTGGAATACCAATGTATGCTGATATTTTTGGAACACTTCCAATAGCAGAAGCACTTTATACTAAAGGTGTTGGATTAGGAACTATACTAGCATTTATGATGAGTGTAACAGCGCTTTCATTTCCATCGTTAGTTATGTTAAGTAAAGTGATAAAACCAAAATTACTTTGGACATTTATAGGGATAGTTTCATTAGGAATTATTATAATAGGATATTTATTTAATTATGTGTTTATACTGTAGTTTGATGATACTGGAATGATTAATTAGGGAGTTTAATAAAATAAAATATAAAGGAGAATGATTATTATGGAAATTAAAGTATTAGGTGGAGGTTGCAATAATTGTGACATATTAAAATCAGGAATAGAAGATATCCTAGGAAGTATTGGAAGACAAGATATAAAAGTTGAGAAAGTTACAGATTTTGTAGAAATTGCTAAATTAGGAGTGATGAAAACACCAGCATTAGTAATTGATGGTAATATCATATTTTCTGGAAGAATGGCTGATAAATCAGAATTATATGATATAATAAAAAAACAAATTGATAATAAGTAAATATTGTCAATATATATCTAATTAGTAAGTTATAATAGCAGTAAAACCAATATAAAAGAGAATAGTATATATTAAATGTAGTATATAAAGTGGGGAAATTGTCATTTATAATTAGAAATAGTCTCTATTATATTATTTAAGAAAATATTTAATATTTTTTCTTTATGATAAACTATTTTAAATGTTCGATTCATTTTGATATCATCAAATTCAATATATTTTATAGTACCTTCTTCAATTTCTTTTATTATGGAAATTTTAGGTAGAATTGAAATTCCAAGATTATTTATAACCATATTTTTAATGGCTTCAATATTATTTACAGTCCCAATATTATTTATTTGTATATTATTTTGTATAAATATTTCTTCAATAAGTTTTTTTGTTCCACTTCCTTCTTCTCTAAATATAAAGTTGCAGTTATTTAGACTATATAAACTATTTGATTTATTTAATAGAAAATTACTTTTTGATGAACAAACTATACCTAAATTATCCTTCATAAATGATTTAGAAATTAGATATTTTGACTGTACTTCACCTTCAATAATTGCGATATCTATTGTTGAGTTTAGTAATCCTTCTTCTATTCTATTGGTGTTATCAATAATATATTTAGTATTTAGATTGTTAATGCGATTAATATTTTTTAATAGATTAGGTAAAATATATGTTCCAACTGTTACACTAGCTCCAATAATACATTCATACGATAAATCATCAATCATAATTTTTTTGCTTTCATCAAAAAGATTAACTATATTTTTTGCTATTGGTAATAACTTATATCCATCTTTACTAATAGCTATTTTTTTTCCATTTCTTTCAAAAAGTTGGACATTATAATAAATTTCTAATTCTTTTATTGCTTGTGTTACTGATGGTTGAGTAATGTATAATTTTTGTGCTGCTTTTGTCATGTTATTTTCCTTGCACACAGTCAAGAAAATACTTAAGTGTCTAAGTGTCATAGTAATTCTCCTTATAGGTATATACCTATATTATATATAAAAATAAACAATTTTTCAAATATGCGATATTTTATTATAATTATATATATAAAGGAGGTTGAGATATGAAAAATAAAATTGATTTTTTAAAAGGAATGTTATTTATTTTTATAATTGCAATAGGATCATATACATTAGGTAGATATGTACCAGCCGTTGGAGCAGGTGGTTTTGCAATATTTATTGGAATGATGATTGCCACATTTTTAGGCATAAAAAAAGAATATAGAAAAAGTATAAGTTTCTCATCTAAATTCATATTACATTTATCAATTGTTCTACTTGGTTTATCTATCAATCTTAAAAATATTGCAATGACTGGTATTGAATCATTACCAATTATATTAACAGGAATAACAACTTCATTTTTAATATCTAATATTTTAGGTAAATATTTAGGAATAAATTTTAAAATGAGAAATTTAATAGGGGCTGGAACAGGTGTTTGTGGTGGATCTGCAATAGCAGCAGTTTCAAGTGTTATAAATCCAGAAGAAAATGATATATCTTGCTCACTTTCAATAATTTTTCTATTTAATATTATTGCAGTATTTACTTTTCCAGTATTAGGACATATATTGCATATGTCACAGCATTTTTTTGGAATATTTGCTGGTAGTGCTATAAATGATACATCATCAGTTGTGGCAGCTGGATATATTTACGGCGATGAAGCTGGAAAATATGCGACAACAGTAAAATTGGTAAGGACATTATCAATAATTCCGATAGTTTTAATATTCTCATTTATTGAAGCTAAAAATCAAATCAGTAAAAAGTATGATTTTAAAAAATCTGTACCTTGGTTTATTATAGGATTTATATTAATGAGTATTTTTAGAAGTATATTTGATTTCTTTCCAAATTTTATAATTATTAATAATATTATAAAAATATTTGCTGAAATAGGAAAATTTCTAATAATAATAGCAATTAGTGCAATAGGCTTACAAACAGATCTCAAAACAATAGATAGAAGTGTTATGAAACCGATTGTTTTAGGATTTGCAACATGGTTAGGAGTTATTATTTCTACACTTGGAATGGAATATTTTCTTAAAGTAATTTAATGATAAAGATAAATAAAAAAGTTAGATGATTATTCATCTAACTCTTTTTTTATTTATTGTTTTTTTGAGATGCTATTATTTTATCAGCTAAAGGACCTTGAAGTTCTTGATAGTTAGAAAATTCAAAATTAGATATTCCTCTACCTTGTGTCATAGATTTAAGATCAAGTGCATATTTAAGAATTTCATTATGTGGAACATCAGCTGTAATAAGTTGTTTTCCTAGTTTGTTTTGTTCCATTCCAATTATCTTCCCACGTCTTTTATTAAGATCTCCTATAATATCACCAATATACTCTTCTGGAACTTCAATTGTAATCTTCATAATTGGTTCCAATAGAACTGGATTAGCAATTTCCATAGCTTTTCTAAATGCAAGTATAGCAGCTAGTTTAAATGATATTTCATTAGAATCAACAGCATGATAACTTCCATCATTGAGAGTAGCTTTTATATTAATTACAGGAAAACCTGCGAGTGATCCTTTTTCCATAGCTTCTAATATTCCTTTTTCAACTGCTGGAATATATTGCTTTGGAACTACCCCACCATGAATTTCATCATGGAACTCAAAAATTTCAGTTGAAGGTTCAAATTTAATGAAAACATCACCATATTGTCCAGCGCCACCAGATTGTTTTTTATGTTTACCTTGTACATTAACAGATTTTCTTATAGTCTCTTTATATGCAACTTTAGGTTCACTTACAATAGCATGAACACCAAATTTACTTTCCAACTTATTGAGAGCAACTTCTAGATGCTTATCACCTTGACAACCTAATAATAATTCTTTAGTTTCTTTCGATCTTTCAAGTACTATAGAAGGATCTTCCTCTGTAATTTTTTGTAATGAGGTACTTAATTTTTCATCATCATTTTTATCTTTTGGTGTTATAGAATAGTATATTGCAGGACTTAGAACAAATATTTTCTCATAAATAATTGGTCTATCTTTAGAACATAGTGTATCACCAGTTTGAGTATAGACTAATTTACTTGTTGCACCTATGTCACCAGCTCTAATCTCATCTGTTGGTATCTGAGTATTATTTCTCATAAAGAATAGATGATTTATTCTTTCTTTTTTATTTTTAGATGAATTTAATATTTCAGTATCTTTTTTTATGGTTCCAGAGTTAACTTTGAATAAAGAAATCTTACCTAAAAAAGGATCAACATAAGTTTTAAATACTAGTGCAGAAAATGCTTCATCCTCCGAAACTTGACGCACTTCAACTGATTCTAAATCAAGAGATAACCCTTCTCTTTTTCCATTTTTCATTTCATACGGAGTAGGCATATAGTTATATAACATTGTAAATAATGTTTGGATACCAATATTATTTTGTGCAGATCCAACTATTACTGGTACTATATTACCGGCAACAACCCCTTTATGCAATCCATCTCTAATTTCATCAGCACTAAAGTCTTCTCCTGAAAAGAATTTATCCATATATACATCATCCACTTCAGCAACAGCCTCAAGGAGCATATTCCTTACATCTGTAACATCAATATAATCAGGGATTGGAGCATCAATACATTCTTTTCCATTGTAAATTCGACCAATCATATCAATAACATTTACAAATCCTTTAAATTTTCCATCATCAATAATAGGAACACAGAATGGCGCAACCTTTTTACCAAATTTCTCTTTTAAAGATTCTAATATTTTATTATAGTCTTTAATATTTCTATCCATCTTATTTAGAAATATAAAATATGGTTTTTTACTTTCTTCTAATATTTCCCATGATTTTTCAGTACCAACTTCAATACCAGTTTCAGCATCAATGACTAATACACCACCACCAGATACTTTTACAGCAGCATATGATTCACTTAAAAAATCAAAATAACCGGGAGTATCTAAAATATTGTATTTATGACCTTTGAATTCAATTGGATTAACTGATGTGTTTATTGTAAAATCAATATTGTTTTTTTTGGGAATAGTACCAGATGTAACCAACATAGATTCAATAAGAGATGTTTTACCACTGCTTTTATGCCCTAAAAAGGCAACATTTCTAATTTCTTTCATATCATAATTAATCATGCTTTCACCTCAATCTTATATTATTAACTCTTACCTTTTGTATACCTTATAAAGTTATTAAAGTCAATAAACATGAGAAATCATTTTATAAAACTGAAACATTCCTAGTGGGCCTAAATTAGGAATGTATTCATCTATACTATCAAGTACGTATGAAATTTCCATTCCTTGCCCACCTGTAGCAATTACATAACTATTAGGTAATTCTTTTTTGTATTCTGTTATTAGCTCTCTAATTGCTCCAAGATTACTAAAATATATTCCAGCATTTATTTGAGAAACCGTGTCTAATCCAAGAGCAGTAGATGGCTTTTCAAATTTTATTTTTGGTAGTTTAGCTGTATTTTTAAATAATGAATTTATTGATAAGTTGATACCAGGAATTATACATCCACCTAAATATGTAGAATCTTTTATTACATCAAATGTGGTTGCAGTTCCAAAGTCTATAATTATAAGCTCTTTATCAGGGTATTTTCTTTTACATTCAATAATATCAACAATTCTATCTGCTCCAAGACCACGTTCAGTTCCAGGCAGCAACTTGATTTCATCATTAACTGCATCTAATGTAACAAAATATGGAATAGTGTTAAAGTAATCTTTTGCTAGATAATCAAATATTTCATTCAAATGTGGAACAACTGATGAAACAATTATAGAGTGAACACTGTAAATGTTTATTTCATGGTGTTCTGCTAATGTTTTAAGCATTGAAAATAGAGTATCTTCTGTCATATCAAGAGATGTTGGTATTCTAAATGTGACTATTATTTCGCCTTCTTCAGTATAAAAAATAGGGACAATATGTGTATTTCCTACATCAAATCCAAGTATCATATTAATTACCTCTCTCATATATAATTTTTAAAAAATATTTTTAATTGAATAAGTGGATATAAGCTAAAATTGATATTATAACACCTACAATTGCTTCACCTGCCATCAATCCATTAGATAGCAACAAAAATTTTTCAGATGTTTTTTTAGAAAAATTATTAATAATTAGTGATATTAGTCCACCTAAAAATACTGGAATTGTTAAATAAAATGGAAGATACACACCTATTCCAAATGTTAATACTGGCAATTTTGCTGAATTAAGTAACATTCCTAATACAAGTCCAATCCAGAAAATCTGAATAAATGGGATTCCATGAACAACAGAGGCTACTATAGATGCTTGTAGTACTATTAATTCAGGATTTGTTGATTGTGGACCTATGTTTTTATACACGTTAAAGAAAACAAAGAATAGAAAACTAATTACAAAAGAACTAACCAGAGCACCTATTAATTCACCTATTAATTGTTGTTTAGGATCAGTTTTTAGTTTATATCCTGATTTAAAGTCATTCAATATATCTCCAGCTAAACCACATGCAATAGCTACTATTCCAGCAAGTAAAAATAAGGTCAATAAATTAATGTTGGTATGGAATGTTTTTCCACCAATATTTAAATTATTAAGCAATGAATTTAGAAAAGAAATTACTAATATTGTTATTATCGCATATATTTCCATTGGATTAATTCCAGTTTTACCAGTTGTATAGCCGGCTATTATAGTGCATAAAATACAAATTAATACTAAAACAAGAGCTAAAATAACTGGTAATTTGTAAAGAACATTGATACATATAATAAATGCAATTATGACAGATAAAATTATATATCTAACATTAGATTTCTTGCTTTTTTTTCTAGTTGATGTAATTGCTGATAAAATAATTCCTAATATTATTGAAATTCCAATACCAATCATAAATCCCATACCAAAACTGTTCTTCATTGTATCGAAATCTTTGATTCCTTTGCTTATGGCAAGAGGTTGTGCAACGAGGTATGTCAATGCTCCTCCGATAAACCATGCAAATGTATTTGTGAATCCTAGTATATATCCTATTCCCACTAACAATGGCGAAACATAAAAGCTAATTGGTGTATTTTTTACTGTAAATAGTGTTGGAATTAAAGGAGCCGCATCTTTTTTGAAACTGTAATCTCTTAATAGAGCAATTACTGAACTAAAAAGTGCTCCGAATGCTACATAAGACATATTTAGCTTTTTAGATCCTGCCATTACAAGCTCATAAGCTGCTTCCCCAATTGGGAATTCTAACTTGTCATCCTCTATAAGTTTTTTCCTAAATATATATGATAGAACAGCACCGAGGATACTTCCAATGATTAGTGTAATAGTGAATAGTCCTTTATCAATATCAGCGAGATTCCCTCCTAATAATAGGTAACCAGGCATAGTAAATGCAACACCGCCTGCAACCATTGATCCAGCACTCATTATTGTATGAGTTATTGTGATTTCATTCAAATCCTTCTTCTTAAATAAGTTAAGTGCAGACATTGAAATAAGTGTGACCATAATTGTTGGCCAAGGTAGAGCACCAAACTTTAAAACTATATAAAATGAACTGGCAGATACTAATATAGCACCTAAAATACCAATTGTAATAGCCGTGAATGTCAAATGATTCTTCAAAATATTATCCTCCTAAAAAAATATTAATGTATTCGTTTAACTTTATGTTTAATACAAGTAAAGTTACAAGTAAAGTATAATATTATTTCAATATATTGTCAAATAATCTACCAAATTCAAACCTTTTATGCTATAATATAAAAGATAAAATCTATAAAAAAACTGCTATAAAGGAATATAAGAATGAAACGAAAAATAGGAATTGTTGCTGAATATAACCCGTTTCACAATGGACATTTATACCAAATAGAAAAGATAAAAGAGCAGTATGATGTTGATTTGATTGTGGTTGTTGTAAGTGGAGATTATGTTCAACGTGGTGAGTTTTCCAGTATGGATAAATGGGAAAAGACATCAGTAGCATTGCAAAATGGTGTAGATTTGGTAGTTGAATTACCATTATACTACTCTATACAGAATGCAGAGATTTTTTCTTCGCAAGCAGTTAAAATATTAGAATATCTTGAACTAGATATGCAGATTTTTGGAGCAGAAGAAGAGAAAATAAGGGAACTTGAAAAAGTTGTTCATCTACAATCAACAGATGAATACAAATTAAAACTAAAGTATAATATCAAGCAAGGAAATGACTATAACAAAGCACAGTCGCTAACTTTGGGCGAATATGAATTAAGTGATATTATGAAGTCTAACAACATATTGGGGTTGGAATATATACGAGCAAGGGTTAATAATAACTTTAACATTGAGCAAAAAATTATAAAAAGAGAAAAAGTTGGATACAATGAGTCATTCAAAGTAGAAAATATTGCGAGTGCCACATATATAAGAACACTAATTAATAAATTTGAAAAATCAGAAAATGAAGAAATAGCTTCACTTGTTCCTAAAGAAACGTATGAAATACTAAAGTTTAATGAGGAAAGTGGATCACGTAAGGATAAGAAAGAACTTTTATTTCAATTATTCAAATATAAATTTTTAACATCAGAAAAAAATGATATAATTAGAGTATACGATGTAGATGATGATATCTATAATAGAATCGTAAAATATTTAATGAAAGAAAATATGAGTGATGTTTTTTTTAAGAATATAGAAAGCCGTAATTATTCAAAAAGAAGAATGCATAGGATATTTATGAATGTATTGCTAGAAATAAGTTCCAGCACATTAAACGAATGTATGAAAGAAGAAAATAGTTACGTTAGAATACTTGGATTCAATGAAAATGGGCAAAGACATATAAAAAAATTACAAAAAGATGGGAAAAAGATTTTTGTGAATTGGAAAGATATAGAAAAATCAAAGGGTTCAGAGGTTGAAACAGAGAAAATTAAGATAGAAAAAAGGGGATTTTTGCTTAAAGAGCTAATATTTAGTAAAAAAGAACAATTAAACCCAATTATAGTAAAATAAATTATTTGGAGAGGTGAGAATCATATGAATATAAGTTTTCTACTGATTATTAATGTGCTACTTATGATATTTTTCTTTGTAGTTGCATATATGGCAATAAAGTATTTTCTTAATCAAATAGAAAAATACCCAAAGATAACGCTAGAAGAGATCTATGATAGTAAGAAACTTAGACAAAAATATGGAATTGAAAATATTGTGAATCCACGTGATTTTGGATTTGATTATAAAGAAGTAGCTTACAAATCTGGAAAAATACAGCTTTATGGATGGTTAATTGAAAACAAAAATTCAAATAAAGCAATTATATTGTCACATGGACGTGGGACAAATAGATTAGGTGTTCTGAGGTATTTAAACTTATTTAAAGAATTAAGATTGAATGAGCAATACAATATATTTATTCCTGACTTAAGAAACTCTGGGAAATCAGACTCAAGTAAGACATTCATGGGCTATTGTTTCGGGCAAGACATATATCACACAATGGAAATGCTAAATAATGACTATAAATTAAGTAATTTCATTCTTTATGGATTCTCTCAAGGTGCTATTGGATCAGCAATTGCAGCCAAGTTTTACAATGATCAATTAAGAACAAAAGGAATTAAGATAGAGAAAATGATACTTGATAGTCCAGTTTCTAATGTGAAAAAGAAATTGAAAGATGATGCTAGAAAAAGAAAAGTCCCTAAATTCATATTAAGTATAGTAATTAGAGTGTTCAGCATTCGTGTAGGAGGACATCTTAATAAGATGCACTTAGCATATTTATTGAGAAGAATACCAACCTTACTATTACAAAGTAAGCAAGACGGAGCAACACCTTATGGAATGCTTATGGGTGAATACAATGAATTATCACAAAACAAAAATGTTGTTTTAAAAGTATTTGAAAATGGTACACATACTAGAATTTATCCAGATTATGTTGAAGAGTATACAAAAACAGTTTCAGACTTTCTAAATGGAAATCAGAAAGAGGAAATAAATGGCTGAAAAAGGATTAAGTAAAAGAACATACTT
>ERZ650305.1105-NODE-1105-length-10966-cov-7.213088_pt1 | contig 10966 bp, 9 predicted proteins | sample MGYA00376241_ERZ650305 | MGnify/ENA primary metagenome ERZ650305 (study PRJEB26733, sample SAMN07839276) | wastewater metagenome | biome: urban; feature: artificial channel; material: waste water | place: USA: North Carolina | collected 2016-02-25 ... | reverse complement strand
GTTAGGTACAGAAGCAGGAAATTCTATTGCAGATGTAATTTTTGGTAAAGTAAATCCTGGAGGTAAATTACCAATGACTTTCCCAAGAACCGAGGGTCAAATCCCGATTTATTACAACCATTACAATACAGGAAGACCTGCTAAAAATAATACCGATAGAAACTATGTTTCTGCATACATAGATTTAGATAACGATCCGGCTTATCCGTTTGGTTTCGGCTTAAGTTATACCACTTTTAAATATTCTGACTTTAATGTAAGTTCTGCTAATCTTAAAGGAAATCAAACACTTGATATCAATGTAAATGTAACCAATTCAGGAAATTACGATGGAGAAGAAGTGGTGCAGTTGTACATCAGAGATTTGGTAGGAAAAGTAGTTCGTCCGGTAAAAGAACTGAAAGGTTTCCAAAAAATATTCTTGAAAAAAGGAGAAACTAAAACCGTAAACTTCAAATTGACACAAGAAGATTTAAAATTCTACGACGAGGATTTGAATTACGATTGGGAAGCTGGCGAATTCGATATTATGATTGGAACTTGCTCCGCAGATGTACAGACAAAACGTGTTAATTGGGAAAAATAAAATTGTATGAAAACTAATTTTCTGAATCTAGTTTGGACTTTATTCTCTGGAATTCTATTGATTTCGATGATAAATTGCGCCAATCATCCGTCTAAATCTCAATTCAAAAAATTGGTTTTTAGTGACGAATTTAATTACAAAGGTTTACCAGATGCCTCGAAATGGAATTATGCTGTAGGTGGAGATGGTTACGGAAATAATGAAGCACAATTTTATACTAAAAATAGACTCGCAAATGCAAGAGTAGAAGATGGTAATCTAGTAATAGAAGCCAAAAAAGAAAATTGGGAAAAGAATCAATATACTTCTGCAAAATTATATACCAAAGGAATTTTTGGTCTAAAATACGGCTCTGTAGAAGTAAGAGCAAAACTCCCAAAAGGCAGAGGAACTTGGCCTGCAATCTGGATGATGAGTGAAGATATGAAAAAATGGCCAGATGACGGCGAACTAGACATTATGGAACACGTAGGCTACAACCAAGGTTTTATACACGCTTCTGTGCATACCAAAAAATATAATCATATAATTGGAACGCAGAAAACAGACACTTTGGTAGTTAAAGACGCCAGCGAAAAATTCCATATTTACAGAGCAGATTGGACGCCCGCGAAAATAGATGTTTATGTAGATAATCAAAAATATTTTACCTACATCAATGCCGAAAAAACTTATGAAGCTTGGCCTTTTGACCAAAAAATGTACTTGATTTTGAACCTGGCAGTTGGTGGAAATTGGGGCGGGCAAAAAGGAATTGACGAAAGTATTTTTCCTCAGAAATTTTATATAGATTACGTTAGAATTTATCAATAAATAGAGACTAAATGAAAATTAAAAACTTACTTTCAGCGGTTTTATTTCTGTTTTTTGCGTCTTATTTTGCACAAAATACCATTGAGGTGATGAGTTTTAACATCAGATTAGGTAGTGTAGATGATGGCGAAAACCATTGGAACATCAGAAAAGATAAAGTAAAAGACCTTATCAATTATTACGAAGCAGATTTCGTAGGATTGCAAGAAGCACAAAAACCTCAGATTAATTATTTGCTAGAAAATAATTCATTGTACAGTTTCTTAGGAAAACCTAGAGATGATGGAGAAAATTCTGAGTTCTCTTGTATTTTTTACCTCAAAAATAAATACAAAGTTCTAGAACAAAACACGTTTTGGCTCTCCGAAACTCCCGAAAAATCTACCAAATCTTGGGATGCAGCTTATCCTAGAATTGTAACCTACGCACTTTTTGAAAATATTAAAACCAAGAAAAAAGTATGGGTGTTTAATACTCATTTTGACCACGTAGGAATGGTTGCAAGACAAAAATCCGCGGAAATTATTCTCAAAAAAATGAAAGAATTACAGCGTAAAAAGAACTATCCTGCAATTCTAACCGGAGATTTCAATTCTCAGAAAAAAGATTCTTGGATGCAGCCTCTTTTTGAAAATCTTCAAGAAGCTAGCAGCAGCAGTCTTACCAAGCCTTACGGTGGAACTGCCACTTGGAACGGCTTCAAATTCAATGAGAAACCAACCGAACAGATAGATTTTATCTTCACGTCTAAAAACAATACAACGGTAAAAAAGTTTAGAACAATTGCTGATTTCTATGATTTCAAATATCCTTCAGACCATTTACCAATTATTGCCAAAATAGAACTAAAATAAACGATCCAAAAACTATTATTATGAAAACGAAAACTGCAATAATGCTTTCATTATTTGCATTTAGCGTAGGCTTCGCACAGCAAAAAAACATGGCTAAAGAAGCAAGAATTTACACTACTGCAAAAAACCAAACCGAAAAATTTGCGCTTACTAAAGCAAGTTTTCAGAATTTTCCTCAACCTACAGAAAGAGACATTTGTGTTTTTGTAGATCCAGATTTTAAATATCAAAAAATTTCTGGAATTGGCGGTGCCATTACAGATGCTTCCGCAGAAACATTCTATAAACTCGCAAAAGATAAACAACAAGAAATCATTAATGCTTATTTTGGCAAAAATGGATTGAATTATAACTTGGTGAGAACCAATATGAATTCTTGTGATTTCAGCAGTGATTCTTATACTTATGTGCAAGAAAATGATAAAGAACTGAAAACGTTCAATATTCAACACGACGAAAAGTATAAAATCCCGATGATAAAATGGGCTCAAAAAACAATTGGCAAAGATTTTAAATTTTATTTCAGTCCGTGGTCTCCACCAGCTTGGATGAAGGATAATAATGATATGTTGCACGGAGGGAAGCTCAAAAAAGAATACTATCAATCTTGGGCTAATTATTACGTGAAATTTATAAAAGAATACGAGAAAAGAGGAATACCAGTTTGGGGATTAACCGTACAAAACGAACCAATGGCTACTCAAATTTGGGAATCTTGTATTTACACTGCCGAAGAAGAAGCTGCTTTTTTAGGAAAAAATCTAGGGCCTACCCTTTGGAAAAATGGTTATAAAGACAAAAAAGTAATTATTTGGGATCACAATAGAGATTTAATTTATCAAAGAGCAACTACCACCCTAGCAGATCAATCTGCTAATAAATATGCAAGTGGAATTGGTTTTCACTGGTATGAAACTTGGACGAAATCTCAGCCAATGTTCAACAATGTAGCAGAAACCCAAAAAGCATTCCCAGATAAATTTTTAATTTTTACTGAAGGCTGTATAGAAAAATTTAATTTCAACGAAATCTATGATTGGAGATTGGGAGAACTCTACGGAAAAAATATGATTAATGATTTTAACAATGGCTTATCAGCTTGGACGGATTGGAACATTCTCTTAGACGAAACAGGAGGGCCTAATCATGTGGGTAATTTCTGTTTTGCTCCCATTATTGCAGATACCAGAACAGGTGAGCTGCACTACACCTCAGAATATTATTACATAGGGCACATCTCAAAATATGTAAAAAATAATGCCAGAAGATTAGGCACTACCACCAATAGAGATTTTATCTCTTCTACTTCATTCGTTAATCAAAACGGAGAAACAGTAGTAGTAGTAATGAATACTTCTAGCGAAGAAACAAAATATAATCTCTGGATAGAGGGAAAATCTTTACAGGTTGTATCACCCGCAAATTCAATACAAACTGTAGTTTTTTAAGTTCGTTTTTCACGGGAGCGGCGCATCTTAGATGCGCCGCTTTTTTATAAATAATTACTTTTTGTAAGGGCCGAGAAATTTATCTCCGTTAAAATGCACCAAATGGTCAGGGTTATCAGCTATCCAAACTTCGGTTTCCCAGGCAATGTCAGAAATAAATTGTCTAAACTTTGGTCGGTTCAGAAATGCCGTAATATAAACAATGTCAGCTGTACAGCCTTGTGTTAGGTTTTGAAGTTGTAAAAGCCGTATTTCTGAGATAGGACCCGATGAATGAACAGCTTCAATTAGGTAAAGCCAATTCTTTTTCTTTGAATAAGCAATCACATCTGGCAATTCTTCGTGTGAAATTTCAAAGAAATTGAGCTTCTCCAATTTCTCTTTTTCAAGATACAGATATTTGTCTGTCGTATCGCCAACGTACAAAACTTCTGCTCCAAATCCGTATCTTGGCAAAAAATCTTCAATAATAGCTTTTTGTAAATCGTTATGTTCTCCTGCTGAAAATGTTAATTGTTTACCAGACGGAAGCGTTACTTCTACTTTTGAAATTTGTCTTTCTCTTTTCAGTTTTTGACTTAAAGGCTCAATGTTTTTCAGGATGTCTTTAACAGATTTCTCCCAATTTTTATTTCCGAAACTTCTAATCAATTCTGCATAAGTAGGGTTGATTGAATACCCTCGTGTAGAATCGTTTGTTGCAGAGTTGGGGTTTGATTGTAAAACTACTTCAGCAATTGTCAAAAGTTTCAAATCTTTTCTTCGTATGTCGTCATAAGAACCTGAACTAATATTTTCTTTGAAATGCTCGTTTACATAATTGATTATATCTCTTGTTTTTAGAGAAAAACCACTATTCAAATCTTTTGCTTCTGGAAGTTCTTTCAACGATTTTATATCGCCACTTGCCAAAAAAGCTATAGCCATTCTTTCCAATCTACGTGGAGTTCCTTCAATTGGAATTCCGAAAGTATCGAGAATATAAAGTGCGGTATTTATAAGTTCTTGAATCTCTTTTGGCTTTTCACTAAATGTTTTAGAACTATCTGAACTGATATACTGCTTCATTCTCGAATAATTTAAGTTGCTCAAATTCTATTACAGGATAATTTTCTACAGAAGTTCCCATAAGATGATTTTTAATATTTTTTGCTAAATGGAATGCAAAGTTTGGGGCAACGGCATTGCCAATTTGTGTGTATTGATTCGTTTCTGTTCCTTGAAATTCAAACCAATCAGGAAAACTTTGTAATCTTGCAGCTTCACGCACAGTAATTCTTCTTCTTCTTCCGTCATTTAATTTCACTCGGTGCATATCTCCTGTAGCTCCTGCGAGATTTCTGCAAGTTAAAGTTCGGGCAGGTCTGTCCAAATATAAATCTCTTGGGTTTACACATTTTGATGCCTTTTCATAATTGGCAACATACCTGTCCATAGATTCTGTGAAAAATTTAGAATTTTCATCGAATTCAAAAGCTAATTTTCCTAAAGCTTCTCCTGCTGTAATTTTTTTATGTATTGGATTGGGTAGTTTAATTTTCTGTTTTGAACCAATTACAATTACTCGTTCTCTGTTTTGAGGTACTTCAAAATTAACCGCATTCAAAAGGGCATAATCAATATAGTAGCCCAGACTTTCAAGTTCATCAATCACTTCTTTCAGATACCATTTGTTTTTATATAACATTCCTCGAACGTTTTCAAACAAAAAAACTTCTGGATTAAGTTGCCTAACTGCGGATAAAAAAATAGGAAATCCATCTCTCGAATCTTTCAAGCCAAGTTGTTTTCCTCCAACGCTAAAAGGTTGGCAAGGTGGACCTCCAATTATTATGTCGGCTTTTGGATAAATTGATTCAGGTGTAAGTTTTCCAGTGATGCACTCTCCAAGAAGGTTTTTGTTGTATGTATTTGAAGCATTTTCATCCATTTCATATCCTATTGTTTTAAATCCATTGGCTTCAAACCCAAGAGACAAACCTCCGCAACCAGCAAAAAGGTCAACCACCGTCTTGTTTAATTCGGTATCAACCCAAGGTTTTAGTTTATTATTTATCTCTTTCCAATATTCCATTTTGTAAAAATACAAATTTTTAATTTTGACTTAGGTATTATTTTAAATCATTAAATAATAGAATAATTAGAGATTAATGAATTTGCAAAAAGGAATACTTGATTTAGTTAAATAAATCCTAAGCTTTCTTAGGATGCTTTATTTTTTAAAAACAAAACTGTATTTTTGAAGTTTAATTCTAGGAATGTCAGATATTATTCAACTTTTACCAGATCACGTTGCTAATCAGATTGCTGCAGGAGAAGTGGTGCAAAGACCAGCTTCTATTGTTAAGGAATTGCTAGAGAATGCTATAGATGCAGGAGCTACCAAAATAGAACTGATTGTAGAAGAAGCGGGCAGAAATCTAGTGAGAGTGGTAGACAACGGAAGCGGAATGTCTGAAACAGACGCTAGAATGGCTTTCGAAAGACATGCCACTTCTAAAATTAGAAGCACCGAAGATATTTTCCATATTGCAACCAAGGGTTTCCGTGGTGAAGCGTTGGCTTCTATAGCTGCGGTAGCACAAGTAGAACTTAAAACCAAGAAAAAAGACACCGATGTAGGCTCTGTAATTTATATAGAAGGCGGAGAATTACAATTTCAAGAACCTGTACAAACATCTGAAGGTTCTGTTTTTTCGGTGAAAAATTTGTTTTACAACGTACCAGCCAGAAGAAAATTCTTGAAATCTAATAATATAGAATTTCGCCATATTATTGATGAATTTCAGAGAGTTGCATTGGCACACGAAGCCTTAGAGTTTTCTCTTTATCATAATGATGAGGTGATTTTTAACCTCAGAAAAGGAAGCCAAATGCAGCGTATAGTTGACATTTTTGGTAGAAAATTACAACCGCTTTTGGTTCCTATTAAAGAAGATTTGGGTTGGGTAAAAATGCATGGTTTTGTAGGAAAACCAGAAGCAGCCAAAAAAACCAGAGGCGAACAATTTTTCTTTGTTAATGGAAGATTTTTTAGAAGCCCATACCTTAGCAGAGCGGTTCAGGAAGCTTTCGAAGGACTTTTGATGGCGAATTATACCCCAAGTTTTTTCTTGTATTTAGATTTAGATCCAGAGAAAATAGATGTCAATATTCATCCTCAAAAAACAGAAGTAAAATTCGAAGACGAAAACCTAATTTTTGCTCTGGTGCGTTCTACCATCAAAAAATCTCTAGGAATTTATAATGTAGCCCCAAGTTTGGATTTTGATAGAAACGAAAAAATGGATTCTTTCTTTCCGTCGAAACCAGACGCTGCCAGAAATTATAATGCTTCTAGTATTAATGTAGATAGAAATTACAATCCTTTTGCAGAGGCTACGCCTTCTAGAATTAATGAAACGGCAATGGTGAATCTCACCGAAATGTACGGACAAAATATTTCTGCTGCACCGTCCAAAATTAACCTTTTCGAAGATGAAGAAGATGATTTAGACGAAGATTTACTAAGGTTACCAAACGGTTATTGGATTTTTAACAAAGAAGATAAAACTCTGTTGCTAGATTTGGGAAGAATTCATCAGATTGTTTTGTCTGAAAAAAGAAAAAACAAAACCAAAAGCAGAAATAGCCAAAGCTTACTTTTCTCTTTGGAATACCATTTGAATGAAATAGAAAAAAATAAATACCGTTCTATTAAAAAATATCTCCCAGATTTGGGATTTGATATGGTTTTGGCAGAAGACAATGTATTGAGAATAAATGCAGTGCCAGAGGATTTGAAAGAATCTCAAGTGATTAAATTTTTAGAAAACCTCTTCGAAATTTTAGACTATAAAACCGAAGAAGAGTTCATAGAAAATTATGATAATCAATGGATTAAGGTTAATGCAAAATCAAAATATGATTTTCTGTACAAACCAGAGGTAGAAGAATTACTAAAGGAATTTCTAAAATTAGGTTTCCCAGAATACACCCAAAACGGAAATAAAACATTCGTGGAAATCCCTGTAAATGAATTAATTAATAAGTTTTAAAAAGATGTTTCAACAGCTTACCCCAATTACAAAAAACATTATCATACTGAATGTTATAGTATATATATTAGCCAACTTTGTTTTTTCTGTAGATTTTATGTACAGTAACTTTTCAGCGTTTTTTCCAACGTCTCCTTTGTTCAAATCTTGGCAGATAATTACTCATATGTTTATGCATAGTGGAATTATGCATATTGCATTTAACATGCTTACATTAGCAAGTTTTGGACCTGTACTAGAAAGGTTTTTGGGGGATAAAAAATTTTTGATTTTATATTTTCTTTCTGGGCTTGGTGCGTTTGTTTTGTTTAATCTTTGGGAATTATTTCACATGTATCAAATTGCACAGCCTATGATTGCGGAAGGATATTCTTTTTTGGATATTTTAACGGGTAATTTTGGTGAAGTTCCTAGAAATTTACAAGAAAGTGCTGTAGGTGTTATAGATATTCTTAGAACACCAATGGTAGGAGCTTCAGGTGCAATTTTTGGAGTAATAGCAGCTTTTGCTATTTTATATCCTAACGCAGAAATGTTCATTATGTTTATTCCTTTTCCTATAAAGGCTAAAGTTTTATTTCCGATAGCTATTGTGGTTTCTTTAGTCTTAGGAATTAGTGGTAGTGGAGGTAATATTGCCCATTTCGCTCACATTGGTGGCGCTTTAGTTGGTTATATTTTAATTAAATTTTGGGGAAGAAACAGATACAGAATTAATTAAAAATGAAATTAGTAAGAATTGTTTTATTAATTGTTCATTTGGTTGTTCTTTCGCTCTTAGCAGGAACAATTTTTAATGCATATATCTCGCCCAAAAGTTTTCCATATTTTAATTTTTTATCATTAGGTTTTCCTTTTTTGATGATTTCTAATGTTTTGATTATCGTTTTTTGGATTTTTTCTTTCAAAAAAAGAGCAGTTGTCTTTATAATCATTACAGTGTTCTTTTTAACCCCTATCAGAAGATGGATTAATTACGTTCCAAAAACCGAAACTAAAGGAAAAATAATTAACGTAATTACTTTTAATAATAAAAACAGTTTTTACGGAAAAGCTCGTGTAGAAAGTTTTTTAGATTCTAAAAATGCAGATGTTATTATGCTGCAAGAAGCAGGCTATGGTAATAATAATGAACCGAAGCTCAATCATTATGAACATCAGATTCATGGTTCTATTGTGAGTTTCTATACCAATCATAAGGTTCTAAAACAAGGAGATATAGACTTTTTAAGCAACGGTGAGGCAAAATATCTAGACGTAGAAATTGATGGTAAAAAAATTAGATTTATTAATATTTATTTAGAACCGTTTCAGCTTCATAAAAGTATGGTGAAACCATCTTCTAGTATTGAAGTGAATGAGGTGAAAGCCAAAGGTTTGGTAAAGAGATTTATCCCTGTTTTTAAAATTCATAGTGAACAAGTAGATATTTTGAAAGAATTTATACAGCAATCTCCATATCCTGTAATTTTGGGTGGTGATTTTAATTCTGTTCCTAATTCTTATGAATATTATACCATAAACAGCCTTCTGAATGATGCCTTTTTAGATGGTGGTTCTGGTAGCGGAACTAGTTTCCACGATTATAAATTCCCTATCAGAATAGACTATCTCTTTACTTCTAAAGAAATAATTTGCCAAAAATATTCTATAGACAGAACCGAAAAAATGTCTGATCATTATCCAGTTTTAGCAGAATTTAGTTTTAAAAATTAAGAAAAGATGAAGCAGTTTTTTTACCTTATAGTTTTAGTTTCATTAGCTTCTTGTAAAAAAGATATTTCGCAAGAGGAAGCCATGTATTACAAAGAAGATAATACGCCTATAGATACCACGGTAATAGATTCTGTAGTAGGCAAAGCGTCTTTTGATGCGATTAATGCAAGAATAGAAAATGCTAAAAAAGATTCTGTAAAAAAGACCAAAAAAGATTCTGCAAAAACCACGGAACAAAAAATAGCAGATGCCAAAAAGAAACTAGAAGAAGCTAAGAAAAAAACAGAAAAAGAAAAGAAACTAGAAGAGCAATCTACCAAAGATAAATCCGAAAAAGAAAAACAGCAACAAGAGAAAAAAGTGGGTGAACTAATAGAAAACCCTGAAAATTAATTTTCAGGGTTGCAATTTATTTGAGGTTTATTTTTCAGAAAAATTACATCAGCATTCTTTGTGCTTTTTTTACACCTTCTGCCAGAGCGTCTATTTCTTCTAGCGTGTTAAAAACCGCAAAACTAGCTCTCACCGTTCCCGCTACGTTGAAAAAATCCATAATCGGTTGTGTACAATGATGCCCTGTTCTCACCGCAATTCCTAGTTTGTCTAAAATCATTCCTACATCCGAAGCAATCCCTACACCTTCTAAATTAAAAGAAACTACACCCGCTCTTTTTGCTTTTTCGCCATAGATTTTCAGTCCGTCTATTTCCAAAAGTTTTTTCTGAGCATATTCTAGAAGTGTATTTTCGTGGTTTCTAATGTTTTGTATTCCTACTTTTTTCATAAAATCTACCGCAGCACCTAGAGCGATATTGCCGCCAACATTTGGTGTTCCTGCTTCCAATTTAAAGGGCAAGCCAGCGTAAGTAGTTTTCTCAAAACTGCAAGTTGCAATCATCTCTCCACCACCGTGGAAGGGTTGCATTTTTTCTAAAATTTCTTCTTTTCCGTAGAGAATTCCTACGCCCATTGGTGCATACATTTTGTGCCCAGAAAACACAAAAAAGTCACAATCAATTTTTTGTACATCAATCTCGAAATGAGGTACAGATTGCGCGCCATCTATCACCATCAATGCAGAAGATTGGGTTCTTACTTTTGCAATAATTTCTTCAATAGGATTAATAACGCCTAAAGCATTAGAAACCTGATTTACAGAAACTATTTTGGTTTTTTCTGAAAGATTTTGGTCAAGAAAATCAAGTTGTAAAATACCGTTTTCATCTATCGGAATTACTTTCAGCTTGGCACCAGTTCTCTCGCAAAGCATCTGCCAAGGCACAATATTAGAGTGATGCTCTAGGTAAGAAATAATGATTTCATCATCTTTTTTAATGAAATTAGAGTTTCCCAAAGAATAAGCAATCAGATTAATTCCTTCGGTAGTTCCACGCGTGAAGATGACTTCATAATCGTGTTTTGCATTGATAAAATGTTGAACTTTTTTTCTAGAATTCTCCATTTCTTCTGTTGCCAATTGAGACAAAGTGTGAATTCCTCGGTGTACATTAG
>ERZ650305.1102-NODE-1102-length-10976-cov-4.696365_pt1 | contig 10976 bp, 11 predicted proteins | sample MGYA00376241_ERZ650305 | MGnify/ENA primary metagenome ERZ650305 (study PRJEB26733, sample SAMN07839276) | wastewater metagenome | biome: urban; feature: artificial channel; material: waste water | place: USA: North Carolina | collected 2016-02-25 ... | reverse complement strand
GATGGTGTTAGACCCTTTATAAAAAATGAGTTTATAGAAAAAGCTTATGAAGAGCTTATTAATAATAAAGATTTGGACGGAGTAGTAACGGCAGTGGCAGTAAAAGATACTGTGAAAGTTGTAGACGGAAACGGATTTATAGTTGATACACCTCCTAGAAATACTCTGTTTCTGGCTCAAACACCTCAAGTATTCAGAGGTAAAATCCTTAAGGAAGCTTACGAAACTGCCCATGAAGAAGAGTTTGTGGGAACTGATGACAGTTCTCTAGTGGAGAGAATTAACGGTAGAGTAAAACTTATTGAGGGAAGTTATGATAATATAAAAATAACTACGGTAGAAGACCTTATTTATTTGAAAAGCAATTAAGAAACAATTAGTAGTTAGAAATTAGGAATTAGTAATTTTGTGATTTGAAAATTTTTAATTCTTAACTATTAATTATTAACTGAAAAAGGGGGAGTGAGTATATGAAAGATATAAAAATTTACGACACAACCTTAAGAGATGGCTCTCAAATGAGAGGAATAAAGTTTTCTGTAGAAGATAAACTTAAAATAATAAAAAAACTGGATAAATCAGGAATTCATTATATAGAGTGCGGATGGCCAAGCTCAAATCTTACTGACAAAGAGCTTTTTGAAAAATTAAAAGATATTAAATTGGAAAACTCAATAATATCAGCCTTTGGAAGTACGAGACATTATAATAAGAAGGTAGAAGAAGATTCTAATCTACGAGGAATTATTGAATCTGAAGTTAAGGCTTGCAGTATTTTCGGGAAAGCTTGGGACTTACATGTGACTGAAGGATTTGGAATACCACTGGAAGAAAATCTGAAAATGGTAGAAGAATCAGTAGCTTACTTAAAAAAATATGTGTCAGAAGTATTTTTTATAGGTGAACATTTTTTTGACGGTTATAAGAATAATAAAGAATATGCAAAAGCTGTGCTAAAAAGCGCAGAAAAAGCTGGGGCTGACCTTTTGATTCTTGCAGACACCAATGGTGGTACGCAATATTTTGAGATAAGAGAGATTATTAGAGAATTGAAAAAAGAGATTAATTGCAACTTTGGGATTCATTGTCATAATGATGGTGGATTGGCAGTAGCTAATAGTATAGAAGCTGTACGAGAAGGAGCTGTCCAAATTCAAGGAACAATAAACGGTTATGGTGAACGTTGCGGAAATGTTAATTTGTGCGAACTGATTCCAAATTTACAGCTAAAATTAGGATATAATGTGCTTGGAGAAAAGATTAATTCGTTGACCTCTTTGGCCAAATATATAAGCGAAATAAGCAATATGCAACATCCTTTAAATATGCCTTATGTGGGAGCCAATGCCTTTACTCACAAGGGTGGAATACATGTTTCAGCAGTAATGAAAAACTCGCTTACTTATGAGCATATACAACCTGAACTTATTGGAAATGAAAGGAATATACTTATTTCTGATTTGTCGGGAAAAAGTAATGTACTTTATAAAATCAAAGAGTTTGGAATGGAAAATGTAGTGAAATCTGAACATCTACCTTTGATTCTTAAGCAATTAGAGATATTTACGAAAAAAGGTTATGATTATGAAGGGGCAGAAGCTTCCTTTGAACTTCTCATAAAGAAAATAGTCTATCCAAAGATTAATTATTTTGAACCAGTAGATTTTAGAGTAATTACAGAGAAAATAGCAGACTTTGGGACGAGGACAGAAGCTACCAACAAGATAAAAATAAACGGAGAAATCTTGCACACAGTAGCTGAAGGGAATGGGCCAGTAAATGCTATAAATATTTCTATAAAGAAAGCTCTAGAAAAGGAATATCCATTTATTGGAGATGTAAGCCTTATAGACTATAAAGTCAGAATAGTAGAAGGGATGCAGTCTACAAAGGCAATAACAAGAGTACTTATAGAAAGCAGATGCGAAAAAACAGGTGAAGAGTGGTCTACAATAGGAGTTTCTACTAATATTATTAAAGCTTCATGGAAAGCACTATTAGACTCTTTTAGCTATTATTTATACAAAAGGAATGAAAGGAATGATTATGAAAATTAAAGTTAATATTGCTCAAATAAAACCAACACTTGGAAATGTGAATAAAAATTTGGAAATAATGATAAAAAATATTGAGAAAGCTATTTCAGAAAATGCAGATTTAGTAGTGTTTCCAGAGTTATCTTTAACAGGTTATCTTGTAAAAGACATGGTACCAAATGTGGCAATCAAAAAAAACAGCATCCCAAAAGAGTTATTGGAACTTAGTAATAAAATAAGTATTATATTTGGTGCAGTAGAAGAGGATGAAGATTTCAGATTCTATAACTCAGCTTTTTATCTTGAAGATGGGGAATTAAAACATGTTCATAAGAAAGTATATTTGCCAACTTATGGGTTATTTGATGAATTCAGATATTTCTCAAAGGGTGATAAATTCAGAGCTTTTGACACTAAATTTGGTAGATTTGGAATACTAATTTGCGAAGACGCATTCCATCCATCATCAAGCTATATACTTAACGAAGATGGATGCCAGTATTTATTCTTATTGGCAAACAGTCCAAGCAGAGGTGGAAATGGAGACAAACCATCAAACTTAATTACTTGGGAAAATCTTGCTAAAACATATAGCTCATTATATGGAATGTTTGTAGTATTTGCACATAGAGTAGGTTATGAAGATGGAGTAAACTTTGCAGGAGAGTCAAAACTATTTAGTCCATCAGGAGAAATAGTAGCAAAACTGCCATTATTTGATGAAGCGTCAGAGACATTAGAATTAGATAGAGCGGAAATTAGAAGAGCTAGAATATATACTCCTACTAATAAAAATGAGGATATTTATTTGACTATTAGAGAACTTCAAAGAATTTCTGAAAAACAGTAGGTGATGGAATGTTTAAAACTATAAAGTTAATAAGGGAAAAGGATCCAGCAGCTAAATCAGTAATAAGCATAATGTTATTTTATTCAGGTTTGCACGCAATAGTTTTGCATAGAATAGCTCACAGACTTTTTAAAATGAAGCTTGTTTTTCTAGCAACGGCTATAGGGTCAATTAATAGATTTCTTACAAATATTGAAATACATCCTGGAGCAACTATAGGGGAGAGATTCTTTATAGACCACGGAACAGGCGTAGTTATTGGCGAGACAACAATTATAGGAAATGATGTTACGATCTATCAAGGTGTTACTTTAGGTGGAACAGGTAAACAATCTGGAAAAAGACATCCAACCATAGGAAATAATGTAGTTGTAGGTGCAGGGGCAAAAATATTAGGTTCCTTTACTATAGGAAATAATGTTAATATAGGAGCTAATGCTGTAGTTCTTTCAGATATACCTGATAACTCAACAGTAGTAGGAATACCGGGAAGAGTAGTTAAAATTAATGGAGAAAAAGTAAACGAGTGTATAAAAAATCTGAATCATACAGATTTACCAGATCCGATTCAAGAGGAAATTTGTGAACTTGAGAAACAAATTAAGCAACTTTCAAAAAGAATTAAGTGTGAAGTTTGTGCTAAAAAAGAAAAAGATGAAAAAGAAGAGAATTAGGGATAATAATAAAGATTAAAAATTAAAAAATAAGACCTTGAGGCTCTGCCCCAAACCCCGTAAACGTGGGACGTTTAATCCCTTAAAATTCATATTGAATTATAGGTGTCCAGCAACCATTGCTGGTCGGGTTTGGGCAGATAGCCCAAGTATTTTAAAATGACTTCTGTTTCAGAAGTTTTAATTGTTAACTAAATATAGATTGAGGTGGAAAAATGATTAGAGTATACAACACCATGAGTGGTCAATTAGAAGAGTTTAAGACGGTAGAAGAAGGCAAAGTAAAAATGTACGTTTGCGGTCCCACTGTTTATAACTATATACATATAGGAAATGCAAGACCAATAATATTCTTTGATACAGTAAGAAGATATTTGGAATATAGAGGTTATGATGTAAAATATGTATCGAATTTTACTGATGTAGATGATAAGATAATTAACAAAGCCAATGAAGAGGGAGTTACTATTGACGAAATAGTAAAAAGATATATAGCAGCTTTTCTTGAAGATACGGCTAAACTGAACCTTAAAGAAGAGGGAATGATTAGACCTAAAGCTACTGAAAATATTGGTGAAATGATTAAAATGATAAAAGAATTGGAAAGCAAGGGCTATGCTTATGCAGTTGATGGAGATGTATATTTTGAGGTAGAAAAATATGAGGATTATGCAGCTCTTTCACACCATAATATAGAAGATTTGAAATCAGGAGCTAGAATTGATATTGACACTAGAAAAAAATCTCCTGTGGATTTTGCTCTTTGGAAAAGTGCAAAAGAGGGAGAACCTTTTTGGAACTCACCTTGGGGAAAAGGTAGACCTGGTTGGCACATAGAATGTTCTGCCATGAGCAAGAAATATCTAGGAGATACATTTGATATTCATGGGGGAGGACAAGATTTGATATTCCCACACCATGAAAATGAGATTGCTCAGTCAAAATGTTCTCATGGAGGAGAATACGGAAGATACTGGATGCATAATGGGTATTTAAATATTCGTGGAGAAAAAATGTCAAAATCTTCAGGGAACTTTTTTACCCTTAGAGATATATTAAAAGATTATGATGGAAATATGATTAGATTCTTTATGTTAAGTTCTCATTATAGAAAACCTATTGATTTTAGTGATGAAGAGCTTGAAATGGCTAAGACAGCTATAGAAAGAATAGAGAATACAATACTTAGGGCTGAGGAAGTTTTAAAAGAAACTCCAACAGATGTAACAGAAAATCTTCAAGAAATTTCTGAATTTTTAGAAACTTCTAAGAAAAAATTTGAAGATGGAATGGATGACGATTTTAATACTGCAATAGCTATAGGTACTGTTTTTGAAATGGTTAAGGAGATAAACAGATTTATTGACCTTACACAAAAATCAAAAGAAGGTTTACAAGTTTTAAGAAATAGTGTAGAGTTTATAAAGCAGATTGTAATTGACGTGCTAGGAATAAAGTTAAATCTTGAGATGAAGGTAGAAGGATTAAGCAACGAATTAGTTGAACTTATACTGGATTTGAGAATGAATGCTAAGAAAGACAAGAACTTTGCACTGGCTGACGATATAAGAAATAGATTATCTAATTTGGGTATAGAGATAAAAGACGGGAAGGATAAAACTGCATGGACATTAAAGAGATAGGTCAGTACAATATCCTGTCATTAGCTTATTTGGGAGATTCTATTTGGGAAAGTCATATTCGTAAACATTACTTTATGGCAAACTTGAAGGTAGAAGATTTTAATAATAAAGTTAAAGATTTGGTAAATGCCAAAGCTCAAAGTAAAATATATAAAGAACTTTTAGATTCTTTAGATGAAGAACTAAAAAATATATGTAAAAGAGGAAGAAATGCTAATATAAAATCTTTTGCAAAATCTTGCTCTCAAACAGAGTATAGAAATGCCACAGCTTTTGAGGTTTTGATAGCGGTATTACATTTAACTGATAATGAAGAAAAAATTGATGAAATTATAAAAAATATTGTAGAGGGTGAAAGCACAAAATGAAAAAATTTAAAAACTTTTCTTTTTTTAATATGAATAAGAGTATCGGAATCGACTTAGGAACAGCAAATACTCTTGTTTACTACAAACAAAAGGAAAAAATAGTTCTTAATGAACCATCAGTAGTTGCAATTGATAGAGATACTAAAAAAGTACTTGCAGTAGGTATTGAAGCAAAAGAAATGATTGGGAAAACACCAGATCATATTATAGCAGTAAGACCTCTAAGAGAAGGAGTTATTGCAGATATAGATATTACTGAAGCAATGATTAAATATTTTATAAGAAAAGTTTTTGGAAAATATAATATATTCCTTCCAGAAGTAATGATTTGTGTGCCTATTGAAGTTACAGGTGTAGAAAAAAGAGCAGTTCTTGAAGCAGCGCTTAATGCTGGAGCTAAAAGAGCATACCTTATAGAAGAAGCAAGAGCAGCAGCAATAGGTTCTGGACTTGATATATCAGCGCCAGAAGGAAGTATGATAGTAGATATAGGTGGAGGTTCTACAGATATCGCAGTTATTTCTTTAGGTGGAACAGTTGTTAGTAAATCAATAAGAATAGCTGGAAATAATTTTGATGAAGATATAATAAGATTTGTTAAGAAAACACATAATTTATTAATTGGAGACAGAACGGCAGAATATATTAAAATAAAAATAGGGGCGGCAATTCCTCTAAAAGATGAAGAGTTCCTAGATGTTAAAGGAAGAGATTTAATTACAGGTCTTCCTAAAACAATAAAATTAGGTTCTAACGAAGTGCTAGAAGCTATTAACGATTCATTAATGCAAATTGTAAATAACGTTAAAGCAGTTCTTGAGAAAACTCCTCCTGAATTATCAGCAGATATTGTTGATAAAGGGATAGTTATGACTGGTGGAGGTTCTCTAATTAGAGAGTTCCCAAAACTTCTTTCAAATTACACACTTTTACCTGTATACTTAGCAGAAAATGCTTTGGAAAGTGTAGTTTTAGGAGCAGGATTAGCTTTGGATAAATTAGATGTACTTAGAAAAATAGAAAAAATGGAAAGATAAAAATATAGTGAGTAATTAGTAGTTAGTAGTGAATAATTACTGGTTACTCACTAGTTTTTTGTAGGAGATGAGAATGAGCATTAATCTTATTACAGGTAATGAAGACGCAAAAAGAGCTGTAGTTAATCAATTGAGAATGAATAAGAGTTCAGGGACATATCTTTTTTATGGGAAAAAGGGTGCGTATCTAAAAGAGTTTGCTTTAGCTTTTGCCAAAGGTATCAACTGTAATGAGAGTGTCCATGATTTCTGCGATAAGTGTAGAGTTTGCGAAAATATAAATAAAGAGATTTATTCAGACCTTCACATAATAAGCGCCTCTGAAGGAACTGTTAAAATAGACCAAATCAGAGAGCTTATAAAAAATGCTAGTGAAACTTCCTATGAAATAGGAAAAAAAGTCTTTATTATTGAAGATGTAAATAAGCTTAGAAAAGAAGCAAGTAACGCTCTTTTAAAAATAATAGAAGAGCCACCTAAAGATACTTATTTTATACTGTTAGCTAATAGTCTGAACATTCTTCCTACAATCAAATCAAGAAGTCTAGCTATTGAGATTCAAAAGCTGACTCATGAAGAGTTGGGGGTAGAAGAGAGTCTTTATAACTTTTTTTTAGGTGATGTTAAAGACATTAGAGAGTTTAAGGCAGGAGCTTATACTTTGTCAAAGGAGAACTATAAAAATACAGCTGTCTATATGAAAGAGTATTTGGAAACGGGAGAGTTTTTACCTAAAATAAGGGCTTATGGTGCTTTGGAAGATTTTATATTAGAAAAAAGTTATTTGAGTGAAATAGATAAAATAGCTTTTGCAGAAACACTGGATAAGGCTATAGGAAAAAACAGAGATTTCTTAGAGCATATACTTTATCAAATGACTCTTAAAAGTAGAAATCTAAAAAAACTAGAATATCTCTTGGAACTAAAAGAGATGATTAGGTACAATGTAAATATATCGGTACTTTTAGTTAATTTTATATTGAATATATAGAAGTGGACTTAGTCCACTTTTTGCATATAAAAAATTAAAACCTTGGGCGTCTGCTGCTCTGCATAAGAATAATCTAAGAGCTGAAGCTCTAAGATTATCTAAAAACCCGACCAGCAAGGGTTGCTGGACACCGATTTTTAATTAATTTGGGTCCAGCGTCACGCTGGTGCAGTGTGCTGCACAAGCACGGTTTTGGATACTTTAAATCAAAAACGAGTATTTTTAGAGATAGTAATCATTTTCATAGAAAGCAGTGATTAAAATGAGAAAAAAAGAAAAAGTAAAAATAATATTGAATAAACTGGAAGAAGTCTATGGAAGCCCAAAGGTAATGCTTAATTATACGACAACTTTTGAACTATTAATTGCGGTGATACTTTCGGCTCAATGTACAGATGTGAGAGTAAACATAGTTACTGGAAAAATGTTTAAGGAAGTAAATACCCCAGAAGTCTTTGCTGAGATGGATGTTAAAGATATAGAAAAACATATAGGGTCAGTTACTTTTTATAAAAATAAAGCAAAAAATATAAAACTATGTGCTACTCAAATAATGGAGAAACATGGAGGTCAAGTTCCCATGAATATGGACGACCTAATTAATCTAGCAGGAGTAGGAAGAAAAACAGCAAATGTTGTTATGGGAGATACCTTAAAAAAACCAGAAGGTATTGTAGTAGATACTCATGTAAAAAGATTAAGCAATAGAATAGGATTTGTAAAGGGAGATAATCCAATAATTATTGAAAGAGAGCTTATGAAAATTGTGGCACAAGAAGATTGGTTTAGATACCCAAATCTTCTTATAAATCACGGAAGAGCTAGATGTATGGCAAGAAAACCTGACTGCATCCACTGTGAAGTACTAGAATATTGCAATTTCGCCAAAAAAGCTACAAAAATTTGATTATCTAGAGAAAAAGAAGTATAATGATTTATATTAATAACGGGAGTGAAATATGTCAAGAGTATCAGGAACAGGTAGTAGTAGAAGTGGAGGTTTGTCTAGAGGAACTTCTAGTACAGATAAGACTTCTAAAGGAGGAAAAGTAGGTGCTTCAAGTAAAGCTAGCTTAAGTGCAAATGTAAACTTGCATACTAGTCCATTTTTAGATAAACTAATGGAAGTGGAAATGAGTTTTGTAAAAGAAGAGCTAGAAGCAGCTTTAAGGGATATAGAACATTTGGGTAAAGAGCTAGTAAGAAACCCAAATATACAAAATTTAAAATCTTATAAGGCAAAAGTTCAAGCATTTTTGAAGCAAGCATTAAAAAAAATATATAAAGTTGATAATAAATTGGGATTAAAAAGATTAGGTGTTGATCAAAAAGTCTTTGTTTCTGTAGAAAAAATTGATGAGGAATTAGAGGAATTAACTATAAAATTTATGAATGACCAAGAAGAGGCATTAGGTGTAATAGCTATGGTAGAAGGGATACAGGGTCTTCTATGCAATATCATAGCATAGTAATTGACAAAAATTCTAAACAATGCTATTCTGTAGTAGAATGGTATTTTTTTAAAGTAAATAGTTTGGTAGTTAAACTTTTTTAGATTGATTCTATATATGAATAGAATTATTAATTTAAAACATAATTTTGAGGAGATAGGATTATGAAAGCATATTTAGATAATAATGCAACAACTAAAATGGATGAAAGAGCTCTAGAAGCTATGCTACCATTTTTTACAGAGATTTACGCAAACCCTTCAAGCATGCACAGAGCTGGACAAGAAGCTAATGTTAAAATGGAAGAGGCACGTGAAACTATTTGTAAAATCTTAGGTATTGAGCCATTAGAACTTGTATTTACAGCGTCAGGAACAGAATCAAACAACCTTGCTATTAGAGGGGTAGTTAAAGCTTATAAAAAAAGAGGAAATCATATAATCACATCAAGAATAGAGCATCCAGCAGTTCTTACTACGATAAAAGAACTTGAAAAAGAAGGATGCGAAGTAAGTTATATTGATGTAGATAAAAACGGGGTTATTGATGTAGAAGCCCTAAAAAATGCTATTAAAGATACAACAATTTTGGTATCTGTAATGCATGCAAATAATGAAACAGGAGTTATTCAGCCTATATCTGAAATAGGAAAAATAACTAAAGAAAAAGGAATAGTTTTTCATGTAGATGCTGTACAAACAGTCGGAAAGGTAGAAGTTAAGCCTAAAGATATGGATGTAGATTTACTTACTTTTTCTGGACATAAATTTTATGGTCCAAAAGGTGTAGGAGCATTATTTATTAAAATGGGAACTAGACTAGCTAAGATTATTACTGGGGGACATCAAGAAAGAAAAAGAAGACCGGGAACTCATAATGTTCCGGGAATCATAGGAATGGCAAAGGCTCTTGAACTTTGTGAAGCAGAAAGAGTTGAAGATTATAATAGGGAAAAAGAGTTAAGAGATTATTTTGAAGAAGAAATAGAAAAAAGAGTTCCAGAAATCATGTTAAATGGTAAAAATGCAGATAGATTACCGGGAACATCAAGTGTTACTTTCAAATATCTTGAAGGAGAGTCAATTTTACTTAGATTAGACTTTAAAGGTATTGCAGTAAGTTCAGGTTCGGCGTGTTCATCAGATGACCTAAAAGCTTCGCATGTTTTACTAGCTATGGAGATTCCAGTAGAGTTTGCTCATGGAACTATTAGATTTAGTCTTGGGAAATACAGTACTAAAGAAGAGATTGATTATGTTTTAAGTGTTGTTCCAAATGTTATTGAGGGTCTTAGAAATATGTCGCCTCTATGGAACGAATATGTAAATAATTAAAATTAATTTTGAAAATAATTAGTAAGGGGAGTAGTGCTTATGTATTCAGAAAAAGTTATGGACCATTTTGAAAATCCAAGAAATGTTGGGAAAATAGAAAATCCTGATGGATATGGAAAAGTAGGAAGTCCAACATGTGGTGACGTTATGGAAATATTCTTAAAGATAGAGGATGAAACTATAGTAGATGTTAAGTTCAGAACATTCGGTTGTGCTTCTGCAATAGCTACATCATCAATGTCTACAGAAATGATTTTAGGTAAGAAGGTAGAAGAAGCACTAGCTCTAACTAACAAAGCAGTAGCTCAAGCGCTAGATGGATTACCTCCAGCGAAAATGCATTGCTCAGTACTAGCTGAAGAAGCTATAAAAGAAGCAATTGAAAACTATTTATCGAAGAAAGCAAAATAATCTGACGGCGCCAATAGGTGCCGTTTTTTATTACAAGAATTTTTATAACCTAAAACAGAATAAAAAGACTCAAAAATAATCACATTAATAAAACTAAAAGCTAAATAATTCAATGGATAAAAAGAGATATTGCTATTTTATGACAAATGTCTTATAATAATTTTGAAATTAATAAGGAGAT
>ERZ650305.1100-NODE-1100-length-10997-cov-3.485743_pt1 | contig 10997 bp, 12 predicted proteins | sample MGYA00376241_ERZ650305 | MGnify/ENA primary metagenome ERZ650305 (study PRJEB26733, sample SAMN07839276) | wastewater metagenome | biome: urban; feature: artificial channel; material: waste water | place: USA: North Carolina | collected 2016-02-25 ... | reverse complement strand
GAATAATAAAACCGCAACTTATGCAGTTGCATCGCACAAGCGTGACGCTTGACCCAAAAACTGTATAAGTAGGATTTTTCTAATGCCATATCAACTAAAGGGTAGACACGAAGGTCTACCCCTACAAAAGAAATTTTAATAATTACATCAATAAAATCAATGGATTAAATTTTAAAATTGATTAACCCAAAGATTTAACAAGGGGGATAACATGAGTTTTTATGATTTAATGGAAGAATATAAAGATTTCGATTTTGACTCTTATTTATCTGGAGTAAGTGAAGAAGCAGTACTGGATTCTATAAAGAAGCCTAAAAAAACAACGAGAGATTTTTTAAATATGCTCTCACCAAAGGCTATTAAACATTTGGAACTAATGGCTGTAGAAGGAAGCAAGCTTACTAAACAACATTTTGGAAACACCGTAATGCTTTATATTCCAATATATATTTCCAATTATTGCACAAATGAGTGCGTTTATTGTGGGTTCAATAAAAAAAATCATATTCACAGAAAACATCTGAATATGGAGGAGATTGAGGTAGAAGCTATTGAAATAGCTAAAACTGGAATAAAACATATTTTACTTTTGACGGGAGAAGCTCAAGGTTTAGTTGATTTGGAATATATAAAAAATGCGGTAAAAGTATTGAAAAAGCATTTCGCGGCTGTTTCCATAGAAATTTATCCTCTTGAAGAGCCTGAATATAAAGAACTTCAAGAAATTGGGGTACATGGATTAACAATTTATCAGGAAACTTATAATGAAGAACTCTATGATAAAGTACATCTCTCAGGTAAAAAGAAAGATTATAATTATCGACTGGATTGCCCTGAAAGAGGTGCAAAAGCCAAATTGAATTCAGTAACTATTGGCCCATTGTTTGGATTAGGTTCTATAAAAGAAGAAGCTTTTTTTGCGGGACTTCATGCTAAATATCTTCAAGATAACTACTTGGAAACTGAATTTTCAGTTTCACTTCCAAGAATGAATGCTGCTGAAGGGGCAATAAGTGAATTCAATGTGCTTGACGACATAAGTTATGTTCAAATAATGTTGGCATATAGATTGTTTATGCCAAAAATTGGAATAAATCTTTCAACAAGAGAAACTGCTAAATTTAGAGATAAAGTATTAAACCTCGGTGTTACAAAGTTTAGTGCAGGAAGTAAAACCAATGTGGGAGGATATTCTGGTGAAGAGGGGTCCACTGCACAATTTGAAATATCTGATGATAGAAGCGTTTCAGAAATAGTAACAGCACTAAAAAGTTATGGCAGAGATATAATTTTTAAAGACTGGGAGCTGATAAAATGATTGGAATAGCAGGGGCTGGGGGGCTAGGCTCTAATGTGGCAGTAAACCTTGTTAGAAGTGGCATTACAGATATTAAAATTGCCGATTTTGATATTATTGAACAATCAAATCTTAATAGACAATTTTACTTTCGTGACCAAATTGGACAAAATAAAGTAAATGCTCTTTATGAAAATTTGAAACGAATTAATCCCAGTCTTAACATAAAAATAGTTCATCAGAGACTAGAGAAAAACAACATATCGCATATTTTCGCTGATTGTCATATTGTGGTAGAAGCCTTTGATAAGAAGGAATATAAGTCTATATTAATAGAAGAACTTTTATCTCAAAAAAAATTAATAGTGGCAGGAAGCGGTATTGCACATCATGACCTTAATAACATAGAAACTAGAAAATTAAGAGATAATCTTTATGTTGTGGGAGATTTTACTAAAGGAATTGATAAGTATAAAACTTTTTCAACAAAGGTAAGTATTGTGGCAGCCACTATGGCAAATATTGTTATGGATAAAGGTGGATTTTATGAAAGAAATGAATAGATTGTTGGACGCCAATATTAATAGGGTTTCTGAAGGAATTAGGGTAATAGAAGATATAGCTCGTTTTGTTTATAATCAGAAAGAGTTTTCTAAAGAACTTAGAGAAAAAAGACATTATTTGAGAAAACTGTTTATTCAAAAAGACAATGACTTTTTAAATTCAAGAGATACTAAAAAAGATGTAGGAATTGAGATTACCAAAGACTCTCTCCTAGATAAAAAATCAAACATAAAACATGTGGTATTGGGAAATTTTAAGAGAATCCAAGAGGGGCTTAGAAGTATAGAGGAAATCTCTAAAATCTATTGTGATTACTGTATTTCCAAAGAAGTGGAAGCACTTAGATATAGTTTTTATAATTTGGAGAAAGAATTTATGGGAAGCCTAAAGCCAGAAATTCCATTAGGACTTTATGGAATTACAGCAGAAAATTTTAGTAAAGGTAGAAGTAATTACGAAATAGTTACAGAGATGATAAAATCTGGAATTAAAATTATTCAATACAGAGAAAAGTTCAAATCATTAAGAGAAAAGTTGGAAGAAGCTAAAATTCTGTGTTAACTTTGCAAAAAAAATAATGTATTGTTTATAGTTAATGACCACGTTGATATTGCGCTTATGGTAGATGCTGATGGCGTTCATGTAGGACAAGAAGATAAGCCTGTCAGCGAGATTCGAAAAATACTTGGAGCAAATAAGATAATCGGACTTTCTACACATTCGGTAGAAGATGCTGATAAGGCAGTTTTGCAAGATGTGGATTATATCGGAGTTGGCCCAATATTCCCGACTACTACAAAAGACAGGACTGCTGTAGGAATAGAATATATGGATTATGTAGAAAATAATATTGATTTGCCATATATAGCTATTGGTGGAATAAAAGAATCTGATCTTTCACAAGTTGTAGAAAAAGGCGCAAAGAGAATTGCTCTTGTTTCAGAAATTGTGGGAGCAGATGATATTGTAGAAAAAGTTGATAGTTTAAATAATATAATGCAAAAATTTCTTTAAACACTTGGGCGTCTGCCCAAACCTGACCAGCAAAGGTTGCTGGACACCTTGTAAAATAAGAACTAAATTTCAGCCTAAAATATAAGGGTTAAACGTCACGTTCACGGGGTTTTTAGATGTTCTTACGACTTTAGGAGTTAGAGTAATCTTATACAGAGTGGACGCGTAGTCCAAGGTTAAAGTATTTAAAAAACTTAAATACTTTCAAAATTAACGTATTTATATTTTTTGGTAAGCTAAATAAATAAAAAATAATCGGAGGAAAAATGTCATATACAACTCAAATAGATGCAGCTAAAAAAGGAATTTTTACTAAACAAATGGCTGACGTTCTTAAAGAAGAAAAACATATAAATAAAGAATGGCTAATGGAGAGAGTAGCAAATGGAAGAATTGCCATTCCAGCCAATAAAAATCATATTAACTTAATTGGTAAAGGTGTGGGAGACGGACTTCTTACGAAAGTAAATGTAAACTTGGGAGTTTCTGAAGCCTGTAATAATATGGAAATGGAGATTGATAAAGTAAGAAATGCAATAAATCTTAAAGCTGACGCAATTATGGATTTGAGTATATTTGGAGATACAAGAGTATTCAGAAGAAGATTGGTAGAAGAATCTCCAGTGATGTTGGGGACAGTTCCTATGTATGATGCTGTTGCAAAACTTGGAAAAAATATAAAAGATATGTCAGTAGATGATTTATTTAGAGTAACAGAGGAGCATATGGTAGATGGAATAGATTTTCTTACTATTCATGCAGGGCTTAACAGAACTTGTGTAGAAAGAGTTCAAAAAAATCCTAGACTAACTCACATTGTAAGTAGAGGAGGCTCTATTCTGTATGAATGGATGCTTAAAAATGATAAAGAAAATCCATTTTATGAAAATTATGACAGACTTTTAGAACTATGTAAAAAATATGATGTAACTCTTAGCTTAGGAGACGGTCTTCGTCCGGGCTCAATAAAGGATTCAACAGACGCTCCTCAAATTCAAGAATTATTAATACTGGGAGAACTTACAAAAGCTGCTTGGGCTGAAAATATACAAGTTATGATAGAAGGACCGGGACATGTTCCTCTTAATGAAGTTGTTGCCAATATGCAATTACAAAAGAAATTGTGCCACGGTGCCCCATTTTATATATTAGGACCAGTAGTCACAGATATTGCTCCCGGTTATGACCATATTACGTCAGCTATAGGTGGAACTCTTGCTGCCACAGCAGGTGCTAATTTTCTTTGTTATGTAACTCCAGCAGAACATCTTAGACTTCCAGATGTCCATGATGTAAAAGAAGGATTAATTACTGCAAGAATAGCAGCCCATGCAGCAGATATTGCTAACGGGATTCCCGGAGCCATTGATTGGGATCATGCAATGAGTAAGGCAAGAAAAGAGCTTAATTGGGAAAAAATGTATGAACTTGCTATAGACCCTGATAAAGCTAGAGAATATAGAAAACATACTAATGACCTTGAAGCTTGTTCTATGTGTGGAGATATGTGCCCAATGAAAAGAGCTAATGATAATAATTTCTAATTATCAATTTTCTTGAACTTTTTGTCCTAATCTGTTATGCTAATCTTAAAGAATTATAGGAGGTTAGAATGAAAAAAGAAATAATTAATACAGAAAAAGCCCCTGCTGCTTTAGGTCCTTATTCTCAAGCAATTAAAGCAGGAAATACAATTTATGTTTCTGGACAGATTCCTTTGATTCCTGAAACAATGGAAATAATTTCGGATGATGTTCAAGAACAAACAAAACAATCCCTTGAAAATGTAAAAGCAGTACTTGAAGCTGCTGGAGCAACTCTTAATGATGTTGTAAAAGCTTCTGTATTTATAAAAGATATGAACGATTTTGCTAAAATTAACGAAATTTATGCTACATATTTTACAGAAAATAACCCTGCTAGAGCATGTGTTGAAGTTGCTAGGCTTCCAAAGGATGTAAAAGTAGAAATTGAAGTTATAGCTGTAGTCTAAATTTAGAAAAATTTTATTTTGTAACAAAAATTATAGCTTTATAAGAAAAGAGTCGAAAAAATAATTTCGACTCTTTTTTATGAAAATTAGAAATTCTAAGATTAGTTTTATTTATTTTCCAAATATCTCTTTTGCCAAATTTGTCCAAGCATCAAGAGATTTCATAATTTTTTCTGTTGGAACACAGTAAGAGATTCTAAAATATCCTGGAGAACCAAATCCGCTTCCCGGAACTACAAGTATATTATGTTTTAAAGCTAAAGCTGTAAACTCTTTGTCTGAAATCGGTGATTTTGGAAATAAATAAAAAGTTCCTTCAGGTTTTCTGATTTCAAACCCTAATGAAGTCAAATGATTATAAAGTATATCTCTTTTTTCCTTATAGTCTTCAACGTCAACAATTTCATCTATACATTTTGCTACTGCTTTCTGCCAAAGAGCCGAAGCACTAACAAATCCAAGAGTTCTTGTAGCAAAAGTCATAATATCCATTAAAAGGTCTATATTTTCTATTTTTGGATTTACAGCAATATATCCTATTCTTTGTCCTGCAAGTCCTAACGATTTACTAAAAGAAGTTACGATAATTGAATCATTATAAATCCCAAGTATATTAGGAACTTCATGTCCATCAAATACTATTTCTGCATAAGGTTCATCAGATATTAAAAACACTGTTTTCCCTGTTTTTTCTTTCCATTCTTTAAGTTCAGCAGCAAGTCCTTCTAGAACTTCTCTATTGTATAAAGCTCCTGATGGATTATTTGGTGAATTTATCAGAACAGCTTTTGTTTTCTCATTAAGAGCAGCTCTTAATCCTTCTCTTGTAGGCATAAAGTCTGAATTTGTAGTATCTACAACCTTCAAATTTCCACCATGATTTTTTGCATAAAACCCATATTCCACAAAATATGGTGCAAAAACTATTACTTCTTCATCTTCATTAAGAATAGACTTGAATACAACATTTAGTCCCCCAGCAGCCCCACTTGCCATAACTATATGCTTCCAATCTAATGAAAAATCAAGATTTCTAGAAACATGTTTAGCTACTCTTTCTCTCACTTCAGGAAACCCTGCATTAGCCATATATCTATGAATTCCAGTTTCATCTACTAATTCTTTAATAGTTTCTTTAACTGATCTAGGCGGTTCTTTGTAAGGATTTCCAATTGAGAAATCAAACACATTATCTGCCCCATGTATTTTTGCTAATTTTTCTCCTTCTTCAAACATTTTTCTAATCATTGAAGAATTGCTAACACTATTCATTGCTACCTTTGAAAACATAATAACCTCCTATTACCATTTGTTACTATAACTATAACAAAAAAAACTACTGTATGTCAAGAAAAGGGCTTTGTTTATTAAGCTATAATCAAATGAAATATCTACAAAAAAAAAGATACTTTCGTATCCTTTTATGCTTTTATAAGTCCTTCTATTGCCTTACTCAAAAACTCTTTTTCTACTATTTTATCTATTTTCTCATTTTTTATTAATTTATCAATAAATTCAACTTGCTTATGCTCTAAAATAAGCATCGTATATTTTGCTAAATTCCTAATTCTTTTACTATCGTGATTAATCTCTTCCTTGTGAGAATTCAAAAGATAATAAAGGTTCTCTTCTTGTTTTTTTAAGCTCAAATCTCTAATTTCATGAGCAGTTTTAGCTCCAATTCCTGTTTCATCTAAAATACTTCTATAAAATTTCATCAGTTCAATTTCCCTAATTACATAGTCCAAAGCATTCTCAAAATAATTCCCTAATTTACTTTTCAAATCCTTCTGGGCTTTAGCAACTGCTTCTCCTGTAGTCCATAAATGAGTTAAACTTTCTATTAAAAGCTCCTCAAGAAGTTTCTCCTTAGAAGAAAACATAAAGTAAAATGACCCTGTAGTCGTATCTAGCTTATCACAGATTTCTTTTACACTAACACTAATATAGCCTTTTTCAAAAAATAACTCTTTCCCTGCCTGCAAAAATTGATTTCTCTTGTTAATAGTTTTTGCCCTCACTAAATAATCCCCCCGTAAAGTCCTAACAATATTTCGATTACTTTAATAAAGTATAATAATAGATTTAATGTTAATAATACAATTCTATTATTACTTGAATTATACAATATTTTTATTATTAATCAAACAAAAAATTATAATTTTCACAAAATTATTAGATTTTATTTATTATTTTAAGAAAAAGTGCAAAAAAACTCCAAAAACAAAAAAGCGTTAGTAACGCTTTTTAAGATGGAATAAATTATTTCTATAAATCATTTAAAAATTCATTATTTTTCGAAAGAAATCTTTTTATCGTATCTACTACGCCATTCTCATTATTACTTGGAGCACGATATTTTGCTACTTTTTTAAGTTCTTCATGAGCATTAGCCATAGCAAATGAATACTCAGCTTCTTGCATCATTTCATAGTCATTAAGATAATCTCCAAAGGCAAGTACATTATGAGATGTTAGTCCCAATTTATCCTTAATACCTTTTAAAGCAACACCTTTATTAATATCCTTGTCCATAATATCTACCCACGTTTTTCCAGATACTACTACCTTAAAATCATTTTCAAACTTTTTATAAAATGGATATATTTTGTGTTCAGAATCATTAAAATGAAATAATGCAACTTTTAAAACTTGATCTTTCACTGTTAACAAATCTTCTACAATTTCGCAATGATGATAAAATTGGTCTACTACAGCCTTAAACTTAACATCATTACTTTCTATATAAGCACTATTTTTACCACATAAAACTACATATACTTCATCTAATTCTCTTGAAATTTTAATAAATTCATGAGCTGCATTAACATCCAGTTCTTTGATAAACAACTCTTTATGATTTTTCATTACAATGGTTCCATTTTCAGCTATAAAAATAATGTCATTCTCATGACCTTTAAATCTTTCTAACAAATTATAATATTGTCTACCACTAGCTACTGAAAAAGTAATACCTCTATTTTTTAGTTCAGTAAGCGTATCCCAAAACTCCTCATTTATCTGATGTTGGTCATCTAAAAGAGTTCCATCCATATCTGTAACAATTAGTTTAATCAATTTTCCTCACCTCAAAAACATTTTATCATAATAAATTTTATTTAACAACTCAGAGTATAAAAAAATACCCTTTAGACTAAAATTAATCTATTGAAAGGGTATTTATATTTTTTTTCATTCTGTCGTTATACTCTTCTTTTTATATCTTCCTCATATCCTCTACCATCATATGGTTCAATATGAATAATTACTTCTGCATTTTCATTTATAGTCTTTTTAATATTTTCTTCTATATTATGAGATAATGCGTGAGCCTCATTTACAGTAAATCCCCCATCAACCATAATATGAAGGTCTACAAACATATCATCTTCTCTTCCTCTGCTTCTTATTCTATGAACATTTTTAACCTCTGGAAAAGCCTTTAACAACTCTAAAACTGCATTGTTATCAAGAACATATTTATCAACCAAAATAGACGCAGTATCTTTAAATATTTCATAACCAGTATGTATAATTAGTCCCGCAATAACTAAAGATATAATTGGGTCAATAATTGGTGGAAGTCCTAATTTTAGAGCTATCAAGGTTCCTAAAACTCCTATTGAAACAAACACATCACTTCTAGTATGAGCCGCATCAGCTGTAAGAATATCTGAGTTCAAGTCTTTTCCTACTCTTGATTCATAATTAGTAACAAATATGTTAATGATAAGTGTTACAACAAGAACTATAATACTTTCTGCACTTATATTTGGAGTAGTTGGATTAAAAAATTTGGTAAATGCTTCTTTTATAATTGTAGCAGAAACAAAAAATAACATCATAGCAATACCTAAACCTGCAAGTGTCTCAAACTTTTTATGCCCATAAGGATGGTCTTCATCTTTAGGCTTAACTGCCAACCCAATTCCTATAATACCAATGATGTTAGAAGTTCCATCAGTTAATGAATGAAATCCATCTGCAGTCATTGAACTACTTTGAATTTTACTTCCTATAACAATTTTTAAAAGTGCAACTAGCACATTTGCAAACAAAATTATCCAAAGAACATTTTTTATCTTCTTAAATTTATCAGACATTTATCCTCCTAAATTCCTACTTTAAATTTACTAATCTAAAAATTATAGTATATTATATACTTAAAGTCAAGAAATGGAGTTATTATTACAGTAGATTTTTCCCCTCTTTAACAATTATGCTAGAAAATTTGGGAACAGTAAAATTTTTCTCATCAATTTTCACTTCTACCTCTTTAGAATTACTATTATGAACTACAGTAATTTTCTTGTCTGGATTACTTATCTCATAAGCATTTATTTTGTATCCAAAATCTAATTTAGTATATTTTCCATTGATGATTTCAGGATTCTCTTTTCTGATTTGAATTAATTTTCTTGTATACTCGTAAATACTATCTTTATTATCCTTTTCCTCTTCTAGAGATATTCCGTCATTTGGAACTGTATACTCTAAAGCCACTGATTTGTTTGGACTTGATGTCATTCCAATTCCTTTAGATTTTTTATACCAATCCATTGGTTCTCTCAAGTTTTCATCGGGCTTATGACCTTGTTGTCCAAGCTCTTCTCCATAATATACAAATGGAGTTCCCGGTAGCGTCATCAGTATGGAAATCGCTAATTTTTGTTTATCAACATCATTTAATAGCTCATTGCTTAATCTAGTCATATCATGATTTCGTAAGAAAATTGTATCTATAAAATTTTCATTGTATTTTTTATAAATTTCATCACGTTTATTTACCTCTTTTATAAGGTCAACATCATTTCCTCTTGCAGCATCTACAATTAATGCGCTAAAATTAAAGTTGAAAGAGCTGTCCATACTTTCCATGAATTTCCCTACATAATCGGCAGATGTATCCTAGTTTTCTCCTACAATAAAAGCATCTTTATTTATTGACTTTACATAAGAATTAAAATCTTTCCACCATAAATGAGTAACTTCATTATTAGGGTCAATATATTTACTAGCATCTAATCTAAATCCGTCAACTCCCAAATCTAACCAAAATTTAGACATATTTTTAATTTCATTTCGAAGTTTCGGATTACGATAATTTAAATCTGGCATTCCTTCCCAAAATATTCCGAAATACTTGTTTTTCGGTTCTCCATGCCATACTTTTTGGCTCCAATCTCCAGAAGCAAGAACATTATCAAATTCATCTGCCCAAACATAATAATCTCTATAAGGACTTGATTTGTCTTTTTTAGCTTCCTTAAACCACTGATGTTGGTCAGAACTGTGATTCAGTACAAAATCCATAATTACCTTTATATTATTTTTCTTTGCTTCCTTCATAAATTCTTTAAAATCTTCCAAAGAACCGTATTCTGCATTAATATTTTTATAATCTTTTACGTCATAACCATGATAACTTGGCGAAGAGTTTATTGGCATTAACCAAAGAGCCGTTACTCCCAACTCTTTTAAGTACGGGATTTTTTCTTTTAACCCTTTTATATCGCCTATTCCGTCTTTATTACTATCATAAAAGCTTCTTACAAATACTTCGTAAAATACTGCATTTCTAGCCCATTCAGGTCTATCTTTTGCTATTTTTAGTGATTCTTTTGTAAAATTTTGTAGTTCAGACTTAACTTTTTCTTTTCCCAAAATACTTTTAATTTGATAATCATAACTTTTCCCAACTTCCAAATCATTTACTGTTAACCCATTACCTTCATAAGATTCTATTACTATCTCTCTATCTAGTTTTTTCCCTTTTTCTCCGATACAAAACTCAATTTTTGCACCTTTAGGAGCTTTAAACAGAAACAGGGTTTCTGTAGGACTTTTTTCGATATACTCATTAGCTTTAATAATTAAGTTTTTTTGAGCTTCAGAATTTGAAACTTCTTTTTGAGATTGCTTAAATAAATCTATTTCTTTATTTTCTTTTTCACAGCTATACAGTGCTACAATGACAGATAATAATAACAATAGTTTTTTCATCGTACTCTCCTTTTTTTGTTGGTTTAAAGTTATGATTAAATTTATTAAGTTAAAGCGTTTTTGAAGATTGTGGATAAACAGGTCAAAAGTTTTCAACCCAAAGGTACAAAGAACTTAAAGATACAC
>ERZ650305.1082-NODE-1082-length-11087-cov-7.603064_pt1 | contig 11087 bp, 10 predicted proteins | sample MGYA00376241_ERZ650305 | MGnify/ENA primary metagenome ERZ650305 (study PRJEB26733, sample SAMN07839276) | wastewater metagenome | biome: urban; feature: artificial channel; material: waste water | place: USA: North Carolina | collected 2016-02-25 ... | reverse complement strand
ATAACTCAAAACGTGAACCAAATCACCATCAGTTGAGTGTTTATTCTTTTCAATAATTTCAAAATCTAGTCCTTGCCAAAAAGCAAGACCTGCAGGATTATTATCAAGGACGGCTATTCGAACTTTGCGCATCCCGACACTGCGAAAATGAGCCAACTGCTCCGCTACAATTTTACGTCCTAACCCTTGCCCCCGAAAAATCTTATCCACGATAAGTAAGCCAATGAACACCGTTTGGTCATCAGGATAACCCAGCGCATAGTCCAGAACGGCAATCGGCGTCTCATTGTCATCCGTAATTAAGAAATATTTCTTATTTTCTGGTGCAAGATTTTCCGGTCCCGCATGCACATCGGCATCAACTTGTGCTAAAGTCACGGCACTGCTCTGACTCAATGCAAAAAAATCCTGATTGCGCTCATAGAGTGCCAAAATCTCAGGATATTTTTCATCAGTTTCAATCAATAGATACTGAAACATTTTTATTTGATAAACTGTGCCAAGTGATTCACAGCTTTTTCCTTGCCTAGAAGATAAATCGTATCTGGCAACTCAGGACCATGCATTTCACCAGAAACGGCGATTCGGATCGGCATGAAGAGATTTTTCCCTTTGATACCTGTTTCTTTTTGCACTTCCTTGATCAGCGGGAAAATGTTGTCTTTAACATAATCCGCATCCGCCAAACCTTCAAGTTTTTCTTTAAAGGCTTTGATGACAATGGGTGCAGTCTCAGTAGCTAAAACTTCTTTTGCAGCATCAGAAAGTGATGGGAACTCAGCATAAAAGAGATCCGTTAAGGGCACGATTTCATCTACTGATTTTAACTGAGGTTGGTAAAGCTCAACCAAATGTTTCGACTTGTCATCCAAACGACCAGCAGCTTCTAAGAATGGTTTCGCCATGTCAAAGATTTTATCCAAATCGGCATGTTTGATGTAGTCGTTATCCAACCATTCCAGTTTCTTCTGGTCAAATGCTGCAGGCGATTTAGACAAACGATTTTCATCGAACAAGTCAATCAATTGGGCTTGAGAGAAGATCTCTTCTTCACCACCAGGATTCCAACCTAACAAAGCGATAAAGTTGAAAACGGCTTCTGATAAGTAACCTTTTTTACGATAGTCTTCGATAAATTGCAGGGTATTGGTATCGCGCTTAGATAATTTTTTACCAGTTTCAGAGTTGATGATCAAGGTCATGTGACCAAATTCAGGCACATCCCAACCGAGCGCTTCGTAAATCATTAATTGTTTTGGTGTGTTGGCAATATGGTCATCCCCACGAATAACATGAGAAATTTGCATATCGTGATCGTCAACAACAACTGCGAAGTTATAAGTTGGATAACCATCACGTTTTTGAATAACCCAGTCACCACCGATGTTCTTACCTTCAAACTCGATATCGCCTTTAACGATGTCATGCCATTTGTAGATAGAACCTTCTGGTACTCTGATCCGAACCGTTGGCACAATGCCGTCAGCTTCACGTTGCGCCATGTAATCAGCGATTTCAGCTTCAGTCAAACCAGCGTATTCGCTGATGTAAACTGGCGGTAGACCTTTAGCTTCTTGTGCTTCACGATCAGCTGCGATTTCTTCTTCTGTTTTGTATGATTTATAAGCCTTACCTGATGCGAGTAGTTCATCAATATAAGTTTGATAAAGTGACAAACGTTCAGATTGACGGTAATTTTCATGTGTTTCAGGTGATTCATCCCAGTCAATCCCAAGCCAACGCAAGTTATCGAGCTGCGAACGCTCGCCATCTTCAACGTGGCGTTTACGGTCTGTATCTTCGATACGGATGATAAAATCGCCACCATGATGACGGGCATACAAGTAGTTAAAAAGTGCAGTCCGCGCATTTCCGATGTGCAATAAGCCAGTAGGTGATGGTGCGTAACGCACACGAATTTTGTTTGTCATTTTTACGTCCTTAATCTAACTTATAAACCAGAATTGGTTTATAAACTTTTGTTTCAATCGTCATTCCTATTTTACCAAAATATTAAAAAAAGCGCTAACTTTCTTACTGCGCTTTCCTCATTTTATTGGCTCTAACTCAAGATGCTAAACTTGACTAATCAAGACGACCGCTTCACAAGCCATGCCTTCACGACGACCGACAAAACCTAGTTTTTCAGTTGTTGTTGCTTTGATATTGATGTTGGTAATATCTGTCTGTAAAATTCTGGCGATATTTTGTTTCATCTCTTGTAAATGTGGCGCCATTTTTGGGGCCTCTGCTAAGATCGTGGCGTCAATATTGCCAATTTCATAGCCTTTTTCGACCATTTTTTGATAGATGTCAGCTAGGATTTGCGTTGAAGCGATGCCTTCCGTTTCTGGATTAGTATCCGGAAAGGCATGACCAATATCACCCATACCCAGCGCCCCAATGATAGCATCCGTGATGGCATGTAAAAGCACATCTGCATCCGAATGGCCTAGAAGCCCAGTCTCATGCGGGATGTTCACACCACCAATAATCAACTCACGACCTGTTACAAGTTGGTGAACGTCATAGCCATGACCGATTTTAAGTGAGGGCATCAAATAGTCCTCCTAGCGGGTTGCCAGATGAACTTGAGCGTCCGTCTGTTACGATATAATTTTTCATGATGTTGGCAAAAGTTTCAATGTTAAGACTTTGCACGTAGATTTCGCCGGTGCCTTGGAAGGTATTGACGATACCTTCGCCTGTTCCGATGGACTGGACGAAACCATTTTCCAGGTGAATATTGTAATCCAAGGTATCTGACCAGGCGACAACATGGGCATTGTCAATTGTGATTTCTTGATTTTGAAGCTCAATTTTTTTGATGCTACCGAAGGCATTGACCAGAAGTGTGCCAATACCGTTGGTGCTCATCACAAATAGACCGCCCTGTCCGCCAAAAAAGGCTTTCCCGACACTTTGACGCTCCATGGTATACTGAGCGCTGCCATCAAGTGCTAGAAAGGCACCGTCATTTAGTCGGTACTGTTTAGCTCCAAGGTCTAAGGGCATAACTTGACCAGGTGTTGAAGGTGCAAGTGCGATAATGCCGTTGTCATTGCTTGACACCGCTTTGGTAATAAAGACGCTCTCACCAGATGTCATGGCGCGACCCGCCGCTTTGAACAACTTGCCAATTCCGCTACCTTTGGCATTCAGCTCAGACGTCAGCGTAACCGCAGCATTATGATAAATCATACTCCCACGTTGAATGTAAGCAAACTCTCCCGTTTCCAGCGCAATTTCAATCATCGGAAACTGCATATTGCTGTCAATGGTGTACTTCATTTTGTTATCAGGCATAATCTTCCACTCCAATCTTTTGATTATATTCTAGCAAAAGTATTTCTCAAATACGTCAGGCCTTAGACCGATTGTCCAAAATCGCTTGCCCGAAAATCAAATCTTCCGGCGTCGTGATTTTGATATTTTCATAAGACCCAGGGACAATGGTCACAGGCACTTCAGAAAAGACCTCGACCAAACTGGCATCGTCAGTGCCCAGAAAGCCTTTCGAATGAGCGATTCGATGCACCTCTTGGATGAGACTGGTTTCGAAAAATTGAGGTGTTTGTGCGCCCCAAAGATTATCGCGTGGCACTGTCTGACTAATGTTTCTGTCTGCATCTACTTGCTTAATTGTATCCTTGACAGGTACAGCTAAGATCGCATTATTATGGGCTTTTAGGGCAGCCAACTCAGATAGCGTGACAAATGGGCGTGCCCCGTCATGAATCATGACCGCAGCCTCCGAAACATGCGCAAGTGCATGTCTAACTGAATCTTGTCGTTCAGCACCGCCTACAACAAAGCACACGCGGTCTGACAAAAAATCCGTAAAGTAGGCTTTTTCTTCAGTTTTCCCGACCAAAATCACTTGCTTGCAATCTAAGTCTGACAAAAATAAATCTAGCGCATATTGAAAAATCGCTTTGTCTGCTAGTGTCAAAAAAATTTTATTACGATCAGCTGCCATTCGACTGCCTGAACCAGCAGCCAAAAGCACGGCACTATATGCTTTGTGAACCTGCCCGATCATCGTGCTAGTTCTCCGAAGATCATACGACCAGCTGAGGTTTGAAGCGACTTAGTCACTTCGATTCTAACCGTTTTATCAATCAAATCAGCTGTTTCTTCCACGACAATCATCGTACCGTCCGGCAGATAACCAATTCCTTGACGACGCTCCGTCCCTTTTTTCACAATTTGAATGTCAAGTGTATCACCGACGATCAACTGCGGCTTCACTGCATTTGCCAAATCGTTGATATTCAAAACCTTAACACCCTGGATTTCAGCGACTTTATTCAGATTGAAATCGTTAGTAACCAGTGCTGCACCAGTTTCAGACGCATAACGCAAAAGCTTGGTATCCACTTCGTGAATATCAGAATAGTCCTTGCTTGTCACTGTAACCTTGGCAATTTCTTTCATGTCATTGACCAAATCAAGGCCTCTGCGACCTTTGGCACGTTTTAAATTATCATTACTGTCAGACAGTAGTTGCAACTCTAACAAGACAAAATTTGGAACGATGATTTCGCCATCCAAAAAGCCTGTTTTAAGAATATCGAAAATCCGACCGTCAATCAGGACACTGGTATCCAATAATTTGGCGTAATTTTTATTTTTACGCTTGTCTCTTTTATCATGTTTTTCCGGTTTTTCAGTTACCGCTGCTTTTTTCCGACTGAAAAATTTGAAAATATCAGCTTCACGTTTTGAAGAAATACTATAACCAACATAAATGGTCAACATCATCAATAAAAATGGAATAATCGTTGATAAAATCGGTGTTCGTAAAATCCACAGCGGAATACTTGCAATGGCGCCAATAACAAGACCAATCACACCACCCAAAAATCCCCATGTGATTTTTGGAATATTGATGGTTGCAATCGTATGGTCAATTTTTTCGACAAAATTCAACAGTAGTCTGATAAATATAAAAGAAAAAATCAGAAAAATAATTGCGCCAATTAAACTATTGACTACTGCGTTGTTTTCAAATTGCCTTTGATGGATGAGTACCCAAAATTCGGGTAGAAACGTATTGCCAAGCGTTGCGCCGACAATAGCCATCAAGGCGTGAATGATGATTCTTTTCATACATTCCTCCTTTAAGATGTTGAGGCGACTACTTTGAGACTATGAAAAATAGGAAAAACAGCTATGAACAATATTCCTGTGAACTTTCAATTTTCCTAGTCTCAAGGAGCCGAAACTCAAGTGCGTACGTATGATAAATTGGTTGCGCTACCATACTAGAAAAATAAAGACGTGTCGCCAAACGGGACACATCCTTATTTTATCATACTTAGCTTAAAAATACCTTGTTTAAGCAAAGACCTTCTGTAAGACTTCGGCTAAAGTCGTGACACCAATGACTTCTATAGATGGTGGGATTTCTAAACCAGCCAAGGAATTTTTAGGGGCATAAAGTTTTTTAAAGCCTAGTTTAGCTGCCTCATTGATCCGACTCTCGATGCGATTGACCCGGCGAATTTCGCCCGTCAAGCCAATTTCACCGATAAAGGCAACATCTGGTGCTGTTGGTTTTTCTTTATAACTTGAAGCAATGGCAACCGCAATGGCTAAATCAATGGCTGGTTCATCTAATTTGACACCACCAGCTGATTTGAGATAGGCATCTTGATTTTGGAGCAGGAGATTGGCACGTTTTTCAAGCACTGCCATGATCAAGCTGACCCGATTAAAGTCAAGACCTGAAGTTGTTCGTCTGGCATTACCAAAAATCGTTGGTGTGACAAGCGCTTGAATTTCTACCAAAATCGGTCTGGTCCCTTCCATTGAAACAACAATAGCAGAGCCAGTCGCGCCTTCTAAACGTTCTTCTAAGAAAATCTCGCTAGGATTGGTCACTTCGACCAGTCCTTGAGATTGCATCTCAAAAATTCCGATTTCATTGGTTGAGCCGAACCGGTTTTTCACCGCACGAAGAATCCGAAAAGTATGCTGGCGCTCCCCTTCAAAATAAAGCACCGTATCTACCATATGCTCTAGCATTCTCGGGCCGGCAAGACTGCCTTCCTTGGTGACGTGACCGACGATAAAGGTAGCAATATTATTGGTTTTTGCGATTTGGAGTAGTTCTGCGGTCACTTCTCGAACTTGACTGACCGAGCCTTGTACGCCTGTAATTTCGGGGCTCATGACGGTTTGGATGGAGTCAATGACCAGAAAATCTGGCTGCAATTTTTCAATTTCAGCTCGGATATTTTGCATATTATTTTCTGCGTAGAGGTAGAAATCAGAATCCAAATCACCCAAACGTTCAGCTCGCATCTTGATCTGTTGGGCTGATTCCTCGCCTGACACATAAAGGACACGCCCGAGATTTGCCAGCTGCACAGAAACTTGTAAGAGAATGGTTGACTTCCCAATCCCTGGATCACCACCGATAAGAATCAAGCTCCCCGGTACAACGCCACCGCCAAGAACGCGGTTAAACTCGCCCATATCTGTCAAAACACGGGGTGTATCTAGACTTTCGACTTCTCCTAGTTTAACAGGTCGTGTTTTCTCCCCAGTCAGGGTCACGCGCGCATTTTTGACCTCTTTGGCTTCAATTTCTTCGACAAAAGAGTTCCAAGCGCCACAATTAGGACAGCGCCCCAGATATTTGGGCGACTGATACCCACAGGATTGGCAGACGAATTTTGATTTTGCTTTCGCCATCTTATGCCCCTGTGCTACCAAAGCCACCGATGCGTGTGCCTTCAGCACTGTCCGCATCTGCTAAGAGAAATGGTGCAAAAACACCTTGGACGATGCGTTCACCTTTGGCAACTTCAACGACTTGGTCGGTGATATTTTTCATTTGAGCGAAGATGTGGCCTTCGTTGTCAGAATTGCCGTAGTAATCGCCGTCAATAACGCCAACACTATTGATCAATACCAAACCTTTTTTGCGCTGATTTGATGAGCGGTCGTAGAGATAAAGTACTTCTCCTGCCTGCATATAGGCTTTAATACCAGTCGGGATGAGTTTAATCTCGCCTGGGTTTAGGCTGATCGTTTCTGCTGCGATGAAGTCGTAGCCTGCTGCATGTGCGGTGCTTCTAGCGGGAAGGTCAATGCCTGCGTTTTCATAGGCTGTGACCAGTTCAAATCCTCTTGTTTTCATGATTTCTCCAATATTTATAATGTCTATATTCTATTATACGAAAAAAGCCGAGAAAAATCTCAGACTTGTTTCGATAACAACTTTACTTGGCGAACTGGGCTTGTTGCAACTGGTAGTAGTAGCCCTGTTGCGCCATCAGTTGATCGTGACTGCCAATTTCGACAATTTGACCTTGATTGAGGACTAAAATCTTGTCGGCATTTTTAATCGTTGACAGGCGGTGGGCAATGACAAAACTGGTGCGTCCCGTCATCATCTTTAAGAAAGCCTGCGAAATCTTTTGCTCCGTCAAAGTATCCACGGAACTTGTCGCTTCGTCCAAAATCAGCATATCTGGTTGGCTGATCATGGTTCTGGCAATGGTTAAAAGCTGACGCTGACCTTCAGAAATCTTGAGAGCGTGGGCCCCAACTTGTGTCTCTAACTTATCTGGCAAACGCATGACGAAGTCGTACATGTGTGCTTCTTTCAAGGCGGTGTAGATTTCTTCATCTGTCGCATCTTCACGACCATAGCAGAGATTGGCACGCAGTGAACTACCAAATAACCAGGTTTCTTGTAAAACCATGCCAAAACTTTGGCGCAAGCTATCGCGCGTCATGTCACGAATATCAGTTCCATCTATTAAAATCGCACCCTTATCCACATCGTAAAAACGCATCAAAAGGTTGATCAACGTCGATTTACCGGCCCCTGTTTTTCCGACAATAGCGATCATCTCACCCGGTGCTACCTTGAGTGAGAAGTCAGTAATCAAAGCTTGATCAGGATTATAACCAAAGCTAACATCTTGAAAATCAATGTCACCCTTGGCGTGCGTTAAGACATGCGCATCGGGAGCGTCCTGTGTTTCAATCGGCTGATCCATGAGTTCCTGAGTCCGTCTCAAGCCAGCAAATGTAATCTGAATCTGTGTCGTAATCCCTGAGATCTCGATGAAAGGCTTAGAAAACTGACTGGCATAGATGGTAAAACTAGAGATGACACCAATCGTGACTGCGGTTGAGCCGTTGAGCGCCATGAGACCACCGACACAGCCCACTGACAGATAGGCCAAGTGGTCTACAAAACGTGACAGGGGATTGGTCAAAGCAGAAGAAAACTGTGCTTTCTGACCTTTGACATAGAGGTCTTGGTTCAAGTCCTCAAATTGGGCTTGATTGGCTGTTTCTCGTTGAAAAGCCTTAACCGTTTTCTGGTTGCCGATCATTTCCGTGATATAACCCGAAATGTCTCCGATAATCTGTTGTTGACTCACAAAGTCTTGCTGTGATGCTCGCGCAACGAGCCATGAGACCAAGAAAATAATCGGTGTTGAAATCAAGACAACCAAGGTTAAAATCGGACTGAGATAGAGCATAAAAACTAAGGCCACAATGACCACGGTGATCCCAGAGAAGAGTTGATTAAAGACGGCAGCACTTGCGACTGAGATATTATCCATGTCATTCGTGAAACGGCTGACGATATTGCCATGAGCGGTTTGATCATAATAGCGTAGTGGTAACTGGTTCAGGTGATCATAAGCATCCTTTCGCAGGACAGCAACCGACCGATAGGCCAAGCGATTACTGAGGCGCTGGATGAGCCATTGGCTAATGACGGTTACGATTAAGACACCGACGAGCAAGACTAAGATGTGTCTCAAAATCGGAAAATTAACTTGTCCACGATGGACCATCTGATCGACGCCAAGGCCGATATAATAAGTCATCAAAACGACAGTAATCCCACTGGCTAAGCCAAAAATGATGGACAAGATGAGCTCTAGGCGAAAGGCAAGTAAGTAAGGTAAGAAGAAACGCCATGAGGCTGTTTGTTTTGATTTAGTCATGTTCCTCCTCCTGTGATGCAACAATCGCTTGATATTCTGATGAACTTAAAAGAAGCGCTTCGTGAGTCCCTTTGCCAACTAAGCGGCCGCTGTCTAAGACTAAGATTTCTTTAGCTTGCTGAATCGAGCGAACACGCTGAGAAATAATGATCATCGCACTATCTAAATCACGTGCTAATGCTTGACGCAAGTCCAAATCTGTCTGATAGTCCAAGGCAGAAAGCGAATCATCTAAAATCAAAAGATGTGGTTTGCGGATCAAGGCCCGGGCAATGGTTAAACGTTGGCGTTGACCACCTGAGAAGTTTTTACCATTTTCCATTACCATGGTATCCAAGCCTTCTGGTAGTTTTTCGACAAATTCTCGACACTGAGCTGTCTCCAAGGCTTGGAAACAGCCTTCATCTGTCGCATCTGCTTTTCCCCACTGCAAGTTCTCACGGATCGTGCCATGAAAGAGGACTGCGGTCTGCGGGACGAAAGCGATTTGGTGGCGTAAAGCCGCCAAGTCCCATGCTTGAACATCTAAACCATTGACCGTAATCCGCCCTGCAGCTACGTCGTAAAAACGAGGGATGAGCTGGGTCAAGGTGGATTTACCACTACCGGTTGGACCGGTGATGCCGAGGAATTCGCCTGGTTGGAGGTTGAAACTGATGTCTTGTAGAGCCAGACCACCGTTTGCATCGTAGCGGAAGTCGACGTTTTCAAAGCGGATGAAGTCTGGCTGACTAGGTGCGGTTTGGGCTTGATCAGGTTGGGTTAATGAAGGTGTCGTGTCGAAGACTTGGTTGACGCGTGCGGCAGAGGCGGCGGCGCGTGTGAAGATGACGACCAAGTTTGAGACGACGATCAAGGCGAGGAGCATTTGGTTCATGTAGTTGATGAGGGCGAGGACTTCACCTGGTGCTAAGTTACCAGTATTGACCTTGAAACCGCCGATGTAGATCAGGGCGACAATGCCGAGGTTCATGACTAGTGTCGTTGCAGGCGACAGCAAGGCCGACAGATTGGTCACGCGTTGGTAGACATTTGCCAGATCATCGGTTGCGTCATCGAAACGTTTGACCTCTTCTTTTCGGCGGGCAAAGGCACGAATGACGCGCACCCCGCTAAGGTTTTGGTTGACCAGTTCATTGAGCTGGTCTAACTTTTCTTGGACGCGTTTATAGAGTGGCACACTGTAGCGCACGATGAAAAACAAGATGATGCAAAAAATTGGTAGCAAAATGAGGTAGAGCAAGCCTGTTTGCCAATCAATATAAAAGGCCATGATGACAGAGCCGATACTCAAAAATGGTGCCCGAACAACCAAACGGATCAGCATGGCTAAGGCGAGCTGAAGCTGGTTGATGTCACTGGTTAGGCGTGTAATCAAGGTATCTGTCCCGAACTGGTTCAGGTCTTGATGAGACAGTTGATTGATTTTTTTCATGAGCTGGGTGCGGAGCTCAGTACCGAAACCTTGTGATGCGATTGAGGCATAGTACTGGCAGATCACCGCACAGATCATCCCGATGACTGACATAGCCACCATCCAGCCGGTCATCTGCCAAACGGTCGCCTGATGCCCGGCCCTCACCCCTTGGTCAATCAAGCGCGCCATGAATAATGGCAACACCAATTCAAAGGCGGCTTCTAAAAATTTGGAAAAGGGACCCAAAATAATCTGCTTTCGGTATGCCTTTGCATAACGCAATAAATGTATCAAAAAAATTCCCCTATCTTTTCCTAATTACCTCTATTGTAGCTCAATTACTAGTGGATAGCAAAAAAGTTTTCTGTGAATTTAATGCCCTAAACTCTCCCAAACCACTGCATACAATAGAAAAAGCTGACAGCAAATCAGCAGCTATCCCTCATATTTTCAGGATATCATAAGCCATCCTGAAACAGCCCATCACCACAAGTCTCTCTTTCTAAATACAAAAATTTAGTTTTGCAAAAGCAAAAAAAACGACTTTCGAAAAACTTAGTTATCAGGAACTTTTGATATGAATTATGTTGTAGGTTTGTGGCTATGGCTGTGAAAGCTACAAGTTCAGCAGCGAAAACTAAAGATGGATTTAGTGTCAATATATGCATCAGTTTTTTCCTACTTTA
>ERZ650305.1080-NODE-1080-length-11093-cov-4.285740_pt1 | contig 11093 bp, 9 predicted proteins | sample MGYA00376241_ERZ650305 | MGnify/ENA primary metagenome ERZ650305 (study PRJEB26733, sample SAMN07839276) | wastewater metagenome | biome: urban; feature: artificial channel; material: waste water | place: USA: North Carolina | collected 2016-02-25 ... | reverse complement strand
CCAAAAGATTCTGGAGCATATACTGGAGAAATTTCACCTGTAATGTTAAAAGCTATTGGAGTAAAATATGTTATCCTTGGGCATTCTGAAAGAAGAGAATACTATGGAGAAACTAATGAGTTTGTTAATGAAAAAGTAAAAGCTTGTTTAGCACATGGGTTAACTCCAATTTTATGTGTAGGAGAAAAATTAGAAGATAGAGAAGCTGGAAATACTGAAGCTGTGGTAGAAGATCATACAAGAGGTGGATTTGCAGGATTAACTAAAGAAGAAGCTGCAAAAGTAGTAGTAGCTTACGAACCAGTATGGGCAATTGGAACTGGAAAAACAGCAACACCTGATCAAGCTCAAGAAGTTCACGCTTTCATAAGAAATTTATTAACTTCAATGTATGATGCAGAAACAGCAGCAGAAATTACAGTTCAATATGGAGGGTCAATGAATGCAGCTAATGCAGCTGAATTAATGGCTAAAACTGATATTGATGGTGGATTAGTTGGTGGAGCGTCTATGGATGCAGACACATTTACAATTGTTGTAAAAGGTGCATTATAATTAAATCTTTAAGCTCAGACAAGCTCTGAGCTAAATTTTATATATAAGAAGAGGTGAAATAATGGCAAAAAAACCAGTAATGTTAATGGTTTTAGATGGTTGGGGTATTAATAATAACCAAAACGAAGTTAACGCAATAAGGGAAGCGAATCCACAAAATTTTGCTAAATATGAGAAAGAATTTCCAAATACAGTGATAAATGCAGCAGGAGAAGCTGTTGGATTACCTGATGGTCAAATGGGTAACTCAGAAGTTGGACATTTAAATCTAGGTGCTGGAAGAGTTATTTATCAACCACTTGTAAAAATATCAAAAGATATTAGAGATGGAGAGATTTTAAATAATAAAGTATTAAGAGAAACTATGGAAAATGCGAAAGCTAATGGGAAAGCACTTCATTTAGCTGGGTTATTATCTGATGGAGGAGTACATTCTCACATAGATCATTTAATAGGTTTAATTGATATGGCAGCAAAATTAGGGCTTGAAAAAGTTTATATTCATGCAATAACTGATGGAAGAGATACAGCTCCTAAATCAGCTTTAATTTTCTTAGAAACTTTAGAAAAAGCTATTGCTACTATTGGAGTAGGAAAAGTGGCTACTATTTCTGGAAGATATACAGCAATGGATAGAGATAATAACTGGGATAGAACAGAAAAAGCATTTAGAGCAATAGTATTTGGAGAAGGAGATAAGCAATTATCTGCTAAAAAAGCTATTGAAATATCATATGCAGAAGATGTAGTAGATGAGTTTATAAAACCTACAGTTATATCAGATGCAGCTGGAAATCCTATTGGAAAAATTCATGAAGGAGATTCATTCATATTCTTTAACTATAGACCAGATAGAGCTAGACAACTGGCAAAAGTTATGGTTGACCCTGATTTTGATGGTTTTGCAAGAGGGCAATATCCTAAAACAGATTTCGTATGTATGAGACAATATGATTCAAAATTAAATGCAAAAGTAGCTTATGAAGATGACGAAATAACAAATACATTTGGAGAAGTAGTTTCTAAAGCTGGGTTAACTCAATTAAGAACTGCTGAAACTGAAAAATATGCTCACGTAACATTCTTCTTTAACGGAGGAAAAGAAGCACAATTCCCTGGAGAAGATAGAATATTAGTTCCATCTCCAAAAGTAGCAACTTATGATTTACAACCTGAAATGAGCGCTTATGAGCTGACAGATAAAGTGTTGGAAGCTTTAAGCAATGACCTTTATGATGTAGTTGTAATGAACTATGCTAACCCAGATATGGTTGGACATACTGGTGTGGTAGAAGCTGCTAAAAAAGCTGTAGCTGTAGTAGATGAATGCTTCGGTAAAATAGCTGAAAAAATATTAGAAAAAGATGGAGTACTTTTGGTAACTGCAGATCATGGAAATGTAGATTTAATGGTAGATCCAGTAACAGGAGTTCCATTTACACAACATACAACTAATCAAGTTCCTTTATTATTTATATCTAATAGATACAAAGATGCAAAACTTGCATCTGATGGGAAATTAGCAGATTTAGCACCAACTATGCTAGAAGTATTGGGAATTGAAAAGCCTCATAATATGAATGGGGTATCTCTATTAAAAAAATAGGAGGACACAATGGTATTAGCACTTAGAGTATTATTTTACTTAGTGTCAGTTACATTTATTGTAATTGTACTTATCCAACCAGATAGAAGCCACGGAATGTCAGGTTCTGGTGGAGGAGCTAATTCTTTATTTGGAGTTGCTCAAGATGGTGGACCTTTAGCAAAAATTACTATGTATCTTGGAGTAGCATTTTTAGTTATAGCTTTACTTCAATATGTGATGCAATAATTAATTGTTAGAAAAGGTATGCAACCTTGCATACCTTTTTTTCTAATTTAAGAATTGTTTTATACTTGAGTTAGAGTTTTTGTTATGATATAATTTTAGGAGGATTATGGAGACACTATTTTCAGATGGGAGTAAAAGACCCCTACCTTATAGATTAAAACCAGAAAAGTTAGATGACTTTATTGGACAAAAAAAAATAATAGGAGAAAATAGTATACTTGGAAAACTATTAAGAAGAGGAAAGCTTGTTTCTTCGATTTTTCATGGTAGTCCTGGTACAGGAAAAACTTCTTTAGCAATGGTTATATCAAAGATGTTAGATTATTATTTTATTTCTTTAAATGCTACAAATTGTGGGGTTCAAGAAATTAAAAATGAAGCAAATAAAGCTGAGGAAAATTTGAGGTTATATAGTAGAAAAACTATACTTTTTCTTGATGAAATTCATAGATTTAACAAAAGTCAACAGGATATTCTTTTAGAATATGTAGAAAAAGGAAGTTTTATCTTAATTGGAGCAACAACAGAAAATCCAATATATACTCTTAATAATGCTCTTATATCTAGAGTGATGCTTTTTAAATTTGAAAAGTTATCGGATAGCGAAATAAGAGAACTTATAGAGAAAGCCCTGAAAAAAGTAGAAATAAATTTGGAAGATGAGATAATAGAATATATAGGAGAGTTGTCCTTTGGAGATGGAAGAACAGCGATTAATTATATTGAACTTATCCAAGAGATTGGTGAAGATGCAAATATTGATGAATTGAAAGAACTTTTGGGACACAGAAAAAGTTATTATAATAAAAAAGAAGATAAATACAATGTGATTTCAGCATTTATTAAAAGTATAAGAGGAAGTGACCCAGATGCTGCGGTGTATTGGCTTGCAAGAATGATTGCTGGAGGAGAAGACCCAAGGTATATTGCGAGGCGTTTAATGGTACATGCTGCGGAAGATATTGGAATGGCTAATCCTGAAGCATTAACTATAGCTACAAATGCAATGTTAGCAGCAGAAAGAATAGGAATGCCAGAAATAAGAATAATTTTATCGGAAGCTACAATATATCTGGCGATATCTAGTAAATCAAATAGTTCATATAATGCAGTAGGAAAGGCTTTGGAAGATATAAATAATGGACTAATAGAAGAGGTTCCAAATCATCTTAAAGATGAATTTAAAGAGCAATATGTTTATCCTCATAATTATGAAGGTAGTTTTGTAAAACAGAAGTATTTTGGTGGCGATAGAGTATACTATAAACCTAGAAACAATAGAAACGAAAATCTGATTAAAGAAAAACTAGAAAAACTTTGGGGGAGAGATTATGAATAAGATTCTCGGAGATGTACTAAAAAATGCAAGAGAAGATAAAGGCTTAAGTTTAGATGAAGTAGCATTGGAAACTAAAATTCAGAAAAGATATTTGGAAGATTTGGAAAAAGAAGATTTTGAAGATATGCCTGGGAAAGTATATGAAAGAGGATTTTTAAGAACGTATGCTGAAACATTGGGCTTAGATGTAAAGGAAGTGTTAGAACTTCATGATGAAATAAGAGGCGAAAAAAAGGTAGAAGAATTAGTTGAAGAGGAACATCACGAAGAAAAACAAAAAAAAAGTAAATTAAAGATATTTTTAGGAATTATAATTATTGTATTTGTTGCATTTGGAGTAGTAAAAATCTTGGAAATAATTGATAAAAAATCAAATAAAGTAGAAGCGGTAGCTATAGTTGAAGAAGAAAAAGTTCAAGAACCTACTGAGCAAAAACAAGAAACTATGGCAGCAGATATTTCGCAAGATGAGATAGAAGTGGTAGATACAAGTACATCTTCAACAATAGAAATTAAGATTACGAAAAGGGTAGAAGTAAAGTTAATAGGTAAAACATGGGTACAAATTTTTGTTAATGGGAAAAAGGAAAAAGAAGGGGAATTTGGAGCCAACGAAGTGATAAATTATGAAGGTGGAGATACTGACCAAATTTTCGTTAAAATAGGAAACATTAAAAATGCAGATATTTTCTTTAATGGACAACAAGAAGATGAAAGTATCGCTTATAAAAATGTATGGAAAAAAACTTTTTAGTTGAAAGGATAAAAGATGAATATAAAAGCAGTTAGAGGAACAAAAGATATACTTGGGCTTGACTCTGCAAAATACGATTTTGTAGTAAAAACAGCAGGAGAATATTTTGAAAAATATGGATTTAATAGAATAATAACGCCGATTTTTGAAGAAACAGACCTTTTTAAAAGAGGAATAGGAGAGGGAACAGATGTAGTTTCCAAAGAGATGTATACTTTTGAAGATAGAGGTGGTAGAAGCTGTACACTAAGACCAGAAGGGACAGCAGCAGTAGTTAGAGCATATTTGGAACATAAAATATTTGCTACAGAAGATGTAACTAGATGGTATTACCATGGTTCAATGTTTAGATATGAAAGACCTCAGACAGGAAGATATAGAGAGTTTAATCAAATTGGGGTAGAAGTACTTGGGAAAAAAGACCCTGTATTAGATGCAGAAATTATTTCTATGGCATATGAATTTTTAGGGAAATTAGGAATAGAAGAATTAGAGGTACAAATAAACTCTATTGGCGGAAAAGAATCAAGAACAAAATATAGAGAAGCGCTAATAAATTATTTAACACCTAAAAAAGATAATTTATGTAGTGATTGTCAAAATAGATATGAAAATAATCCTCTAAGAGTATTGGATTGTAAAGTTGAAAAATGCAAAGAAGAGGTTAAAGGAGCACCTATTTTAACTGATTATTTGAATGAAGAAGAGTTGAAACATTTTAATACAGTAAAAGAATATCTTGATATTTTTGGAGTTAAATATGTTGAAAACAGTAATCTTGTAAGAGGTTTAGACTACTACAGTAATACGGTTTTTGAAATAGTAACAAATAAACTTGGGTCACAAGGGACTGTTTTGGCGGGGGGACGTTACGATACTTTAGTTGAGCAAATGGGTGGAAAAGAAACTCCTGCATTTGGATTTGCAATGGGTGTAGAGAGAATTATGCTGTTATTGGGAGATAAAGCTCTTGACGATAAAGAAAAATTTGTTATTGTGTGGCTAGGAGCTGAAACTAAAACAGAAGCATTCAGAGTTGCTCAAAATTTGAGAAATAATGGACTACAAGTAGTTCTTGAATATGAAGAAAAATCAATGAAGGCTCAAATGAAAAGAGCAGATAAGGTAGGAGCTACAAAAGTTCTTATTTTGGGAGAAGATGAAGTAAAAGAAGGTAAAATTGTGTTAAAAGATTTTGCAACTGGAACTCAAGAAAAATATGATATTAATGAAATATTAAATATATTGAAAAAATAAAAAATTGAAGTTTAATGAATTAGAAACAGTTTTTAAAATCTTGGGCGTCTGCCCAAACCCGACCAGAAATGGGTTCTGGACCCCTTATAAATTAACGTTACATTTAATCAGTTAAAAAATATAAGAATTAAACGTCACGTTTACGCGGTTTGGACGCGCAGTCCAAGATTTGAATGTTTAGTTTTTTCAAAAAAACGCAGTTTTTATACAAACAAAATCAAGTCGTTGCAGTTTTGCAATGAGTAAAAACTACTAATTAATCTTTGGAGGAATATAGAATGCATTATAGATCGCATAATCTAGGGGAACTTAGAGAAAGTAATATTGGAGAAAAAGTAAAGTTAAGCGGATGGGTTGATAACAGAAGAGACCTTGGAGGGCTTATATTTGTTGATTTAAGAGATAGATATGGGAAAACTCAAATAGTTTTTAATCCTGAAAAAGTAAGTGCAGAACTTGTAGAACTTGCGAGTTCATTAAAATTTGAATATGTAATCACAGTAACTGGAGTAGTAACAGAAAGATATAGTAAAAATCCTAATATTCCAACAGGAAATATAGAAATATTTGCAGATTCATTAGAAATTATTAATAAATCAGCAGTACTTCCTTTTGAAATATCAGATGAAGTTAATTTGAGTGAAAATATGAGATTAACTTACAGATACCTTGATATTAGAAGACCGAGAATGTTAAATAATATAATTAAAAGAAATAAAATGCTATTTGCAATGAGAGAATTTTTGAATAACAAAGAATTCTTAGATATAGATACTCCAATATTAACAAAATCAACACCTGAAGGTGCTAGAGATTTTTTAGTTCCATCAAGAACGAATGAAGGTAAATTCTTCGCATTACCTCAATCTCCACAGTTATTCAAACAAATTTTGATGATTGGTGGAGTAGAAAAATACTATCAAGTTGCTAAATGCTTTAGAGATGAAGACCTTAGAGCCGATAGACAATTAGAATTTACTCAACTTGATATTGAGATGTCTTTTATAACTGAAAATGAGTTTATGGATACAATGGAAGCTCTTGCTAAAAAAGTTACAAAGGATGTTACAGGGACAGAAATAGCTTATGATTTTGATAAAATTACATATCAATTTGCTATGGATAAATATGGTTCTGATAAACCAGATACTAGATTTGGAATGATGATAGAAGATTTATCTGAATTAGCTAGAAATTGTGAGTTTAAAGCATTTAAAGATACGGTAGAAGCTGGAGGATATTTAAGAGGTATAAAAGCTGAAGGTGTAGCTGAAAAATTCTCTAGAAAAGTAATAGATGAATTAACAGAGTTTGCTAAAATATACGGTGCTAAAGGACTAGCATATATGAAGGTAGAAGGCGGAGAAGTTAAATCTCCAATTGCAAAATTCCTTACTGCTGAAGAAATAAATGAAATAGTTGCTAAATTTGATGCAAAAGATGGAGATATCTTATTTTTCGTAGCAGATAAAGCAAAAGTTGTTTATGACACGCTAGGAGCAATAAGAAATAAATTAGGTAAAGAACTAAAACTATATGATGAAAATGAATTTAAATTCTTATGGGTTGTAGATTTCCCGTTATTAGAATGGTCTGAAGAAGAAAATAGATACAAAGCTCAACATCATCCATTCACTGCAATAAAAGCGGAAGATGTAGATTTGCTAGAAACTGCTCCTGAAAAAGTAAGAACAGTTTCTTATGATATGGTTCTTAATGGATATGAAATTGGTGGAGGAAGTCTTAGAATCCATCAAGAGACAGTTCAAGAGAAAATATTTACATTGTTAGGAATGTCACAAGAGGAAGCTAGAGAGAAATTTGGATTCTTCCTAGAAGCATTTAAATATGGTGCACCACCTCATGGAGGAATGGCTTATGGTGTAGACAGATTCCTTATGGTACTTCTTGGAGAAGGGTCAATAAGAGATGTAATTCCTTTCCCTAAGACAAATAAAGGGCAATGTCTAATGACAGAAGCGCCTAGTTATGTAGAAGAATCTCAATTAGAAGAGTTAAAATTGAAATCGACTGCTGAGAAAAAATCTAATCAATAAAAAATTAGTTTTTTATCTGTTGAAATAACAAAGTCCCAAGGCTTTAAAGGGTTTTGAGATAAAATAAAGGTTGATTTTTTGTAGATTATCCTATATAACATATATATAAGTCCCGAGACTGAGGCTCTAATACAATATAATTCTGGCCTAACAATTTTTAAATTGGGGCTGGCACTTTATAGGGCAATTCAGTACGTTACGATATGCGTCCGCATATACGAACCCTGTATGTCATATAAAACTGGCTACCACGTAGTTTTGGTTTACGGACCAGAGACTATATGAGAACCCAGTCTGGGGCAACTAATTCAAATTAAGAATTAGTAGTTAGGAATTACTTTGTAATTCTTAGTTAGTGATAATTAATTATTAAAATTAAGATAAAAAAATTTAAAAATTAAGAATAAAGGAAGTCTTTATTCTTAATTTTTGGTATTTAAAAAAAGTTTAGGAGCTGAAACGATGAGATTAATTGAAAAAGAGATTGAAAGTATATTTTTAGATACTGTAAAAAAAATATACCCAGAAGTGGAATGTGTTGCTGTACAAATACAAGCAACTAATAATGAGAAATTTGGAGACTACCAAACTAACTTTGCAATGGTAAACTCTAAAGCTTTAAAATCAAATCCACGAAGTATAGCTCAAACTGTTTTGGATAACCTAGAAAATAATGAAATTATAGATAAATTAGAAATTGCAGGACCTGGATTCATTAATATTTTTATAAAAAATGAATATTTATCAGGAAAAATAGCTAAAATAGGACAAGATAAATTTAACTTTGATTTTATAAATAAAAATGGAGATTTAATTATAGATTATTCATCTCCAAACATTGCTAAAAGAATGCACATAGGGCATTTAAGAAGTACTGTTATTGGAGATTCTATTAAAAGAATTTATAAATACTTGGGCTATAAAACTGTCGCAGATAATCATATTGGAGATTGGGGAACGCAATTTGGTAAACTGATTGTAGGATATGATAACTGGCTAAATGAAGAAGCATATAAAGCTGATGCGATAGAAGAATTAGAAAGAATCTATGTAGAGTTTTCTAATAGAGCAGAAGAAAATCCAAGTTTAGAAGATTTGGCTAGAGAAGAATTAGCTAAGCTTCAACAAGGTGACGAGAGAAATACTAAACTTTGGAAAGAGTTTATAAAAGTCTCATTAGAAGAATATGATAAAGTTTATAGCAGATTAGGAATAAGCTTTGATACTTATAATGGGGAATCATTTTATAATGATATGATGCCTGGAATTATAAAAATACTTAAAGAAAATGGGTTGGCTAAAGAAGATAATGGAGCTCAAGTAGTATTTTTTGAGGAAGAAGAAAACCTACATCCATGTATAGTTCAAAAAACTGATGGAGCATTTCTTTATGCAACAAGTGATTTAGCAACAATTCAATATAGAAAAGGTAAATATGATATAAATAAAATTATTTATGTTACCGACGAAAGACAGCAAGACCATTTTAGACAAGTTTTTAAAATAGCTGAAAAACTAGGATGGGATGAAGAAAGAGTACATATTTGGTTTGGAATTATGAGATTTGCAGATGGAATATTCTCGAGTAGAAAAGGAAATGTAATAAAACTTACAGATTTATTAGATGAAGCAGTAAAAAGAGCATATGAAATTGTTAATATAAAAAATCCTTTACTTTCAGAAGAGGAAAAACAAAACATTGCGGAAATAGTAGGTGTAGGGGCAGTAAAATATGCAGACTTATCACAAAACAGACAATCTGCAATAATATTTGAATGGGATAAAATTTTAAGCTTTGAAGGGAACACATCGCCATATTTACAATATGTGTACGCAAGAGTGCAAAGTCTTCTTAAGAAAGCAAAAGAACAAAATATTAATGATTTGGGAGACAAAATAATACTAAAAGAAGCGACAGAAAGAACATTGGCACTAGCTCTTTTACAATTTCCAAATGTTGTAATAAGTGCAGCAAATAGTTATAAACCAAATTTAGTAGCAGATTATATATTTGAAACAGCTAAGAAATTTAATACTTTTTATAATGCGATACCGATACTAAGAGAAGAAGATGGAGTTATGTTAAAATCAAGACTTCTACTGGCAGAAAGAACAGGAAAAGTTATTAAAGATGGATTGGATTTATTAGGAATTAAAACTGTTGACAGAATGTAAATAGATTTGCCTAAAAACTAGGAGGGAATAATATGGATCAAGTAAAAAAAGCAGTTGAGGATTTACAAGCAGTAGTATTTATGTTAAATAAGGCTTACTATGGAGTACCAATTTTACAAGTTCAAGAAATTGTTAAAATGACAGAAATAACAGAAATTCCCAATACACCTGACTTTGTTCAAGGAATTGTAAATTTAAGAGGTAAAATAATACCTATTATAGATATGAGAAAAAGATTTGGATTACCAGAAGAAGAAGTTAATGAAAACTGGAAAATTTTAATTCTGAAATCAGACGATGTATTATTTGGTGTAATGGTTGACCAAATTTCAGAAGTAGAAAAAGTTCCAGCAACATTGATAGAAAAACCACCAAAAATAGTAGCAGGAGTAAATGGAAAATTTATTAATGCAATAGCTAAAATGGAAAATAGATTATTAATATTACTTGATATTGGAAAAATTCTTTCTGATGAAGAAAAAGAAATTTTACAAGATATAGAAGTAGCAGAATAAGGCGGATTTGTTTATCCGCCTTTTGGCTATTACTTAGAAAATATTATTAGTGTTTAATCAAGCTGAAAATAGCTTGTTGGGGGAATAGTTATGACAGAAGAATTACTTATAATAACAGGAATCGCAGGAGCAGGAAAATCAACGGCTATTAATTTTTTTGAAGATAGAGGTTATCTAGCTATAGATAATTTACCTGTAGTTTTTTTACCAAAACTTTGCGAAACTTATAAAGATAATAAGAAAAAAGTACCTAAATTAGCAATTATCTAATAAAAAAGACCGCTAAAAGCGGTCTTTTTTTAATCATCTGCAGATGATTAAGCAGCTAATGCGCCTTTAGCTTTTTCAGCTAAAGCAGCAAATGCAACTGCATCATGCATAGCGATGTCAGCTAATACGCGACGGTCGATGATCACTTGAGCTTTTTTCAAGCCATCGATCATACGGCTGTAAGACAAACCGTTAAGACGAGCACCAGCATTGATACGCGCAATCCATAAAGCACGGAATTGACGTTTCTTTTGACGGCGGTCACGGTAAGCATATTGACCAGCTTTGATTACTGCTTGGAACGCTACGCGATATACGCGTGAACGAGCGCCGTAGT
>ERZ650305.1076-NODE-1076-length-11105-cov-4.416561_pt1 | contig 11105 bp, 9 predicted proteins | sample MGYA00376241_ERZ650305 | MGnify/ENA primary metagenome ERZ650305 (study PRJEB26733, sample SAMN07839276) | wastewater metagenome | biome: urban; feature: artificial channel; material: waste water | place: USA: North Carolina | collected 2016-02-25 ... | reverse complement strand
AGTAATAAAGGATAAATTTACTGACATAAAAGTTTTCCAAAAAGAAGGAAGAGTTCAGTTTTTTGATGATGCAAATAAAGCTTTGACACCTCAAGTAAAAAAATATAAATCATTGGAACTTAATGAAAATGGTCAAGAAGTAAGTGTTGAGAGATATAAAATATATTTTAATGAAGAGAAATATAAAAGATATTCTTTTAATATATTGAGAGATGGAATGCTAGAGTTAGAATATAATCATGAAGATATAAGAATAATTAAATATCCTATAGTTTTTGTAGGCGATACATATAAATCACCGGGAATAACAGGAAAATTATTTGATATAGTAAAAATTCCTAGACTTCATGCCCTTGATGGTTACGAAACTTTAGGATCCATGAGAATTTATAACTGGACTAGAACATTACCTTTGCTAAAAGAAACAATGTACTTAGGTTATGGGCCAGATACGTTTAGTATAGTTTTTCCACAAAATGATACTTTTGGGAAAACAATATCTTATGGAATGGCTAATATAGTAGTAGATAAACCTCATAATATGTATCTTCAAATAGCAGTAAATACAGGGATTATTTCTCTTGTAGTATTTGTAATTGGATTATTCATATATTTATTAGACGGAATAGTAGCTTATAGAGGACTAGAAAAAGTATCGGTAGAAGCATTTTTATGGCTAGGAGTTTTAGCTTATCATGCAACTGCAATGTTCAATGATAGTTTAGTTTCTGTAGCCCCAATAGCTTGGATTACATTTGGTATAAGTGCAGGAATAATTTATAGTAATAGAGAAGAAGAGAAAAGTTTAAATACAAAAGAGATTGACTAAAAGTAAAAAAATATTGTCATTTCGGAAAGGTGAATTTTGAGCGATTTTGAGTTTAATACTCTAGATTTCTCACCAAAGTTCGAAATGACAATATGGAGACTTTAAGTCAGTCTCTTTTATTAATTGACAAAAAAGGTATAAATAGCTAAAATTATAAGAGACTAAAATTAGGGAGTAATAATGAAAATAGCTATTTTGGGTAGTGGAAGTTCTGGAAATTCAATATATATAGAGAGTGCTAAAAGCAAAATTCTGATAGATGCGGGATTTAGTGGAAAAGTAATAAAAGAAAAAATGGAGAAAATAGGTAAAAACTTAGATGATATTAAGGCACTTCTTGTAACTCATGAACATGGCGACCATATTTTGGGAGCGGGAATACTTGTCAGACGGCATAAAATGCCTATTTATATAACTAGAGAGAGCTATTTGGCAGGAGAAAAAAAACTTGGAAATATAGAAGATACTTTTCTTAATTTTGTGGAAGAGGATTTTGAAATAGATGATTTGAAAATAAAAACTATAGATGTCCTTCACGATGCTCAAAGAACTGTAGCTTATCTGATAGAAAATAGTGCAGGAAAAAAAATCGGGATAGCAACAGATATTGGACATACTGATAGCACTATAAAATACTATTTTAGAGATTTAGACGTACTAGTTATTGAGAGTAATTATGACCATAGTATGCTTATGACTTGCGGATACCCTGCTGATTTAAAGTCTAGAATTAAAAGTAATCGTGGACATCTTTCCAATGAAGATTGTGGAAAGTTTATATCAGATGTTTACCATGATGGGTTAAAAAAGGTTTACTTGGTGCATATAAGTAGAGATAGTAATACAAAGCATTTGGCGTACAACACAGTAAAGAGTGAGCTAGATAGGAATGGAATAGAGGTGGAGGTAGAAGCTGTGCCTCAAGATACCTACACTCATTTATATCATTTAGACTAGGAGGAACAATGGACAAACAGGAATTATGGGAAGACTTAATGTTTGAGATAGCTTCTACGAGAATAATTAAACTTGGAAATAGAGAAGAAAAAGTTTTACTGGGAGTAGGAAACAAAGCAGCAAACCTAATGTTTATAGGTGATGACCCAAGTCTTTATGAAAATGGAGATGGCGAAACTAAAAAAGAAAGTTCAGGAGAATTTTTTATTAAGTTATGCGAATTAATAGATTTAAATAAAAAAGAATTTTATCTCACAAATGTGGTAAAATGTAATGCAAAACTATCGGAAATGACTGAGGATGAGATTAATTTTTATAAGGATATACTGGAGATGGAAATAGCTTTAGTAAATCCTAAAATTATAGTACCTCTTGGAAAAGAAGTAGCAAATTTACTGTTAGAAGAAGATAAAAAGATAGATGAAATTAGAGGAGAAGTATTAGAGTGGCGTGGAGGAATAAAAGTAATCCCCATACACGCACCTTCTTATCTAGTAAAAAATGAGGATAAACAAAAAGGCGGACCAAGATGGTTAACTTGGCAAGACCTAAAGTTTATAAAGGGTGAAGTATAGTGAAAAATAGTTTGAGAAAAGAGATAGTAAAAAAAAGAGAAGAATTAGATGAAGATTTTAGAAAAGAGTATTCACAAGATTTGACTGATATGTTCCTGAATTCAGAAACATATAAAACAGCTAAAGTTATAATGAGTTATGTTAGTTTTAGAGGAGAGTTTGACACAAGTATCATAAATAAGCAAATTATTGAAGATAAAAAGACACTTTTATTACCAAAAACTTATGAAGAAGGAGTTATGAAAGCCTTTGAAGTAAGAGATTTGAATAAACTTAAAAAAAATGATTTTGGAATCTTTGAACCATTAGAAACTAATGAAAAAGAGCCAGATTTAATTATAGTTCCAGGAGTAGCATTTGATTTGGAAGGGCATAGACTTGGATTTGGGGCAGGATATTATGACAGATTTCTTGGTGAAAAATCTATAAAAACTATAGCATTTTGTTATGATTTCCAAGTATTAGATGTTTTACCAAAAGATGAACATGATATACCTGTTGATGAAATTTTTTACATGGATTAAGCCATTAATTTGAAAAACTTGAAAAACCATAAAATTTGTGATAAGATTACTTTCGTTAAATAGAATTTAGGAGGGATTTTTGTGGCAGGACATAGTAAGTGGGCTAATATCCAACATAGAAAAGGTAGACAAGATAAAATTAGAGGAAAACTTTTTACTAGAATAGGTAAAGAGCTAACTATTGCAGCAAGAGATGGTGGAAACCCAGAGTTTAATCCAAAATTAAGAATGGCTATTGATAAAGCAAAAGCTGCTAATATGTCAAAGGATGTTTTGGAAAGAGCAATAAAAAAAGGAACTGGAGAGCTTGAAGGTGTAGAGTATGTTGAAATGACATATGAAGGATACGGACCAGCTGGAGTGGCTTTTGTTGTAGAAATAGTAACTGATAATAAAAATAGATCGGCAGCAAGTGTAAGATCAAACTTTGCAAGAAATGATGGGAACTTAGGTGCAGATGGTGCAGTTTCTTGGATGTTCCACAGAAAAGGGATTATCATTGTAGATAAAGGTGATATGGATACAGATGACTTTATGTTACAAGCCCTTGATGCAGGAGCAGAAGATATATCAGAAGAAAATGGTAAGTTTGAAGTAGTAACTGAATTTTCTGAATTTATGGCTGTAAAAGGAAACTTGGAAGGTCAAGGGATAGTTGTAGAAAGTGCAGAAATTACAATGATACCTGAAAATAATGTAGAAATTACAGACGAAGAGATGGCTAAAAAAGTTATGAAACTTTATGAAGCTCTTGAAGATAATGAAGATGTTCAAAATATTTATGCTAATTTTGAGATTTCTGATGAATTAATGGAAAAAATCGGGTAGAAATAAATAAAATATAAAAAACAGGGACTCAATAATTTGAGTTCCTGTTTTTGTTTTGGGAGGAGTTTATGGGATAAATATTTTTAAAGAAAGATTTATAGTATCTCCAAATGACAACAAATATGTTATATCGATCATCGGGAGGTATCCAAAAGATTTTCTGTGACTCCAAATGATAATGAATCTCAAAGGAGATATCCTAAATTTCATTTGTCTATAACTTTTACATCAAGAAGTTTTTCAATTACAAGGTACTCAGCATGCCTTGTAGTTTTATTTTTGAATTTATAAACAGCTCGAAAGAAAACTTTTTTAGATTGATAAAAATTATAATAAAAAGCATGGGAACCTATAGATTCATCAAGAGTATCATTAAGTTCTATAGATGAGCTATATTGGAGAGAGTCATTTAGATATATAGCCCAGATTCCCATGGATTCATAATTTTGATTGAATATTTTATAAATAGTAGCTTCATATTTTAGTTTGTTATGAGTTAAAATTATCGAATTTTTTATAGAAATATCATTTGGTTTAATATTAGATTCAGCAAAATTTATTCCTTGAAATGTATAAGGAACCCCTATATTTTTGATAGGAAAATAAGGGTTTAGTTTGTCAAAATACTCATATTTAGTAAATAAAGGTTGAATGTGGCAATTGTAACTATTTAGAATACGTCTGTCTTCAGAAGAAATAATATCATTAATATTTATAATTTCTTCAGTAGCAATTCGTGATTTGTAATCTGTTCGTATATTAAGAATAATATTTGTAGTAAATGTTTCCAATACAAAACCATAAATATGAAAAATTAGAAATAAAGCAGTTATAAATCCAAAAGTAATTATGTAAAAAATAGTTTTTTTTGAATAAGTTGAATTAGACATAATAAGACCTCCCAAGAAGCAGCTTACATAGAAATTATATTACAAAAAAATATAAAAACCCTTAAAATTCAATAGATTTTTTAAGGGTAAAGGGGTAAATGAAGTTTGTAAATAAAGGGACTCTATGATATAATAAATGCTAGAGGTGATTGAAAATGCATTTATTTTTAACAGAAGGAATGGGATGGTTAGAGGTTATTTGTGGTAGTATGTTTAGCGGAAAAAGTGAGGAATTAATAAGAAGACTTCGTCGTGCAAAATATGCCAATCAGAAAATTGTAGCTTTTAAACATTCTATTGATAATAGATATGACGAAACTAAATTGGCTTCACATAGCCAAACTTTTATAGAGGGAATACCTGTTTGTGACGCAAAAACTTTGGAAGAGATAGTTTTATCAAAATATATTGACGCAGAAGTAATCGGAATAGATGAAGTTCAATTTTTTGGAGATGAAATAGTTCCAGTAGTAGAGAAGTTCGCAAATATGGGGAAAAGAGTAATAGTTGCAGGACTTGACCAAGATTTTAGGGGAGAACCGTTTCATCCAATGCCTGAGCTAATGACTAGAGCAGAGTATGTGGAGAAATTTAATGCCATATGTATGTGTTGTGGAAGCCCAGCGTCTAGAACTCAAAGACTTGTTAATGGAGAGCCTGCATTCTTTGATGACCCAATAATAATGGTGGGAGCGTCAGAAAGTTATGAAGCTAGATGTAGAAAATGTCATGTAGTAAAAAGAAGAGATGTAAAAGAGGGAAAACTTATTTTTGTGGTAGGGACAGGAACAGAAATAGGAAAAACTCATGTAAGTAAAATGATACTTAAAGAATCTTTGGCAAAAAGTGACAAGGTAATTGGGCTTAAACCTGTGGAAACAGGAAGCGAAACTTTTGGAGAAAATCTGGAAGGTTCAGATTCTTTTGTATTTGCAGAGATTACAGGGAGAAGAGTAGAAGATGTTAATAGATATTTCTTTACAAAACCTATGTCACCTCACATTGCAGCAGAACTTGATGGAGTTGATATAGATATAAAAGAGATAAAAGCTCTTATTGACAAAAATCTGATGGAAAATGAGATAGTAGTGGTAGAAGGTGCTGGAGGTCTTTTAGTTCCTTACAAAAATAACTATACTTTCTTAGACTTGCTTGTAGATTATAGACAAAAATCAGAAGTGGTAGTTGTAGCTCCAAACGTTCTTGGCACAATTAACCATACTCTAATGACTATAGATGTATTAAAAAGAAATGATATTAAGATAAGTGAAGTAATCTTAAATAACATAGATAAAACAATTGATAAAGAGATGTTGAAAAGTAACAGAGAAGCTATAGAAAACTTTACAACAATAAAAAATATAAGAGAGTTGGATTAATGGATACGAGAAGCTTGGAAAAAAGCGCAAAACTGGGTTTTTTATTTTATATAAGCTATGAAGGGAAGAAATTTCATTCCTTTGATGAAAATAGCGATAAAAAATCTGTAAAGGGCGAATTCATAAGAATAGCCAATGAGTTGGGATTTACTTGGGCAAAGGGAGTTCAGCAAGGTGGAAGAACTGATGCAGGAGTAAATGCTATAGAAAATATACTTTATGTAAGCTCCAATTATATTGGGAATTTGGAGGAATTAAAAGATAATTTTAACTCAAAAATAGATGGATTAAAAATAATTGGTATTAAGAAAACTTTGCCAAATTTAGTTATACCAGATTTGGTAGAAAGTAGAGAGTATCAGTATAAATATCCTAAAGAAAAAATAGGGAGAACTACCCAAGAGATAGAAGAAATCTGTAAAGAACTTAGTGGAACTTATGATGTAAGTAGGTTTACAGATGAAAAGGGGAAATCCCTAAAAGAAAAAGTAAGAACGGTAGAAGTGAGTTATAGTGATGAAGGACTATACTTTGTGGGAGACTCTTTTATGCCCAAACAAGTAAGAATCATGAGTTCTGTAATACTTACAGGGAAAAATAGAATTTTTCCAAGCCAGTATCTTTATTTGAAGAAGATAAACTTGAAACAAGAGTTAATGGATTATATCTTTGAGAAAAATAGGGATATAGAGGTAGAAGGTGCAGAAAAAATAGAGAGTAGTAAAAAACTTCATATTTTTTATGTGACAGATAAGAGTAAATTTTTAGGGAAAAATGGGAATAATATAAAGGCATTAAAGAAGCAATATGGAAATATAGTAGTTAGAGAGGTTAAGAATGATATATAAAGTTAAACAAGTCTACACCATGATTTTTTCAAAGTTAAAAGAAGAGGATAAAAAATTAATTGAGGAAAATTTGGAAGGTGTAGAGAGAGAAATATTTGAAGAGATGCATCCTTATGATAAAAAACATTCAGTAAATGTTCTAAAAGGAGTGCTGAAAAGTAATGTTCTTAGGGAAGATAAGTTATATATAAGACTTGCGTTACTTCATGATTGTGGGAAAGATGTGAAAACTACTTTTGGGCAAAGGGTAAAATATTCATTGTTTAAAGTTGGGAGAATACATTTTCATCCAAAAAGAGGCTATGAAAAGCTAAATGAGATTGACTATAAATTGGCACTTCTTGTTCAGAAACATCATAATAAAAATATAGATAATGATAAGCTTAGGGCTTTTCAGAAGATTGATAATAAAAACTAGGAAAAATACTAATAGTTAGCAATTAGAAGGTAGCAAGTAGCAGTTGAAAAACAATTAGTAATTAGAAGTTAGTAATTAGTAATTGAAGAGATTGGGATATCTCACTATGTTTGATATGACAAAATATATGTCATTTCGAGGAACGAGAAATCTAAAGATACCTCTCTGCGGTCGGTATGACAATTTGTTTGTAGCTTCCACATTGTGAGTCTGAGATATCTCCCGATGGTCGGTATGACAAATTCATGTCATTTCGAGGAACGAGAAATCTCTCCTAATTCCTAGTGACAAAACTCTTAAATAGCCAAATTTTTTAGATTGGAGAATAGATGATTAGTGTAGAAAAATATCTTTTGACTGTAGATAAACCTGCTCAGTATCTTGGAAATGAGTTTAACTCAGTGCATAAAGATGATTATAAAATAGATATGTGCCTAATATTTCCTGATGTTTATGAAATAGGAATGTCGGCAGTTGGTCTTAGAATACTGTATTTTCTGCTGAATAAGGTAGAAGGATTTAGCTTAGAAAGATGTTTTTCTCCTATGGAAGATATGGAGACAATATTGAGAGAAAATAATCTTTCGCTTTTTTCTCTTGAGAGCAAGAAACCTCTTAAAAACTTTAAAGTATTGGGATTTTCTCTTTCTTACGAGCTTTCATTTACAAATATTCTTAATATTTTGGAGTTGGGACAAATCCCACTTAGAGCAAAAGATAGAGGAGAAGAGTATCCACTTGTTATGGCAGGAGGAACTTGTGTGTTTAATCCAAAACCCCTTGAAGCTTTTTTCGATTATTTTGTAATTGGAGATGGCGAAGGTGTAATGGAAGAGATAGCAAAGATTTTCGTGGCAAATAGTGAGAAGTCTAAAAGAGAAAAACTTGAGCTTATAAAAGATTTGGACGGGGTGTATATACCTGTTTTACATAAAGATAAAACGATTAGAAGGTCAATAATAACAGACCTTAATGCCTATGATTATGCTGGGGAGCAAATAGTTCCTTATACAGATATAGTCCATGACAGAGCTGTTGTTGAGATACAAAGAGGCTGTACAAGAGGATGTAGATTCTGCCAAGCTGGGATGATTTATAGACCAGTTAGGGAAAGAAGTCTTGAGGAAAACTTAGAGATAATAGGCAAAGCCTTAGAGGGAACAGGGTATAATGAAGTGTCTTTATCATCTCTTAGCTCCTCTGATTACTCACAAATAGGGCCTTTATTGGAGAGATTACAAGAGAAGTATGGAAAAGATAAACTTTCTATACAGCTTCCGTCACTTAGAATGAATAACCATTCGGTAAATATAGCTAGAAGTATTGAGGGAGGAAGAAAAACAAGTTTTACTTTTGCTCCTGAAGCAGGTTCACAAAGAATGCGTGATATAATAAATAAAGGTGTTACAGAAAAAGAGATTATAAATACAGCAATTTCAGCGGTAGAAGCTGGATGGCATAGTTTGAAATTTTATTTTATGATAGGACTACCTTTTGAAACAATGGAAGATGTAAAAGGAATTCATGAATTGGTGTCTAAAGTTCTAGAAGAAACTAAGAAAATTAGTGGAAGAGTAATGATTAGGGTTTCGATTTCAAATTTTATTCCAAAGGCACATACGCCTTTTCAATGGGCTAAACAAATGAGTAAAGAAGAGATGGAAGAGAAGCATAAATTTTTAAAAGACCTGTTTTACAATAAAAAAGGTACATCAGCAAAAATACATCATATGGAAACATCTTATTTAGAGGGAATTTTGGCTAGGGGAGATGAAAAAATCTCTGATTTGATAGAATTAGCCTTTAGAAAAGGTGCTAAAATGGATTCTTGGACGGAATATTTTAAGCCACAAGCTTGGGCTGAAGCAATAGAAGAGCTTGGGATAGATACAGAAAAATATCTTGGGGCTAGAAGTCTAGAGGAGAAATTACCTTGGGATTTTATAGATTCTGGTGTGACTAAAGAGTTTTATCTAAGCGAGTATAAGAAAGCTGAAGAGCAAAGTCTGACAGAAAATTGTATGGATTCTTGCGCTAATTGTGGAATAAATACAAGGCTACAGGTTAATTGTAAGGATTTTATAAAAAAGAATAGTTAAAATAAAAAACAGGCAAACTTCAATTTGCCTGTTTTACTTTTATTTCAATTTAAATATATCGCCTAAAATTCCTGTAGTTCCAGAAGGCGTTTTATCCTCTAGAGAACTTCCTGCTGCACCGATAATTTCACTTAATACGGCACTTTTTACTATTTTCTTTTCTTTAAGATTATCTAAGTTGAAGTAAAGATTTCCGTCAACATTTCTCATCATTACTCCGTCAAAAGTTCTTCCTTTTCCGTTGTTACTTTTATCTAAGAAAGTTGAAATATAGCTAGGAGTTGCATAAACCAAATATTTAGCTTCTACCTTATCTCCAGTATAGAATCCGTTTTTAGAGAAAACAACATATTTTAATTCAGAACTTTTTACCCATGATTTAAGGAATTTAGCTTTTTCTTCCAAAACTGCTGTTTCAGTTCTCCAAATACCGTTATCTTTTAGGTTTTGCATATTGAAATATAAAACACCATCAATATTTTTTACAGCAATTCCATCAAAGTTTTTTGAAGTACCGCTGTATTTTATATCTCTAAATGTAGGATAAAAGCTTGGCATAGCATAAAGCATATCATCTGAGTTAATAGAGGTATTTTTATAGAATCCAAAGGCTTCTGCATAATCAGAAGAAACTCTTACATAAGGAAGTTTTGATTCAGTAACCCATTCTGTTTTAAGTATTTGTGCTTCTTGAGCTTTAGCTACTCTTTCTTCTTCAAGTTTAGCAGCTTTTAATTGCTCTTGTTTGGCAGCCCAAACTTTATTTTTAGAAGTTTCTTGTTCTAATAAATCTTCTTTTTGAGCTTTAGTCATGCTGTTGTAACTTTTAACTTTATCTTTTGTAAGGATAAGGTTTTTATCCTCAAGAGATTTTCTTTTTACAAGAATGTTTCCATTAACTTTTTTGAATCCGATTCCATCAACTAAAGTTTCTTTTGCAGTAAACATACCTGTATAGCTAGGTAATGTATAAAGCTCTCTTCCAGCAGCATTTACAAATACTGGAATTGGATGAAGAGTACTTCCTGAAACATCAAGAATAATATCGTTATATTTCAAATCATCTTCTGTATACCAGTCTGATTCTATCCAAAACTTAGTATATTTTGCATTTTCAGAAGGGTATATTTTTTCTCTGTAAGCTTTTGCAACATATTCTCCAATAGTTTTTAGCTCGTAACCTTTAATCCATTCAGCATAGATAGTAGTGTATTTTTTACTAGCCAAATCTCTTGATTCTGCTCCATTTTCACTTCTATCTACAGTAGATTCAAGCAGAGCATACCATGCTTTTCTAGTTTTTTTGGTAAGTACATTGTCAACTTTTACTGAAACCATGGCAGTTTGGCTAAGATTTCTACTGTCGACTATTTTATAATCCCATTTGTACCCAGTTTCTTTGTAATAAACTTTCATAAGTTTTGTTTCTTCAAAACCTTTTATTTCTAAATAAGTTTTGTAAGTACCAGTACCTTTAACAGTAGAAAGTTTGGCACCAAGTGTTTTCATATCCAAATCAGTACTTGCGCTAAAAGAAAAAATACTGAAAACCATAAAGACCATCATAGTTATAAATTTTTTAATTTTAATCACTCCTTTTTTTGTAAAATTATAGAAAATTAAAAATATATCTATATTATAACATAGGAAATGATGAGAAACAATATTTGTTAGGTAAGTATCTATGATTTGAATGAAAAAATATGATGACGTAAATAGTGAGGGATGGTTGATTTTTAGAAAAATATGTATACACCT